>Ga0209189_1002907_pt1 | contig 11742 bp, 24 predicted proteins | sample C_130820_EF_Meta_FD_187308 | JGI IMG/M metagenome (GOLD analysis project Ga0209189, IMG submission 187308) | Freshwater microbial communities from Lake Croche, Canada to study carbon cycling - C_130820_EF_MetaG (SPAdes) (version 3) | ecosystem: Environmental > Aquatic > Freshwater > Lake...
CACGAAGCCCGAGGTGCTAGAGCTGGTGGACGAGACTGGCGTGCCTGTTGAGGCCGTCGTCTATCGTCTCATCCAGTTGTGGTCGTGGGCCGCCCTCAACACTGCAGACGGCACGATCCGGGGCACCCCGCGTCGGCTGGCGTCTGTGGCTGGAGGTGACGAGGCGTTCTGGCTCGCTGTTGAGCGAGTCGGGTGGTTGACGTTTGTCAACGGCACCGTCGTCATAGCAGGGTGGGAAAAACGCTTCAGCAGGGCCGCTAAATCGAGGCTTGAAGACGCCCGACGCAAGTCGTCAGAAAGGGCTGTCCGGTTTTTGTCCGAAAAATGTCCAGAAAAAACCGGACTACAGGAGAGTACAGGACAGGAGAGTACAGAAGAGAAATACATACCGGCTGCGCCGGTTCCGACGAGCAAGCCCGCTTCGCGGTCTGGCTCGCCGGCAGCTGCCCCCGTTTTTTGGGATGCTGACGCAGGCTGGCAAGGCATCGCAGACCGCGACCGGCAGGAATGGGCCGTGGCCTACCCCGGCGCCGTGATCGACCAGGAGCTGGCCAAGGCGACGGCGTGGCTGCGTGCCAACCCGAAGCGGGCCGGGAAACGCAACTACCGGGCGTTCCTCGTCCGTTGGCTTTCCAAGACGCAGAACCAGGGCGGCAGCAACCGTGAGCCGGGAAACCGGCCCGGCACCGGGCCAGCACCGACGCCGCCCGAGCGGAAGCGGTTCTATCGGGCCGACGCCGCCAAGAGCCTGACCGACACCGAGTACCAGGCGTGGCGTGCCACGCAGCGACAACCACAGGAGGCCCGATGACAGGCACACGACGTCCTATCGACCCGACGCAGCCCACGCCACGGCAGGCGGCGATCCTTGCTTGGATCACTGAGCACTGCCTGCGGCACCACGCGCCGCCCACGCTGGGCGAGGTCGCCAAGGGCATGGGCATGGCGGGCCGCACCGGGCCGCTGGAGCAGGTGCGTGCCCTGCGACGCAAAGGGCTGTTGGCCGAGGGGATTCTTAGGCCAAAAGCAGTCGTGTACACTTGTTCCCGTGGGTGATGGATCGACTGTTTTTCAAGGAGGACTCGCATGCGTTTGTTTCTTTTGGCTCTCGCCCTGGTGCTGACCGCCGGCACGGCTCACGCCGATCGCGTAGTGGTTCGCAACTCTCCCGGCGCGATCGTGAGCGGTGCTCAGGCTGACGCCGACACGATGGCCGCCACGGGCCGGCTGCGTCACAGCGGCCGTGCAGGCTGCCGCGAGGGCATCGGCTGCGGCTCGACGCCGGAGGCGGCGCTGAGCAACTGCTGCTACTGGGGCCGCTACGCGGTACGAGAAAAGGCCGTGGCACGCTGTGCGAACGGCCGGTGGTTTGCGGTTGTGCGGTATCGGTAACGAACAAGCCGGCAACTGGGGAACCCGGTGGCCGGAACTGCGGCGCTGCGGCGGGCGTGCTCACGGCAACCGACACGCCCGTCGCCGCTGCACCATTCCAGATTCCAGAAGGTAAGAAATGAATGACAGCCAACAAGCAGGTGCCGACGTTGCCAGAACTCTTGGGTTTGATCCCAAGGAATTCATTGAGATCAACCTGAGGTTTCGCGCTGGCGAATTGCTCGTTGTGGACGCCCAGCAATTCGTGATTGGCGATCGGCTGAAAAAAGTGGCAGACGAGATCGTAAAGCGAAAATTCGTTGTTCGTGAGATTGAGGACGATGGCCCACCTGTCGCCGTTCGTGCGGAACAGCGACACGACGCGGCGACGTGTCGCGGGGAGCGACACGAGCCAGACGTTGGCGAGGGGTGGAGGTGGGTGAAGCCCGGCGAAATCCTGCGAGACGGAGATGAGTACCTGCCTTATTGGAGTCGAGACGACGAGAACCCGTGGCGGGAAATTAACTGCACCGGGATGTCTGTAGGAGCCAACGAGCCGAGAACCTACCGCCGCCGCGTGACGCATGAGGTGCCGGAGGCTGTGCGATTTCCGGCAGCGACAGCAATGGCGGAGCGCCGCAAGGATGAAGAAATTGCCACGCTAAAGGCTCAGGTGGAAAGGTTGCAGCAGGATTTGTCGCGTATGTATCTCACCAAAAAAGAGCGAAAGGCTGTTGCGTTTGCAGAGGAACATTTCCGCTATTTCAAAAATCAAGCACTAACGCTTCGCGGATTGAGGCAGCGGCTGGAAGGTGGCTCATGAGATCATCCGACATCGCCACGCGCTGCCGCGAGATCGCTCTGCGTGTTGAGTGCAGCGGCGAATGGGGCGAACTGGGCGATACGCTGCGCGAGGCGGCGGCAGAGGTGGAGCGGCTGCGGCTGCGACCGGAAGAGGAGCGGTTGTTGATGGGCGTCGCTTCGTCAACGACGACGCCGTATCTCGTCCGCGACATGATTTGCACGTTGCTCAGGCGGCAGGGAGGTGGCGAGTGATGTTACCAGAACCAAAAGACGCGACTTATGCGATCATCGGCGGGGCATTTTTGGCGGGTCTGCTAGTGCTGATATCTGTTCTGGCGTTGCGTGCATTGCCAGACAAAAAACCACCAGCACCGCAACGTGTTGTCACGGTGTGCAGCGGCTGCGGCAGCGAGTGGGTGCTGGTGTCATCGCTTGACGAAACGCCTATGACTCCAATTTCGACATGCCCGAATTGTCCGCTTTCGATGGATGAGTTTGAGCGGATCAAGAAAGCGCTGCGGGAAAAAATAGAACGAGAGAAAAACAAAGGAGGTGAGAAGTGAGTGATACCGACAACGTGGGCGAGGGGTGGCGGGAGTTGCGGGTGGGCGAGGTTGTACAAATTGGCGACGAATTCTTCAATGAGACGGGGTGGCATGTCACAACAATTGGAGGCGTGCAACTCGGGCCGAAGAATTTTCCCTACCGCCGCCGCGTGACGCCTGGCGAGAAGCCGCTGGGCGCGTTTCTTGACGAAGAAAACAACACGCTTCGCGCAGAGAACGCCGCCCTCCGCAGCGAGGTGGAGCGCCTGCGGCTGCGACCGGATGAGCTTGACGCGATTGAACACGGTCAGGCATTGCTGCTGGTTGTTTGGCAACAAAACCAGCAGGCAAGTGGCATTTTTGCAGAAGGGAAGAAAGCCTCCGATGTGCTGTTGAAATTGCTTAAGCGGCTGGGAGGTGGGGAGTGAGTGTTGTACGACGAGCCGCCGCCGCAGCCCTGTACGCACTGTCCTGGTGCTGCTGGGTAATCACGATCCCAATAGCGGCTTTGGGCTGTGGGATTTCGTTTGCTGCTGATTGGATCGATGAACGGGTTGACCAGATGCAGAACCACAGATGACAGATTCACCACGCAGTGAAACCGCTTCAGCAGGTGAAAATCAGTGATCTCCTTTGTCATCCCCGGCGACCCTGTGCCGCAGCCACGCCCTCGCGTCTCAACGCAAGGCGGCTTCGCCCGTGCCTACGTCCCGGCCAGCCACGCCATCCACGCCTATCGAGCCGAGGTGCAGCTGCGGGCCAAGGCCGCTGGCGTTGTCGCCAGCACAGACCCGCTGTCGGTGGCGATCGTGGCGACGTTCGCCAGGCCTACGTCGCACCTGACCAAGAAGGGCGTGCGGGCCGCCGCCCCGAAGCTGCCACGGCCCGACGTGGACAACATCGCCAAGGGCATCCTCGACGCACTGGGCGACCTGTGGGGCAACGATTCCTGCGTGGCGGCGCTGTCGGTCGAGAAATGCTACGGCACGGAGGGACGCACAAGCGTCACGATCGATGCAATCTGAGCCATGGCTGGAACCACTTGCCGGTGCGATCACCTCGGGCCAGTGCCGCACCGCCCTGGACGTCGGGGCCAACGACGGGGAATGGTCGCTGTGGCTGGCGTCGCGCTTTGAGCGAGTCGTGGCCGTGGAGCCTGACGACAGGTGCCACAACCGGGCAACCGACACCTGCGTGAACATCCTCGAAAAGCACTGTGCCGTCGGGGCTGCGACCGGGGCCGGCGTGCTGCGGCAGCGGACCAGCACGCTGCAATCCAGCCTGCTCGACGTCCACCCTGTGGGCGACGCGGGACGCGACGTCAACGTGATCTGCATCTCTCGGGTCTCGATCGTCACGCTCGACGATCTGCTTTTCGCACACCCCAACATCGACTTTGTAAAGATCGACATCGAGGGGGCAGAGGGCGACGCCCTGGCGGGGGCGCTTGATCCGCAATGGGTCAACGTCCGGTTCCTGATCGAAAGCCACGACCGCCGTGAGGTCGTCCTGAACGAACTGGCACGCATCGGCAAGGAGGGGGTGAGCATTTTCCCGCACCCGCACGCCGAAGCCGGAAAGGGGCACGAATGGATTTGGGCAGCGTAGGGGCGGAATTTGAGGCCGAGTACAACCGGCTGGCAAAAGCCGGAATGGCAAGCCGTCGCCCCGTGGCATGCGTTGGTCTGGCCCGTAATTGTGCCGAGGTGCTGGAGCGGAACCTGACACAAATTGGCAGTTTCTGTGATTATTTGCACATTGAAACGAACGACAACGACGACGGCACCACGGGCGTGCTGGTCGATTTCTGCGACGAAAACCCGTGGGCCAGCTACTGCGAGACGTTCAACGGCAGGCCGCAGCTGACGAGCGAGTTCGCCGGCCCGCGAACACGGGCACTGGCTGAGTACCGCACGGCCTGCCAGGAGTGGGCACGGACCAAGACCGATTGCCAATACGTCATCGTGGCCGATTTTGACGCCCAAGGCGGCTGGGACTTGCTCGGCGTGTTCCATGGTCTGGGCTGGCTTGACGCTCACCCCGATGCGTGGGGCCTTGCCAGCGTCAGCCTCATGGAGTGCAACCTGCAAAACGTCACGCCGGCTGGCGTCGTGGAGCAGCTGGGCCGGTCGTGGGTTCACTACGACGCATGGGCGCTGCGGCTGAACCACTACGGCGACGACTACAGCACCGGCAACGGCGGCTGGAAACACCAATGGATACCGCCCTGCGGGTCGCCTCCGATCCCGGTGCGGTCAGCGTTTGGCGGGTTGTGCATTTACCGCACGGCGCCATACCTGTCGGGCAAGTACGACGGGGCCGACTGCGAGCATGTAACGTTTCACAAGAGCATCGCGGAACACTACGGCGACGGGCTGTACCTGAACCCCTCGCAGCGATCGATCATGCACCTCATGGGTGACTGACCATGGCCGGCAACACCACCACCATCGACGTGCAAGCCTTCAAGGCCGACTACGCAGCCGCTGTCACGCACTACGAACTGGCCGAGCGGCACACGATCACCCGTGACCAGATCATCCGCCTGGTGCGTGTCTGGGGCCTTCCACTGCGGCACGACCGCAAGGCCCGCAAGAAGCCCCGGGGCGACTGGCCGACCTGCACGCACGAGATCTACAACGTCCGGTGCATTGAAATTCAGCGGAAGTGGACGGCAGAGGTCCGCGAGGCCCGCAGCGTGGTCAAAACGCACGCCGTGGAGGTGCCCGACGCCTATTTCGTCGATGGTGACGACGACGACTGACTGCAAGGTATGGCGGGCACCCTTGCAGAATCGGGGCAAGGAGACTGCCATGCCAACCCAAGACGAGATGGACCAGTACGGCGCCGGGCTCCCGATCTGGGACCAGATCCGGCTTTTCCAGGATTGGGCGCCGCTGATCGGCTACGGGCAAGCGTTCGTCAGCGAGGCCGACCAGTACAAGCGGTCGCTGATCGTGGCCGACGCCGCGGAGTGGTTGGCCCACAAGACCAAGAGCACGGCCGACGACAAGCTGGTGCACCTGCTGGCTGACCTGTGCAAGACGCCGCAAGGCGAAGCGCTCATTCGATTTTGCCTGTTGACGGTGGAGGGCAAATGAGCCTTGAAAACCTCATACGCATTGGTGCGGCACTGGCGGCGCTGGTTCTCGCAGGCCCGGCTGTTGCCACGCTGGTGGGCACCTGGATCAAAGCCCGGCCCGCAACGCCCGCCGCCGGCCACGGGATCGGCATGAGCGAGGCCCAGACGATCCTCGCTCTGGCGGACGCATTCCGGCAGGCGGGCCAGCCCGACGCGGTTGCCCTCTGCCAGCAGCTGCTCGATCACATCCTCAAGCCCAAGGCGCCGCCGGCATGACCGACACGCACAAGATCATTCTGGCGTTGGTGCTGGCCGCAGTCGCGGCTTTTGGCGTTCCTGCGTCGCCGGAAACCAAGCCCGCCCCTACGCCCGTCGTCGTCCCGAGTGCCGACATGCAGACCGCCGTTGCCGACGTTCACCGGATCATGCTCAAGGCCAGCGTGGTTGATCGTGCCCTGTGGGCCGAAGTGTGGGCCAAAGCGGCCAAAACGGTGAGCGGCGATGCGACCGACACCGAAGTGGTCTTCACCGACACCCGAGCCCTGCGGCTGTTCAACATGGTGGCCCTCCGCATCGCGTGGCGCCGGCTCGGGGACAACGCCGCTGGCAAGTACCCCGGCCTGTCTGAGGCCACGGAAAAGGCCTTCTCTGGCGTTCTGGGGCTCGATGTCAGGCCGGTCACACCGGAACTGCGTCGCCAATACGTTGACCTCTGCAACGCACTGAGCTGGTGCGGCGCTGGGAAGGGGTGAACATGGCCGTTCTGCCCCTTTTTGGCTACAGCCCCGACCGAGCCGCCACCGAGCGGTTCGTTTCGACGTTGCCATTCCCGACGCTGGCAACCGCCGGCCGGGAGCTGGTGCTGGACGAAACCAAGGATGCGTTCCTCGGGCATGCCCTGCTGAAGGTCAACCCGACGTGGAAGCGCGGCGCCCAGGAGATTGGCAGCTGCGTCGGCTGGGGCTGGTCGCTCGCCGTAGACATGCTGGCAGCCTGCGACATTGTTTGCAGGGGCGAGTCGGAGGAGTACGGCGGCGACACGCTCGCCGCCAGCGTTTATGGTTTCTCGCGCGTAGAGGCCCGTGGCAACAAGACGAACAACGGCGGCGACGGCAGCTACGGCGGCGCCGCTGCCAAGGCCGTGACGCAGTTTGGCACACTGCACCTGCACCAGGACTACGACGGCCAGCAGTTCAGCGAGTCGTCTGGCCAGCTGGAAAAAGCATGGGGCCGGTCGGGCGTGCCCGACAAGTACGAGCCGTATGCCGCCCAACACAAGGTCGCGTCGGTCACACTTTGCACGACTGCCGAGCAGGCCGCCGTGGCGATCCAAAACGCCTACCCCGTGGCTGTGTGTGCCGGCGTGGGATTCTCCATGACGCTGCGAGACGGCTCCCTAACGCCCATGGGTTCTTGGGCTCACTGCCAGATGATCTGCGGTGTGCGGTGGCGTCCACGCCCGCAGCTGTTTATCGAAAACTCTTGGGGCGACTGCTACTCAGGGAGCGTTGATACCACGCTGCCAAAACAGTTTCAGCGATCCGGCGGATGGGTAGATTTCTCGGTCTGCACCCGCATGCTTTCGGGCGAAGATTCGTTTGCCCTGGCAGGCTTTGACGGGTTCAAGCCACGCTCGCTGCCCAACTGGCTGGGAGGCGTGCTATGAGAACCGCAACGCTCGTCGCAGGTGCCTTTGTGCTGGCGATCGCCGTGCAAGGCGTGCCCGACACCGCCAGCATCACGGCCGATCTGGCCTGCGAGACGGCCCGCGAGTTGGCACGGGTCCAGACGCCGACGCCCGCTCCGGAGCCGGCGCCGACCCCGAAGCCAGCGATCTGCCCAAGGTGCGACGGCAGCGGCAAAGTGCTTTCTGGGGACGGGCTAGCGATCATCCCCTGCCCGGCCTGCAAGGCAGCCAAGGCATGCACTACTGGGACATGCAAATGACACACGCACTTTGCTTTATCGCAGGCGTCGTCGTCGGCGTGGCTGGAGGCTACGTCGGCATTATCGTTTGGGTGCTCCTGCATGACGGGTACAACCGATGAGCCTTGACCAACTGGAAGATCACGTTTGGCGTCAGATGGGCAGCAAGAAGCACGCTGTCGGTCGGTGGCGGATTAACCGCTTGACCAGGCGATGCGTGAAACGGTGGCCCGAGGGCGACGAGGTGACGATTCCGGTGGTCGAACTGATTGAGGCCGACGAGCGCCGGGAGGTGCAGATGGGCATCATCCTGACGCTGATCCTCGGGTCGATCATTCAGGAAATTGTGCGGATTTTGGCTGAGTGGTATCGGCAAAACCACAAGAACAAAATGCTGATGATGGGTTTCAAAAGGAGCCTGACACCATGAGCGAGAAAACTTTGACAGACTCCCTAGTGCGTATTGGCGAGCGTTTTGGCGTGCCGGTGCTGATCCTTGCCGTGCTGCTGTGGTTCGCCCGCGATGCGGCTATTTCGCTCAACAAAACGGTCGTCGAGCCGGTCGTGCAGGGCCATGTCGAGTTCCTGCAGACCACGCAAAAGACGCTTGAAGGCATTGAGGAGACGCAAAAGGCCAGCCAGCAGACCCTGCAAGAGATCGCCGTCGGTCAGCGAGACTTGCAACACGCGGTCGACCGCATACCCGAGCACAAGGGCACAAACTGATGGGCACGTTTTCCCAACTGCCGGGCACGCTCAACTTTCAGGTTCGCTCGGGCGACGAGCTGGGGGCCAGCGTGCGTGTCGCCCAGGCCACGACCGGTTACACGGCTGCCAGCACGGTTTACAGCCTGGTCACGGGCAACACGGTCACGGCCATGAGCACCACGCTGACGTTCTCGGGCACCGTCGCCACGGCGGCCATCGCCCTCACCGAGGTGCAGACGGCCGCCCTGCCCGTGGGCACCTACGGCTGGCGAATGGTCACGACATTCCCCGGCAGCGTCCAGAACACGCAGCTCGACGGCAAGATCGAGGTGGTCGCATGACGGTTGACGTCACGACAACGCAGAACCCGGTGGCGGTGAGCGTCAACGACACCAACGTCAGCGTGTCTGTGACCGACAACGTCACCACGGCGACGGTCAGCGGCGGCACCGGCCCGCAGGGGCCGCAAGGCCCGCAAGGCAGCGCCGCATCGCTCACACCGGCGACAAGCACGGCCATCGGCGGAATCATTGTCGGCAGCGGGCTGAGCGTGACCGTAAATGGCACGTTGAGCGCCACGGGCGCCGTCAGTTCGGTGGCTGGCAGAACAGGTGCTGTAACGCTGACAACGGCCGACGTCAGCGGCTACACAGCGCCGCCTGTTTCTTCGGTCGCGGGTCGCACCGGGACGGTTACGCTTTCCACGGCGGACATCTCCGGGTACACGTCGCCGCCAGTGACCAGCGTTGCCGGGCGAACCGGCACCGTGACGCTCACAACCGCAGACGTGTCTGGCTACGTTGCTCCTCAAGTGTTCAGCGTTGCGGGCCGGACCGGAACCGTCACGCTCACGACGTCGGACATCGGCGGGTATTCCGCTCCTCAAGTTTTCAGTGTCGCTGGACGCACGGGAACGGTAACCCTCACGACGGCAGATGTCTCGGGATACACCGCACCGCCGGTTTCGTCCGTCGCCGGCAAAACCGGCACGGTCACTTTGACCACCAGCGACATAAGCGGATTCACGACAGCAGCGTCAGCAGCTGCACCGGTGCAATCGGTTGCAGGGCGGACGGGCGCGGTAACGCTGACCACGGCCGACGTGGGCGGCTACACGGCGCCAACCGTCAGCAGCGTGGCCGGCAGAACCGGCACTGTGACTCTCAGCACCAGCGACATCTCGGGGCTCGGCACGCTGGCGACGCAGTCAGGGACGTTCTCGGGCACAAGCAGCGGAACCAATACTGGCGACCAGACAATCACGCTCACGGGTGACGTTACCGGCAGCGGCACGGGGTCGTTCTCCGCAACGCTTGCCGCCAGCGGGGCGACCGCGGGCACATATACCAGCGTGACGGTCGACACAAAGGGGCGAGTAACGAGCGGCACCAACCCATCGGGATACAGCCTACCGACGGCCACTGACTCTGTGCTCGGCGGCATCAAGATCGGCAGCGGGCTGTCGATTGACGGGTCTGGCGTTGTCTCGGCCGCGAGCAGCTACACGCTGCCAGACGCGACAACGCTGGTTAAGGGCGGCGTAATCGTAGGCTCAGGCCTGAGCGTCAGCAGCGCAACCGTATCGGCAAACGTCACCAGCGTGGCTGGTCGCACAGGCGCGGTGACGATTGCATCTAGCGACGTGAGCGGGCTGGCCACAGTCGCCACCAGCGGCTCGGCGGCAGATCTCACGGGGACGCTGGCGGATGCACGGCTGAGTAGTGCGGTGGCGCTAGGTGCGAACATATACCTCTCCCAATCCAATCTTGCAAGCTCTGTAGAAACTCTGCCGCGTTACCTTGTCAACGCCTCAAATCCAGTTCCCGCATCAACTTCTCCAGTATTCTCTTTTTTTACGCCAGTAACGTCGGCAACAGTCTCAAAGATTTCCGTTTTTAGTTTTGTCGCTGGGTCTAGCATTACGGTTTGCCGTCTTGGCCTGTTCACCTTCAACGAATCGACTGGCGTTTTAACTTGCGTTGCAAAGTGCGATAACGATACCACCATTGGCGCGGCCAATGCCACCCTTTACACGCGGTCGTTTTCTACCACCGGAGGTTTTCCGGCAACCTACACTTTGCAAGCCGGGACGCGATATGCGTTTGGGTTGTACACAGTCGCAAGCACTTTGCCTTATTTCGGAACATGGCGATCTGAAGGAAACGTGCAATTGTTGCAGCCAAGGCTGAGCGCTCAGGCAAACGGCTATTCTGGCTCGGATTTTCCCACATCGACAACGCTGGCAATTTATTCAGTGGGTTATATTTATTGGGCGAGGTTTGCGCCGTGAACAAAACATACGTTGGCCTTGTTGAAGGTTTGAAAACGTGGCATGTTTTTAACGATGACGGCGCGCTCATTGGCGTTGACCAATCTGCCCCAGACATGCCTCCAGTTGTGCCGGACTCAGTCACTGCCGTTCAAATCCGCCTCTGGCTGGTGGCTCACGGGATTACGCTGGAACAGGTTGACGCGGCCATTGCATCCTTACCAGACGAGACGCGCGAGGCCACGCGGATAGAGTGGGAGTACAGCGGCACGGTTCACCGAAGCAGCAGCACCCTTGTGTCGATGGCTCAAGCGTTTGGCATGGACGCCGCCGCCATCGATGCGGCCTTCACGGAGGCGGCATCACTCTGATGTTCGGCTGGCTCCTCAACCGCCGGCCCGACGACTACGGCGCACCACGCTCCGGCCAGTGGCCCCGCATTCGCCGCGAGCATCTCGCTCGGCAGCCAGAGTGCCAAGCATGCGGCAGAACCAAGACGCTGGAGGTGCATCACATCCAGCCCCTGCATGAGGGCGGGCAAGAGCTAGACCCGGCCAACCTTATCACCCTGTGCGGCGATCCATGCCACATCGTTCACGGTCATCTCATGTCGTGGCTCAAGACCAACCCTGACGTCGTGGCCGACTGTCAACGCTACAGAGCCAAGGTGGGCTGATGCCGACCCGCATACCTGCCCATCAGCCCGTCAGGATGCGTCTATACAGGCGTGACGAGACCGCCCGGCCCAACGCCCACCAGCGGGGCTACTGCGACGCCGCACACCGGGCGTGGCGGCTGGCAGTGCTGGCCCGCGATGCGTGGCAGTGCGTGACGTGTGGCAGACTCTGCACCGAGAAGCGTGAGGCCCACGCCGACCATGTGGTGCCGATCGCCAAGGGCGGGGCACGGTACGACGTGGCCAACGGGCAGACGCTGTGCTACCGATGCCATGCACGGAAGACCAGGCAGGAGCAGGCCGGCTGACTGCCGAGATGGCAGGGGTGGTTGGTATCATGGGGGCAACGCCGGATATAAAC
>Ga0209189_1002908_pt1 | contig 11737 bp, 8 predicted proteins | sample C_130820_EF_Meta_FD_187308 | JGI IMG/M metagenome (GOLD analysis project Ga0209189, IMG submission 187308) | Freshwater microbial communities from Lake Croche, Canada to study carbon cycling - C_130820_EF_MetaG (SPAdes) (version 3) | ecosystem: Environmental > Aquatic > Freshwater > Lake | place...
CATTGATATCGCAGAAATGATGGATGGTCTGATGGCTGGCGCTGATCGTGATTTAGAAAAAGTCTGGGAGAAGTTCAACGCCGGACGTTTTGAAAAAATCATGCTCAAGACTCGTGCAGCCAAAGCAGAAGTGAAGCCGGATGGTATACAGGTTTCTTTTGAAGGCGAGAATGCGCCAGCTGAACCACAGACTTATGATTTGGTGTTGGTAGCAGTAGGCCGTACTCCGAACGGTAAGAAGATTGATGCTGGTAAAGCAGGCGTTTTGGTAGATGAGCGTGGCTTTATTCCAGTAGATAAACAAATGCGCACCAATGTTCCTAATATTTTTGCAATTGGTGATTTGGTAGGTCAGCCGATGTTGGCTCACAAGGCAGTGCATGAAGGTCACGTAGCTGCCGAAGCAGCTGCTGGTGAAAAATCCTACTTTGACGCGAAGCAAATCCCATCTGTTGCCTATACTGACCCAGAAGTAGCTTGGGCTGGATTAACAGAAGAGCAGTGCAAAGCACAAGGTATTGCTTATGAGAAGGGTTTATTCCCATGGGCTGCTAGTGGACGTGCAATCGCCAATGGACGTGATGAAGGTTTCACGAAGCTCATTTTTGATGCTACAACCCATCGCATTATTGGTGGTGGCATTGTGGGTACACACGCTGGTGATCTCATTGGCGAAGTGTGTCTTGCCATTGAGATGGGTGCTGATGCAGTCGATATTGGTAAAACAATTCATCCGCATCCAACCTTGGGTGAATCAGTAGGTCTTGCAGCTGAAGCAGCTCATGGCCATTGCACTGACTTGCCGCCAGTAAAGAAAAAATAGAGTTTATCTAGGAAAAAAGCTCTAAAGGCCCTGAGAGATCGGGGCCTTTTTTCTTTTGCACTGCAATAAAAAACTAAGAATAGTGAATAGTGCCGCTATATGAGATGATTTAATTATGTCAAAAGTAATACGGCTTCTTCATGGTGATTTTGGTAGGGTGGCGCTTCTCGAGATGGATGCGCCCCTGGTAACTCACGCTCATCATCACTGCCACATTCTATGTAAGGTCGCTGGGCCGGATATTGCTTTCCAAGTAAGGGAGCAGCTTTGCCCATTAACTGATAATAATGCAGTCTTAATCAACGCTTGGGAAGAGCATTCTTATCTTCACTTACCGGTTAATGGTAAAAATCCTATTTTGCTAGCGCTGTATCTTGAGCCAAAGTGGCTAGCATCCTTTAGTAAGAAATTTCTAGCAAGTAGCCATCCCCGTTTCTTTCTTAATAATCTCTCTGGTTTGGGCGCTCATCAAAAGCAAGTATTGGAAAAGATTTCAATGGAGCTATGGTGGGCCGATCAAATTACCCATGATTACCTTGAAAACATTTTGCTTGAGCTTGTATTGAGTTTCATGGATGACGCTGACCTTCTAAGTCAGGGTGATTTGCGTAATTCTGGTAATGCGTTGGCATTTATGGATCCTAGGATACGTAAGGCAATTCATATCATGCGTACCTCGCCACAAGGGTTTAATGATATCTCAATGGTTGCGAAAAGTGTCGACCTCTCTCGCTCACACTTTTTTGAGCTTTTTAGGCGCTGTACTGGTCTTTCACCAGTTGTATTTGCGAATGTTCTAAAGATGGAATTTGCATTTGATGCTCTCGCCGATAAAGGAGAGAGCCTGATTCATATTGGTGATGAACTTGGGTTTTCTGCTCAAAGCCATTTCACTAGATTCTTCAAGCAGCATCAAGGCGTTACTCCAAGTCTCTATCGTCAGCAGGTAGAAAAGGCTCCCAAGCTAGATTCCTAGGGTTTTCCTGATACACATAATCGGACTCTAAGGTAAGTTATCGGACTTAGGGGTAAGCATCACTTCCGTCCCATCATTAAGCTTCTTTTAGCATTAATTACTTTAATTTAGCTGAAAAGATCGTATTGAAAACAAGTTCTAATTATTTAGGCAAAGCATATGAGCGTCTAGAAGATGCCGCTCTATTAACTGGGGGAGGTCGCTATCTAGATGATCTTCCATTGCCGGTTGGAACGCTATATGCAGCAGTTGTTCGTTCCCCCATAGCTCATGGAAAAATTGTTTCTGTAGATACAGAGTCAGCACTGCAGCTTAGGGGCGTTAGAGCAATTCTCACGATTGATGATGTACAGGCTTGGTCAAACCCATTGGTGGTGGCGGTTAAAACTTCAATGCGTCAATGGGTATTGGCTAATGAGTATGTGCGTTATGTTGGTGAGCCTATAGCAGTAGTTATTGCAGAATCAAGGGCATTAGCAGAAGACGGAGTCGAGAAGGTTGTATTGAATATAGAACCCCTTCCCGCTGTAGTAGATGTAGATATCGCGTTATCAGATGCATCAATTGTTCTTCATCAGGATATTGGTAGCAATTGTGTATTAGATCGCTCATACCGATATGGCGACCCTGAGAATGCATTTCAAAATGCTGCCAGTGTCGTTGAGGTTGATATTCGTTATCCCCGCAATTCCTGTACGCCCATCGAAACTGGTGGAGTGATAGCGCAATGGCGAGCTGCAGACTCTTCATATGAAGTCACGTCAAATTTTATGGGGCCATTTTCATTGCATGTTGTTATGGCTGCAGCGCTGAAAGTATCTGGAACAAAATTACGTCACCATGTTGCTCCAGACTCTGGCGGTAGTTTTGGCGTTAAGCAATCTGTATTGCCATACGTCATTATGAGCTGCTTGGCATCACGTAAAGCAGGTGCCCCAGTGAAATTTATTGAGGATCGCTTAGAGCATCTTCAGGCAGCCACTTCAGCGACATCCCGTCATACCCATCTTCGTGCTGCAGTGGATCGCGATGGAAAAATTCTGGCTTTAGATTACGATCAAATTGAAGATTGCGGAGCATATTTAAGAGCGCCTGAGCCAGCAACACTTTATCGCATGCATGGCTGCGTGACTGGCCCCTATCAAATTCAGAATTTAAATATTCGTAACCGTGTTGTGCTTATTAACAAAACGCCTACTGGACTCGTAAGGGGCTTTGGTGGCCCTCAGGTTTATTACGCACTTGAGCGCTTGATTCAGAAAATTGCAAAATCTTTAGGTAAAACCCATCAAGAAATAGCTGCAATAAATTATGTTCAAAAAGAACAGTTTCCCTATCGAGCGGCAGCAGGTGCGTTGCTAGATTCGGGTGATTACCAACAGGCTTTAAAAACGCTGGAGAGTTCGCCTGAATTTAAAAAGATACTAGAACGTAGAGAACAAGCGAAAAAAGAAGGTCGTTACTATGGTATTGGTATTGCATCGATTGTTGAACCTTCAGTATCCAATATGGGTTACATCACCACTGTTCTTACGAAGGAGCAAAGGGCAAAAGCAGGCCCTAAAAACGGCGCCATTACTTCAGCGACAGTCAGCGTAGATCCTTCTGGAAACATTGCTGCAAATATCGCTTCAGCGCCGGCCGGACAGGGTCATCAAACTGTTATTAGTCAGTTATTGGCAGATGTTTTTGGTGTCTTGCCATCCCAGATCCAGGTGAACGTTGATTTTGATACTGCAAAAGATGCATGGTCTATTGCTGCTGGAAATTATTCAAGTCGTTTTGCCGGCGCAGTTGCTGGGACGGTATTTTTAGCGGCTGAAAAGTTAAAGGCGCGGATTGCGGATTATGCCGCTCATGTACTTAAGGTGAAGCCTGATCAATTAATTTTTGCAAATGGCAATATATCTGTTGCTGGAGTTGAGGATGGGGGCATTCCGTTTTCAAGAGTTTGTGGAAACTTTCATTGGTCTCCCGGATTGATTCAAGAGGCTTTAGGGCGCGATACCACTCTTGCGCTACAAGAAACGCAATTTTGGAGCGCAGATGTTTTAGAGGCGCCCGATGAGAATGATCGAATCAATACATCAGCAGCATATGGTTTTGCTCTTGATGCTTGTGGTATCGAAATAGATCCCGCAACCTGCTCTGCAAAGATTGATCAGTACATTACTGTGCATGATGCCGGGAGAATATTGAACCCAGCCCTAGCTGATGGTCAGATTTATGGCGCATATGCACAGGCCGTGGGCGCAGCCCTTTTTGAAGAATTTGTCTACAGCAGTGATGGCAACTTCCTCTCCGGTACTTTCGCGGACTATCGCTTACCCACTGCAAGCGATATCGGAGTGCCAAAAATTTACCATCAAGAGTCTCCTAGCCCTTTTACACCTTTGGGTGCAAAAGGCATAGGCGAGGGAAACAGTATGAGTACCCCCGTTTGTATTGCAAATGCAATTGCAGACGCTTTAGATCTTGAGGATATCGTGTTGCCTGCCACTCCCAGTCGCATACATGCGTTACTTGTGGAAAAAGGTACGCTAAAACTTGATAAACCTTCGAGTCAGGCTTCGTCAATGACTGCAAATGCAGACTATCCTTTAAAGGCGCAAGGTGAGGTTAAGTTGGAAGTCCTTCCGGAGGATATTTTTACCGTATTGATGGATCCAGAAAGATTGAAGAATGTTATACCAGGGTGTGAGTCGATTCATAAAAAATCTATAGCTAACGGTATTCGCTATGACTGCATTGCGGTTGTCCGTATTGGTATTGCAAAAGCACGATTTGCCGCTCAAGTTGATTTAACTAACGTTCAAAGTCCGGATAGTTTTATTTTGGGTGGGGAGGGTCGCGGGCCTTTAGGGATGGCACTTGGAATGGGTCAAGTCAGCCTTAAAAAAGATGGCAGCGCAACTGTTTTGACCTACGACTATCAAGCTCAGGTTTCTGGCAAGCTCGCAGCAATTGGCAGTAGATTATTGGAAGGCGCAATCCGCTTAGTGTTGGATCAATTATTTAAAGCCCTATCAAAAGAGGCTGGCGCAAAGCAGGAAGGTCTATTTAAAAGCCTAATTACAAAATTATTTGTTTTATTGGGGGTGGGCAAATGAAATCTGCGCCATTCGTGATGCACCAAGCTCATTCCCAATCAAATATTTTGGATTTGCTGGATAAGTATGGCGAGGATGCCCGTATCATTGCTGGTGGCCAAACTCTGGTTCCCGTGTTGGCAATGAGGGTGGCTAGCCCTGACCATCTAATTGATATTAATAAGGTCGATGAGCTAAAAAAATTTGGCGTTTCCGGTGATGTACTACAAGTTGGTGCTGGTGTTAGGCAATCGGAATTAGAGCAGTGGAGTGAGCTTCGTAAGACTCAACCACTTTTAAGCTTGATGTTTCCGTGGATAGCCCACACACCGATTCGTAATCGGGGCACGGTATGTGGATCGATTGCGCATGCAGATCCTAGCGCTGAATTAGTTTTGGCCTTAGCCTTATTAGACGGCTCTGTCATCCTCGTGAGCAAGAAAAAGAAGCGAGTAGTGCGGGCCAAAGATTTTTTCTTAGGAGCCCTTCAAACCAGTCGTCAGTCAAATGAATTCATCGAAGCCGTCCAGTTTCCTGTTCGCGGACCTCACGCGGGATTTGGGTTTTTTGAATATGGATATCGCCATGGTGATTTCGCGGTGGTAGCCGTTGCAGTTATTAAAGAAGGTGATGTTTGGACTATTGGGTTTGGTGGCATTGATGATGTTGTAAGAGTCTATCAATGTACCGCTACCTCGCTTGATAAGGTCAAGAATTTTATCGATGAACTCGCTGCTGACACTGAGGTAAGAGAGGACCCCACCGCAACTTCAGGTTTACGTAGGCATTTGATGCGCACATTGGGAGCGCGCGCTTGCCAGCAGGCTATGGAATTTAAAAGTGATGAAATAAGATGAAGAGTCATCAGGTAAAACTAACTTTAAATGGTGTTGAGCGTGAGGAGGTTTGCGAATCACGTACGACATTACTGGATTTTATTCGTCATGATTTGGGGTCAACGGGAACCCATTCAGGTTGTGAGCATGGTGTATGCGGAGCATGCACGGTTGAAATTGACGGACAAATCGTCCGCTCTTGTCTTATGTTTGCATGCCAGGCTGATGGCTCAAAGGTCAATACGGTAGAAGGCATTGCAAAGTCAGGGAAAATGTCTGACTTACAAAATGCCTTTAAAAAACACCATGCATTGCAATGTGGATTTTGCACCTCAGGATTTTTACTTTCAGCAGAAGATTTGCTTCGAAAGAATCCTTATCCAACTGAGTTAGAGGTGCGCGAGGGTTTGTCAGGAAATTTATGCCGATGCACTGGGTATGTTGGAATTGTCGAGGCAGTTTTAGAAGTTGCTACAGCCAGGGTATACCAAAATGGAGGAGAGCATGCTTGATCTAGGTCGAACTTTTCTACAGGCCGTTGAGCGTGAGCCTGATAAGTTGGCGATTGTTGATGGTGTTAGGCGTCACACCTATGCAGAGTGGGCACTCAATATTGGCGCCATTCAGCAATTTTTTAACGAGCAGGGCCTCAAGTGCGGTGATCGAATCTTGACTGTTTTGCAAAATCGCTATGAGGCAGCAACAATTCATTGGGCGTGTCAGATGGCAGGCATAGCCATTGTCCCTTTAAATTGGCGCTCCAAGCCTGATGAAATTGATTACTGTGCACAAAATGCTGATGTGAAATTGGCCTTTGTTGAAGAGATATCGCTTAACAACTACTTGGAATCAGAAACAAGTAAGTCAATCTCGGTAATTCTATGTATGGAGAAGGGATCTTTAGATGGATATCGATATTTTGATGAATTAATTCAGAAGGGTAGCGAGCCTGAGGCACGTGGTCATGTTGAAGATATATCCGTGATGCTTTTTACCTCTGGCACCACAGGCAAACCAAAGGGAGTTCCCAGAAAACAGCGAGCAGAGCGTGCCGCGGGTATTGCACACGTTGCACAAAACCAGTATGCAATGGGCGAGGTGACCTTAGGGGTGATGCCGCTTTATCACACGATGGGCGTAAGAACGCTTTTATCGCTATGTATTGTGAATGGAACCTATGTAGCAGTGCCGCGTTGGGATGTGAATAAAGCAATAGAAGCCATCGAGAATGAGGCGGTAACTCATCTCTATTTAGTGCCAACGCTTTATCACGACATGATTGCGTCAAGTACTTTCAATTCAAATCGGGTGAAGACCGTGAAGAAGCTGGGGTTTGCAGGCGCACCCATGCATGATGCTTTATTGCTTAAATTAAACGAGGCTTTTTCTCCCGAGTTATTTGTGAATCATTATGGTTCAAGCGAGATTTACACATACACGATCAATCAAAATGCCGTACTAAAACCAGGCTGCGCTGGAAAAGCGGGCATCAATGCACGTATCAGGGTGGTAAAGCTCGATCAAGGCTCTAAACAAACATCGCCAAATCAATTGGCCACATGTGATGAAGAGGGGCAGATCATTTGCGATCTCTCAGGGGATGAGGCATTTGAGGGTTACTGGAAGCGACCTGATGCTGATCAAAAGTCTATTAGAGATGGCTGGTATTTCACAGGTGATACTGGCTACTTTGATAACTCTGGTGACCTATTTGTTACAGGTCGAGTCGATGACATGATTATTTCTGGTGGAGAAAATATTTCCCCTGTTGAAATTGAATCTATTTTATCTCTACATCCATCTGTAAGCGAGGTAGCTGTTGCTGGATTGAAAGATGATCGCCTTGGACAAAAAGTGGTTGCCTTTATTAGGGCATCAGAGAGTATTAATTCAGACGCTCTAGACGAATATTGCCGCGGATCAGATTTGATCAACTTCAAACGTCCTCGAGAGTATGTGTTTGTTAAAGAGATTCCCAAGTCGCCTGTGGGAAAGGTATTGCGACGCATGTTAGTCGCCGGCGAATATGAAAGAGCTTAATTTTTTGACTAGAAAGACCTTATGACTACTATTTTGAAGCATCCTTTTAGCAATATCCTCGATAAACTTGATGGGTTCTATGTAGAAATTGATGAGGCTCATCAAAGGGCTGACATTGTTTTAAAGAGGCCCCCATTTAACGTCATACAAATGCCACAGCGCGATCAATTACGCGCTACATTCGAGGCTTTAGATGCTGATGACCGTGTTCGTATCATCGTATTGCGGGCAGAAGGAGAGCATTTCTCTAGCGGTGGAGATATTAAAGGCTTTTTAGAGGCAACGCCGGAGCATGTGTCCAAGCTTGCTTGGAATATTGCAGCGCCTACGCGTTGTACCAAGCCTGTGATTGCTGCAAACCATGGCTATTGCTTCGGAGTGGGCTTTGAAATTTCTTTAGCTTGTGATTTCCGTATCGCAGCCGAATCAACTTTATATGCATTACCAGAGCAAAAGTTAGGACAAATTCCTGGCTCAGGCGGATCGGCGCGTTTACAAAAAATGATAGGAATCACCCGAACTAAAGATATTGTGATGCGCTCCAGACGTATTAAGGGTCAGCAAGCTTATGAGTGGGGCGTTGCAACTGAATGTGTTCCAGACTCAGAGCTTGCTAGTGCTGTATCTAAATTGGTCGATGAATTGCGCGCATTCTCACCAATGGCTCAGAGAACAGCCAAAAAGATGCTCAATGAAACTGAGGACTGTTTGTTAACTACGGCTATTGAAGTTGAAGGTCATTGCTATAGTCGTCTGCGTAATTCAGAAGATTTTAAAGAAGGGGTTGAAGCATTCCATGGAAAGCGCCAACCAAATTTTGTTGGTCGTTAATTAATCAAAGGAGACGTACATAATGAAAAAGCAATTTCAAACAAAGAAAATCGCTCTGGCGGTTGCCTTAAGTCTTGGCGCAACATTGGTTTATGCGCAAACCGGCCCAATCAAAATCGGTGTTGTGACACCTTTATCGGGTACTTATACCCCAATTGGTGAACAGGTAAAGATGGGTTTAGATCTGGCGGCAAAAGAAATCAATGCAACTGGCGGTATTAATGGTCGAAAAATTGATTTGATTTACGAGGATGAAGAAGCAAATCCAGCTGTTGCAACTCAAAAGGCAGAGAAGTTATTTCAGGTAGAAAAGGTAGAGTTTTTAACTGGAACGGTTAATTCAGGATCTACCTTGGCTGTAGGACAGTTAGCCGAGCGAAATAATAAGCTGATAGCAACAACGGTTTCATTTGCCGATTCAATTACTGCAGATAAATGCTCACCAAACGTATTCCGTGTCAATGCTCGTGCTGGAATGCAATCTGCAGCATTGGCAGCATGGGTAGATAAAGAGATTCCAAAGGCCAATATTTTCTTTATAGGCCCCGACTATGAGATGGGACGTAGTACGGTTTCAGCTTTTAAGAAAGCATCCACTGAAAAGGGCGCTAAGGATGTTGGTGAAGTCTTTGCACCACTAGACAATAAAGACTACTCACCATATTTTGGTCAAGTAAGGGCTGCCAAGCCTAACGTTATTTATACCTCTGTGGCTGGTAATGACACAGTACGCTTATTTACTCAAATGGATGAGTATGGCGTGAATAAAGGAGTCACCATTGTTGGTGCTTCTGGAACAGTTACATCGCAAAATATGGGGGCGATTGGAAAGTCTGCGAATGGATTCGTTACTGGTGTTGGCTACTCGCCTAAGCTAGATAACCCAGCCAATAAAAAGTTCGTAGCTGATTTCCAAAAAGCCTATAACAAGCTTCCCGATCTTTATGGTGCAGACTCCTATGGCCTCTTGTATTTTTATAAGGCTGCAGTTGAAAAAGCGAAGTCTACAGAAACTGATAAGGTTCGGACCGCCATGAATGATCTAAGTTGGCAAACTCCACAGGGCACCAAGAAAATGCGTGCCGGCGATCACCAGGCCATGCAGGATATGTTTGCAGTTCGCGTAGAGAATGGCGAGTTCAACATTGTTGGAAGAGTGCCTTCCGATCAGGCAATTGGGCCTGATACGTGCACTCGTTTTTAATTAATTAGTCCATTACTCCACATCCCTCATATGCGGATGTGGAGTTTTTGGGCTAATAATTTCACTAAGGGATTGGGTTTTCAATGCTAGAGAGCTTGCAATATATTTATGCGCCACAGATAGTCAATGGACTTTCCATCGGTGTTGCCGTGGTCCTCATGGCTTTGGGTTTGACCATTATTTTTGGCTTACTAGACGTCATTAATATGTCGCATGGTGAATTCTATGCGGCTGGCGCCTTTATCAGCGTGAGCTTGATGGCAATGGGCGTTTCATTTTGGCTATGTCTACTATTAGTTCCCTTGTTATTGATTCCAATTGGTTTTGCAATGGAAAGGCTGTTGATTCAAAAAGTATTTCACTATAAAGACCGACATATTCTGACTCTGCTGCTGACATTTGGTGTGGCAATGGTTTTGGAAGATGGTTACAAGATTATCTGGGGTGCTAACCCAATAAAGCCTAGCGCTCCAATCTCAGGTGCCAGTGAGTTGTTGGGGGTAATGTTTCCAAATTACCGACTATTTCTGATGGTATTTGGTGCTGTAATTATTTTCTCTGTATGGGCACTGATTTATAAAACCCAGCTGGGCGCTATTGTGAGGGCCTCAGCATATGACAAAGATATGAGTTCTTCACTAGGAATTCCAGTGATGCGAGTTTATGCGCTGACTTTTGCATTTGGCGTTGCCTTGGCTGGCCTGGCAGGAGTGCTGCTTGCTCCAATCTATTCAGTTTTTCCCACCATGGGAAGGGATTTTATTTTGATGGCTTTTAGCGTCGTCATTGTTGGCGGTCTTGGAAGCATCAAGGGTGCAGTAATTGCAGGCATTTTGTTAACGCAATTGCAATCCATTTCTTCTTTATTCATTTCGCCAGTTTGGTCTGACCCCTTAGTCTTTACGGTGATGGTGTTGGTGTTGATGTTTAAGCCATCGGGTTTATATGGGGGCATGAAAAATGCGTAATCCCCAGGTTAGGGCTATTCGTCTGATTGAAATACTTTTGCTTGCCTCTGCTGTTGCTTTATTTGTCATTGGCAGCATCTTGGGCGACACCTTCTTTTTGCGATTAGCTACAGAGTCGTTAATCTTTGGTGGATTGGCGATGTCTGTAGATCTTTTGCTGGGAATAGTCGGATTGCTATCTCTTGGTCAAGCGTTGTATTTTGGTTTTGGCGCTTATTTATCCGCCTTAGTTTTAAAAGAAGTGTCCCCATCATTTTTCTTGGCAATAGGCGTTGTAACCCTGTCGTCCATCGTATTAGGTTGGTTGGCGAGCTTCGTGGCGCTGAGGTCTAAGGGCGTCTACTTTGCATTAATAACCTTCGGATTGGCCCAAGTAGCTGCCAAGGTTGTCTATAACACGCGAAGTCTGGGAGCATCTGATGGGATGATGGGCGTACCCATTTTGCAAATCTGGACCCCATTCGGTGTAGTTGATGCTGGTCATCCAGGCGCATTTTTTGTAATTACCTTGCTTACGGTTGGCGCCTTGTATTTAGCCTTAAAGTATTTTTTAACTACTCCTATGGGTTCTATTTGGCATGCAATTCGATCCAATGAGGATCGTCTGGCTTATGTTGGATATAAATCCAAGGGGCCTAAGCAGGTAGCATTTATTTTGGCTGCTGTAGTTGCAGCTGTGTCTGGTGCACTCTATCCAATGCTAAGAGGTTTTGTCTCTCCCGAGCTGATGTTCTTTAGTGTTTCGGGAAATGCCGTTGTAACAGTCGTCTTAGGCGGAGTGGGTACTTTAATTGGACCCATACTGGGTAGCGTTCTTCTAACCTCCTTTAAATCCATTATCGGCACTTGGACAGTACATCACCATATTGTGATTGGACTTATCTTTGTAGCGGTAGTTGTATCTGCGCCTAAAGGGATAGCAGGACTGTTGGCCAAATATTTCGGAAAAACTTACTCTGGCAAAGGAGGG
>Ga0209189_1002912_pt1 | contig 11729 bp, 12 predicted proteins | sample C_130820_EF_Meta_FD_187308 | JGI IMG/M metagenome (GOLD analysis project Ga0209189, IMG submission 187308) | Freshwater microbial communities from Lake Croche, Canada to study carbon cycling - C_130820_EF_MetaG (SPAdes) (version 3) | ecosystem: Environmental > Aquatic > Freshwater > Lake...
TATGCCTTGAAATTGATGCTTTTCGATAGGAATAGCCAAGCCCCAACAAAAGCTTAGACCGAACAAATGCATCGTATTTTCTAAAAAAAACTTGAGTATTATTAACTGTATTGTAGTTGATTTCTCTGTTTTTTGAATAAGAAAAATCTACTGAAAAACCGTGGTTTAAGTTTCTTCCTATGTATGGGTTGCTATAATTAAAGGCAATTTGTTTTGAATAACCATTAATTAAAAAGAAATTAATTTTATCGTTTTTTCCTGAAACATTCATCCCCAATACTTTAACACCATAATTTACTCTTTCCAAATCCATTTGATGGTCTCTAATCCAAACGTTCCAATTTCGGTCTATTGGTTTAAAAAATGGCAATGGAAACCAATACCATCGTTCTTTAAGGTTAATATTAATATCTAAAGAATCATTATACCAGTGTGCAAAATCAAGAGATACATCTACAAACAAGCTAGTATTCATTAAATTTTGTTTACTAGTAGACAATGCCTCTAGTATAGTAGGCATTGTATAGGCATCATTTTGAGAGAGTGGCACTTCCCTCAACACAATGTTATCTTTTGTTTTATTGTTTCCTGTGATTACAATATTTCTAATAAAAACAGGCTTTTTTAAAAATGCAGTTTTAACATCAAAATCTTGACCAATTGCTGGTTTTATAAACAACAATAAGCCAAATAAAATGATATTTTGTAACCGATATAGCATGAGGTTTTAAGAAAGAATTGGATTTAGATTTTTTTGATGATTACATATTGATGTAATGCATCAATTGGTTTAAATTACTTTGCAATTCATTTCTATAGAGTTCTTCGCCTTCAAAATACCTAACTTTAAAACTATAGCGTTGGAAGGTGGCAATAATATCCGAAACTTCCTGCTTGTTTATTTGAATTACCACTTGCAAGATATTTGTTCCTAAATCTGGCCAACTATTGAGGTGTGTAATATAGGCATCATTTGACTCAACCAAGCGATTAAATAGCGGGGGATTAAAGTCTGCCTGTTCCATTTCTAAAACTATTATAGCCCCATTTTCGCCAGCTCCTGACATTTGGGCAAGGCTTCTAAATAAATTTTCTTTTAGAATTACTCCCTCCAATTCATTTTTTAGATTAACTACAGGGACAATGTCTAAATCGTATAAATAAACCAACTTAACAGCAACTTGAAAAAAATCAGTGGTTTTTACAGAGAATCCTATCAATTTATTAACAACTTCTACAATCAATTTTTCAGAAGGTACATCTAGCAAATCATCTTCTGAAATCATTCCTAAAAAAGATACACCATATACAACAGGGAATTGTCGTATATGATAATCTTCCATTAGTTGTAATGTATTTTCAACTGTGTGGTTTAGGCTAACAAATTTATTTTCGGAAGATATAAGTTGATCGCAAAACATTTTACTGTAATAAATTACTCGTTAAGGTAACGAAAGATCCTTAGAATAGTTGCGATTGATATGTTAAATCTTAAACCACTTTTACCGGTTCTTTAAGCTTTAGCAGAAATTGCATTAAAATTCTATTAAACTCATCGGGAACTTCCATCATAGGTGCGTGGCCACATTTATCTATAAAATGTAATTCACTACCAACTATTAGCTTATTAAATTCCTTACCAACAAAAGGTGGAGTAACTATATCATTATTTCCCCAAATCAATAAAGTTGGAATTTTTATTTCCGACAATTCATCACCTAGGTTATTTCTAATTGCACTTTTTGCAAGCGATATGATTTTGATGGCTTTGATGCGGTTGGTTACAATTTCGTAAACCTCATCTACCAATTCTTTAGTAGCAATTTTGGGATCGTAAAAAGTAATTTCTGTTTTGTTTTTCATATACTCATAATCACCTCTTCTTGGGTAACTATCTCCCATTCCATTCTCATACAATCCAGAACTACCTGTTAGAATTAGCGATTTTATTCTTTCAGGATGTTTCAATACATGCACCAATGCTACATGCCCTCCCAAAGAGTTCCCCAACAAGTGAATATCTTTATAGTCTTTATATTCAATAAACTTTTTGAGGTGTTTTTCTAATCCACCTACTGTTGTATGTAGTATATCCAAATCAAATAAAGGAAGTAATGGAACTACAACCTTATAATGAGGTGTGAAAAAGTCTATTAATTGGGCAAAGTTACTCATTGCACCAAATAATCCGTGCAGCATCATTAAAACTTCACCTTCTCCTTCTTCTATATATTTAAATTTCCCTTCGTGTTTAATTTCGTACTTCATTCAAGCTTGTCGTTATTGTCTAAAATTAATTTTTAAAACCTAAATTGGCTTTTTACTATTGATTGCCAATTTTTAGAGCAAGTTTTCCAAAATATGATTCTAATTCAGCAAATGTATTTTTAATCCAAGGGATAACTATACCAATTTTATCAATTGTCCATTCACCCCAAGGTGCAATATAACTATATATATATGACTTTTCTCTAATATTATTAGTGAAATGAATGGTTTTATCGCAATAAAATAAAAATACGCTAAAAATAAGTGTATAAACTATTGCGTACAATAAAAATCCTGATAATTTATTTGCCCAACCTAAAAAAATGGCTTCTACAACTTTGCTCAACATAACAGCTGCAATTCTAACCAAAGCAGCAACTGCAATAAAAACGAGCATAAAAGAAACTATTGGCAACCAAAACAATGGCAGTTGAAAAGAGTCGTTGATGTAAGCAGATACAATTGTAGAAAATTTCATTGCAGCAATAAGCCCGATTACCAAACCAGCAACCGAGAATAATGAGACAATTAAACCATTTTTGAAGCCTTTAACTGCAGCAAATACAATTAATACAAGCCAAATAATATCAATCCACATAATTAAGAAAAATATTGAAGAATTGAAAATAATCTAAAATATCTTAAGATTACTAAAAACAATAAGAAATTTTAGTTATTTGTCAACAATTGCTTAACCATTGTTGAAATTGCTTTTCCATCGGCTTTCCCGCTCAATTGCTTTGTTGCCAAGCCCATAACTTTTCCTAAATCACTAGGACCAGCGGCTCCAGTTTGGTTTATAATTGCCACTAAAGCTTCTTTCAATTCTTCCTCGGACATTTGCTTTGGAAGAAATTTTTCTATTACTTCAATTTCTTCAGATTCCTTTTGAGCTAAATCTTCGCGGTTTTGCTGTTGAAATATCTCTAATGAATCTTTTCTTGATTTCACCAATTTTTGCAACAATTTGATTTCATCTTCAGCTTTCAATTCTCCAGATGATGCATCTGAAGTTTTTGCCAAAAGAATAGCAGCTTTAATTGCTCTAAGTGCTCTTAAGCCCTTTTCGTCTTTAGCCAACATGGCTTTTTTCAACTGTTCGTTTATTGTTATTTCAAGAGACATAATTATAGTTGTGGGTTTTCTGAGTTTTTGGTTTGAATGTCTTGAAATTTTTGCATAAAGGCTTTTGCAAAAATCTTCATATCGTTTGCTAGTGCTTTTTGGCGTGTTGCACGTTCAAAATTATCAGCCATCGTCATCATATTCTGGTACATAAAATCTGCCATTTCATCCATCATCATATCTTTAGTCCATAAATCTATCCTCAAAGCAGATTTTTCTTTACCATCCCAAAAAGAAACCAACATTGCTTTGGCATCTTGTGGATCCTGTGCATTGCTATGTGATGCCATCCATTGAATTTTCTCAGGAATTTTATCGTTATCGAGCAAAACATCTATAGTTATAGTTGATTGTTGCATAAATTAATAATTAATCTACAAAGATAAGAATTTTGGTGTGTTGAAAACCTAAGCAATTGCCTTGTAAAAACAATTTTATATTATAATTTTTATATTTTCAATAATAAGAAAGATTTATCTGGATTCTTTAATTTTATTGGCGATTGATTTAAGTTTTTGTGCACTGTTTTCCCAACTAAAATCTTTTGACCTAAGCAAACCATTTTGAATCAGTTGATTTCGATGGTTTTCATCTTTAAAAAGAATTCCCATTGCTTGTCCCCAAGCTTCGGGATCTTCTGGATCTACTAAATATCCTGCTTCATCGGCAATTTCAGGCAATGAACTATTGTTGGCGATAATGGTTGGTACACCAGATTGCATAGCTTCCAATACAGGCAAGCCAAAACCTTCCCAACAAGATGGATAAACCATGGCATAAGCTGCTCCTATAATTTCTTGTAGTTTTTGTTCTTCTACATAACCCGCAACTACAACATCATTTCTGTATTTGTAGGATTCCAATTGTTTTAAAAACATTTCATTTTTCCAAGCCATTCTTCCTACCAGCACCAATTTCATATTAGATTGATAGCGCTTTTTAAACCAAGAAAACCCTTTTAACAGATTGATTAAATTTTTACGAGGATGAATTGCCCCAACATAAAGGAAATATTCTTTTCCATCAGTCAATTGCTGCTTTACCAAATCTTTTGTGGTATCATCTATTGGAGAAAACCCTTTATCAGCTGCATTATAAACAACACTTATTTTATCTTTTGCAATTGGATAATGCTCTATGATATCCTCCTTTGAAAATTCTGAAACCGTTATGATATGTTTTGCTTTTGCAATAAATAAAGGTGTAAATATTTTATAATATGCTGTATAAATAGAGTTAATTCCTTGGGGATAATGCAAAAAAGCAAGATCATGAATAGCCAATATTTGAGGAATTGAAGAAGTTAAAGAACAAAATCCATCTAATGAAATCAAACAATCTGCACTAAATTGTTTTGCAATTTTTGTTAAACTAATGTCATACCAAAATTTCCATGCAAGCGGATGTCGGGCTTTTGGACCAATAGTCTTAAAAACAACATTTGGGGCTGTTGAAAATGGTACACTTTTCTTATTGTCATACACACAAAGAAAATCATCACCAAGATTTTGGATCAGCATTTCATTAATCAAGCCAATTGTATATCGAGAATATCCTTCCTTTTGCTGATATCCAGCAAAACGACCATTAATTGCTATACGCATAAGATGAATTTACTATAATTTTTACCCATATCATTTTTAGAAATGATATAAGTTGAAGTAAATGATATGTAAAATTCGTATTTTAACAATATATTATTCTAACAATAATTTTAAAATAAAAATTTAAAGAAAACAATTGAAGCAATAGAATTTATGTATTAATGCTATTAGGAGATAATAATTGTTTCTTTATCTTTACAGAATGAATCCGATGGATTACAATACGAACAGGAGTCACCTGATAATGAAAGAATACGGCAGGCATGTGCAGAAGATGGTAGATCATATTCTAACTATAGAAGATGCGGAGCGACGCCAACAAAATGCAATGGCTGTTATAGATTTGATGGGTTTTTTAAATCCACACCTTAAAACTGTAGAGGATTACAAGCATAAATTGTGGGATCATTTGTTTTTGATATCTGATTTTAAATTAGATGTAAAAAGTCCTTATCCAATTCCAACTCGGGAGAAATTGTTTTCCAAGCCTGATCCACTTCCATATCCAAAGCGTTATCCAAAGTTTTCACACTTAGGTAAAAATTTGGAGTTGGTAATTGAAAAAGCTTTGAAAGAGGAGAATGTGGAGAAAAAAGAGGGTTTCGCTAATGCAATTGCATACTACATGAAACTCACTTATGGCACTTGGCATAAAGAATTGGTGCACGATGAAACCATCAGAACCGAATTAACTGCAATTACCAAAGGGCAATTGGAATTTACAAACACCCCGTTTGTTAAGGTTTTCATCGAGCGTGAGCGTGATGAACGTTTTGGCAAAAGGAAAAACTACCAAGCTAGAGGTGGCGGCAATGGTAATGCCAATAGCAACCGTAATTCTGGACAACGCGACAATAAAAACCGTGGTCCGCAGCAGAAGTTCAACAAAAAGAGATTCAAATAAGCCTTCTCACAACATTTACATTCAAATAATGCTAGAATTATGCTTTCTTTTGAAGTAACAGGAGGAAAAAAATTAGCTGGTGAAATTACACCACAAGGTGCAAAAAACGAAGCCCTTCAAATTATCTGTGCCGTTCTACTTACGCCTGAACTTGTCGAAATCAACAATATTCCGGATATCCTTGATGTAAATCTCTTGATTGATTTATTAAGAGATATGGGGGTTAAAGTCAATCGAGTTTCACCACATACCTGCATTTTTCAGGCAGATGATATACAATTGGATTTTCTTAGAACTTCAGAATTTCAACAAAAAAGTGGGAAATTAAGAGGTTCTGTAATGATTGCAGGTCCGTTGCTTTCAAGATTTCATAAAGCATATATTCCAAAACCTGGTGGCGATAAAATTGGTAGAAGGCGTTTAGATACTCACATTATTGGATTTGAAAAATTGGGAGTAGTATTTAATTACCATCCTGAAGAGGGATTGTTTCACCTTGAAGCATCTTCATTAAAAGGTTGTTATCTACTTTTAGATGAACCTTCGGTTACCGGAACCGCAAATATAGTAATGGCGGCAGTTTTAGCAAAAGGAACAACCACCATTTATAACGCAGCTTGCGAACCCTATTTGCAACAGCTTTGTGCAATGCTCAACAGGATGGGGGCAAAAATTACAGGTATCGGCTCTAATCTTTTGTCCATTGAAGGCGTTGAAAAACTTGGTGGTACAAGCCATACCATTTTACCCGATATGATAGAAATTGGGTCTTTTATTGGGTTAGCAGCAATGACGCAAAGTGCCATCACTATAAAAAATTGCCGAATTGATATGCTGGGACAAATTCCAGAAAAGTTTAGGCAAATGGGGATTCAACTTGATATTCAGGGAGATGATATACATGTTCCGGCACAAGAGCTTTATGAAATCCAAACCTTTATTGATGGCTCTGTATTAACCATTTACGATCATCCTTGGCCTGGATTTACCCCAGATTTATTGAGTATTATGCTTGTAGTGGCAACACAAGCCAAAGGAAGTGTATTGATTCATCAAAAAATGTTTGAAAGCAGATTGTTTTTTGTTGACAAACTAATAGATATGGGTGCAAGAATAATTTTGTGCGATCCACACCGAGCGGCAGTTATTGGTTTAGAAAGAACACAAAAACTACGTGGAATTACAATGAGCAGTCCTGATATTAGAGCAGGTGTAGCTTTATTAATAGCGGCTCTTAGTGCTGAAGGTAAAAGTACTATCCAAAACATAGAACAAATTGATAGGGGTTACCAATATATTGATCAAAGATTGATTGCACTTGGTGCAGATATTGTGCGAAAAATGTAATAGAAAATTTCAATAATCTGAAAAAATCATTTTTAAGATTCAAGCATGCAAAAATTAATTTTGTTAACAGCCCCTTCTGGTGCAGGAAAATCTACAATTGCTAAACATTTAATGGCAAAATTCCCAGATAAATTGGCTTTCTCCATTTCTGCAGCTACTAGATTGCCAAGAAAACTAGAAAAAGATGGGGTAGATTATTATTTCATTTCTGAAGAATCATTTAAAGATAAAATAGCCAATAACGAGTTTGCAGAATGGGAAATGGTTTACGAAGGCAATTATTATGGTACACTAAACCTAGAATTACAACGTATTTGGAACTTAGATAAAGTTCCAGTATTGGATATTGATGTAAAAGGGGCAATTAAAATGCAGGAAATATTTGAAGGCAAAGTGCTTTCACTGTTTATTCAACCTCCATCTATCGAAGCACTTAAAAATAGACTAGAAAATAGAGGTACAGAAACACCAAAAACGCTCCAACAACGTTTAACTAAAGCAGAATTTGAATTAACTTTCAGAAATTCTTTCTCTTGTGTAATTGTTAATGATCGTTTGGAAGATGCCTGCAAAACAGCAGAACAAAAAGTAGAAGAATTTTTGAAGACCGAATAACTGATTATATTTATAATATGGGTGCGCTTATTCTTTTGTTTTTAGGACTATCGCTTTTATTAGCTGGATTTTTTACAGGAATACAAGCTGCTTTTATTTCAGTAAACAAGATATCTATTGAACTGAAAAAAAAGCAAGGAATGAAAACTGCAAAAATACTTGCAGATTTTTTAGATCATCCTGAAAAAATTATGGGTTCCACAATTATTGGATTTACTCTAATGGTTGTTTTGTATAGCACTTTAATTAGTGAGTTTTTTACTCCGGTTTGGGATTGGGTTAAAAAGTTTTTTATCTCAAGTGTTGCTGATTATATTGAATACATAAGATTGGTTTTTAACATCTTACTAGCAACCATTTTATTGTTGTTTATCCGTTATACCTTTCGCTCAATTTTTAGGGCAAAAAATATAACCTTATTGTTGTTTTTTGTTCAGTTTGCTCAAGTTTATGCTCAAACCTTACAAAGATTTGCCGATTTTTTTAGAGAAATTTGCAACTGGATCTTAAAATATCTCCTAAATATTAAAATACAAGACGAGAAAAAGGCGTTTGCAAGGGTAGATCCTGAACATTTTTTTTTACAAAACCGCGACCATCAAGAGGACAATTCTGACTTGAATACAGAATTGTTTGAAGCAGCTTTGTCTTTACCTACTGTTAAAATTAGAGAGTGTTTAATTCCTAGAAAAGAAGTTGAAGCGATTGATATTTCTACACCAATAAGTCAGGTTAAAGAAAAATTTATAAAAACCAAACTCAGTAAAATTGTTGTGTTTGACAAAAACATCGATAATATTTTGGGATATGTGCACCAGCGGGCTTTGTTTCAAAATCCACAAAACCTAACGAGTATTTTATTGCCAATTCCTGCGGTTCCAGAAAGCATGAATGCATCAGATCTTATTAGCAAGTTTACAAGAGAAAAAAGAAGTATTGCATGGGTGGTTGATGAATTTGGTGGCACTTCTGGTATTATTACTTTTGAAGACTTATTGGAAGAACTTTTTGGTGATATCCAAGATGAATATGATGTTGACGAGTTATTGGAAAAACAGCTTAACGAAAAAGAATTTTTGTTTTCAGGAAGATTGGAATTGGATTATCTCAATGAAAAATACTATTTAAATCTACCAGACGAAGATGCTGAAACACTATCTGGATTGATTATTACGAAACATGAATCCATTCCTAAAGCAAAAGATCGGATTATAATAGATCAATTTGAGTTTGACATTCTTAGTGTTACAGAAACCTTGATTGGTACCGTAAGAATGAAAATTTTACAATGATTTAGTGTTATATTACACACTTAAATGATAAATGCAAAATTGTAAGTAGAATTAACGTGCAGCAATCATTAAGATTAATTAAATTTGTTATTAAAGATTAACCGTGGCAGCAAGCGAATCAAGCAGATCATCATTTTTTAAGAGAATAAGAGGAGAAGATACAAACGAAGAAGAGATGAGTTTTATAGACCATCTTGAAGCCTTGCGTTGGCATCTTTTCCGTTCGGTATTAGCGATTGTAATTGCTGCAGTATTGTTTTTTATTTATATAGATTGGATTTTTGATAACATTATAATGGGTCCAACCCAAAATAATTTTATTTCTTATCGCTTGTTGTGTTCTTTGAGTCATACTTTGCACATGGGCAATTCGCTCTGTATGCCACCGATGAATTTCAACTTACAGGTTACTAGCATTAGCGGGGTGTTTATGTCGAGCCTTACTATTTCCTTTGTTGGTGGATTGGTGGTTGCATTTCCTTATATAATGTGGGAAATATGGCGCTTTGTAAAACCAGCTTTAAAACCACAAGAACTTAAACACACGAGGGGAATGATATTTTGGATTTCATTGTTCTTCTTTATTGGTACAGCATTTGGCTATTTTTTAATGGCTCCTTTTACGTTTAACTTTCTTGCAAACTACAAAATAGGTAAAACTGATTTGTTGCTCTATCGCCCTAATTTATCTGATTATTTAGAAAGTTTGGTAGATATTACCCTTGGAGCTGGACTGGCTTTTGAACTACCAATGGCAACTTTTGTATTGTCTAAAATGGGATTGGTTACGCCAGCATTTTTACGCACTTACAGAAAATATGCTTATGTAGTTTTATTGTTGTTGGCAGCTATTATCACCCCATCACCAGATTGGGGAAGTCAGTTGATAGTTGTTTTGCCATTAATTATGCTATATGAATTATCGATTCTTATTTCTGCACACGTAAAAAGAGATATCGAAAAGAAAGATGCAGAATGGAGTTAATCGATAAATAATTCTATTAAAATTTATTAGCACAAAATGAACAAAGATTTGAAGTTTGATTTATCACTGCCTATAGCAATTGGCAGCGACCATGCGGGATTTGAATATAAAGCACAATTAATACCTATTTTACAGTCTAAGGGATTTACGGTTAAAGACTTTGGAACCCATAGCGAAGCTTCTGTAGATTATCCAGATTTTGCACATCCTGTTGCGAATGCAGTTGAAGAAGGTGTTTGTGGATTTGGCATTTTGCTTTGTGGATCTGCAAATGGAGTTGCAATAACAGCCAACAAGCATCAATCTATAAGAGCGGCAATTTGTTGGCTCCCTGAAATTGCATCGCTTGCTCGCCAACACAACAACGCAAATGTGGTTTGCATCCCTGCAAGATTTGTAAGTTTTGATATTTGTGAAGCAATTGTAAATCAATTTATAGAAATGCCATTTGAAGGCGGACGTCATCAAAACCGAGTGTCAAAAATTGCTTGTTCAAACTAATCTTATTGATATTTTCACCATTTATCTATATTAATTTGCTTTCCATCAAAAGCAGACAACAAATTGAATAATCTATATTACATTAGCTAAAATTTTTATCTTTTAACTCTTAACTTTTAACTATGATGAGAATATCCTCATTCTTTGTTGTGCTGTTGCTTTCTGCAACCGTTACAAACGCCCAGAAAAAAGTAAATCCGCAAAAATATGCGGAAACAATTACCGCAGCAGATGCAAGTAAAATATTGTATGTTCTTGCAGGTGCAGAAATGGAAGGTCGTGAAACGGCTACTTATGGACAAAAAAAGGCTGCTGCTTTTATTGAAAACCATTTCAAAACTTTAGGATTATTACCTGGAAACAACGGAAGTTATCAAATGCTTTATCCTGTTTTTAGAGATTCTTTATTAAACAGTCAAATTAACGTTAATGGTACTGATTTTCAATTGAATACAGATTTTCAACCAATTTTGCAAATGAGCAACTCTTCAACTCAATTCTATTCTGAAGTTGTATTGGTTGGCCATGGTATTGTTGATGAAGGTTGGAACGATTATGCAAACTTAGATGTTGCAGGCAAAGCGGTTTTGATTTTGGATGGTGCTCCTGAAGGATATAGCAGTAAGAAAAAAGGTTGGAGAGCTCCAAGTGGAATGTATGGCAAAATTGGTGCTGCAATTCAAAAAGGTGCTGCAGCAATCATTCTTGTTACTCCAGGATTTCCTCGCGGTGGAATTACACCTTTAGGAAATATGTATACCAAATTGTTTTCACCAAAGCAAGGTGCTGCTGTTTACAATGTTTCTCCAGCTGTTGCTGAAAAAATTGTAGGTCAAGAATGGTCAACAATGAACAAAAAAGCAAAGGTTGCTGGAAAAACAATTGCTTCTGAAGTAATGCTTGAACTAAACAAAAAGGTTCAAATGCTTAATAGTAGCAATGTTTTAGGCTATATTGAAGGAACTGACAAAAAAGACGAATGGTTAATTGTTACTGGCCACTATGATCACCTAGGTAAAAAAGGCGATGTAATTTATTATGGAGCTGATGATGATGGTTCTGGATCTACTGGCGTTATGGAAATTGCT
>Ga0209189_1002914_pt1 | contig 11725 bp, 9 predicted proteins | sample C_130820_EF_Meta_FD_187308 | JGI IMG/M metagenome (GOLD analysis project Ga0209189, IMG submission 187308) | Freshwater microbial communities from Lake Croche, Canada to study carbon cycling - C_130820_EF_MetaG (SPAdes) (version 3) | ecosystem: Environmental > Aquatic > Freshwater > Lake | place...
ATTATCTAAAGAGATATTCGGCCATGCCTTTAAAACAATATTTAGTCAACCCTAAATCGGAGGTTAATGATAAAATGATTGTTGGTGTTCAAAATCTACAATATTCAATAAAACCAGAAGGAAAAGGTGGAGCGAGAGGCGTTAATTTTATTTGGCAAGTATCAGATACTATAAGCAAAACTACCTATTCAAATGTACTCAAGTCCACTGTAAATATTAAGCCTTTTATTAACAAAAACAATAAAACTGACCCAGAAACAAATACAGTTGAGCCAATTATAAAATTTTCAAAAAATGGAGTAGTTCTCAAATTTACTCAAAAATTCGTCTACCAAGATGTAGGTGGTCCAACAACCTTACCTGATTCTACAAATAATATTCCTAATGAGTTACTTTTAAGCAATGATTCGGTTTCGATTTATACCCCCCTACTCGACTACTATGCGTATGACGATGGCACAGCCGAAACGGGAGCTGACACTGACCAAACATTGGGGAAAGTAGCTATAAAATTTTCTTTAAACAAAGCCGACACGGTAAATGCAGTTCGGTTTAATTTTACGCCATATTTCAAAGATATTTCGGGGCAGTTTTTCTTATTACAAATCATGGAAAGTGCCAACGGAAAACCGAGTAAAATTTTACACCAACAGTCCGTAAAAGTTAGATATGCTACCGATATAAATGGTTTTGTTGAGTATCCCCTCGATCAAAATATTGCAGTAAAAGATACATTCTTTGTGTCATGGACAAAGATAAATGAAGATGTAATCGGTGTTGGGGTTGATAAAAACTCAGATTTTGGAAGTAACATATATTATAGTTTAGGGAACGAATGGATCCAAAATAAGTCATTAAAAGGAAGTTTAATGGTAAGACCCGTAATGGGCTTCAAAATTTATTCGAGCAACCCCACATCTGCCCCATTGGCAAGCGAAGAACCAAATGATAAACAATTTTCGGTTTACCCAAATCCAACGAATGGCATACTTAGATGGAGTTTTGAAAATATAAAATCTGTAAATGTTTTTAATGTGTCAGGAATAGAAGTTTTTTATAAAGAAACACTTGATAGTCAAGAACTTGATTTGAAAAATTTGCCAGAAAATATTTATTTTCTGAATTTTTCGGATGGAAAAAAGAATTTTATTCGAAAGATTGTCGTTGTGCATTAAGAGATAAAAACAACAAAATATACTATCATGGACAAAAACTTTGACATAACAGTTGAGCAACTAAAAGAATTAATCGAAGGAGAAAATGCAATTAACCTCTTTGATGTACGTGAAGAATACGAATACGAAGATGATAATTTAGGAGCAAAACTCATTCCTTTAGGCGAAATTCCAGACAGATTAGAAGAATTTGAAGCCCTAAAAGGACAAGATATATATATTCATTGCCGAAGTGGTGCAAGAAGCGGAAACGCTAAACAATTCTTGATTGCACAAGGTTTTGAGAATGTACACAACGTTTTGGGAGGCATTATGGCTTATCGTAAAATGGAGTAATCGTAAGTTTTCTAAAATCAATTATTAATTTTCCATTCACTTCGATGTTATCAGATTTTGGCATAATACTTTTAGCAATCATTTTGGCTGCAGTTGCAGTGCTTGCTTTATTGGGCATTGCTTGGATATTGCGTCCGGCCAAACCGAATGATGAAAAACTAACGACATACGAATCAGGTGAAGACCCACTTGGTAATGCAAACGTACAATATAACGTCAAATTTTATACTGTTGCTTTAATTTTTATTCTTTTCGATGTTGAGTTAGTTTTCTTATTTCCATGGGCTACAGTTTTTGGAAATAAACAATTTATCAAGGATACAAATGGACTTTGGGGCTGGTTCACGCTAGCCGAAATGGCTATTTTTATTACTATTTTGGCTCTTGGTCTGGCCTATGTTTGGGCTAAAGGTTATCTTGATTGGGCAAAACCCGAATACCGAACACCGAAATTTAACAGCAAGATTCCAATGGAAATGTATAACCAAGTAAACGAAAAATACGCTGATAAATAAAAGCCTATATATAATTGTTCACAGTAAAAGCATTTATTGATACAACAAATCTATCATTATCTTCAAAAATTATATTTGTTTTAAAGCTACTAATTGAATGAATTTTGAAACCCTCGAAAAAGAAGCACATTTAAAAACAGGCGAAAGTGAAGTAATTTTAACTTCAATAGACGAGCTAACTAATTGGGCAAGAGCTAATTCACTTTGGCCTTTGGGTTTTGGTTTAGCTTGCTGTGCCATTGAAATGATGGCAACTTACGCATCAAGTTATGACCTAGAGCGTTTCGGTGTATTTCCTCGAAATTCTCCTCGTCAATCAGATGTTATTATTATTTCGGGAACGGTTACATTTAAAATGGCAGACCGTATTAGACGTTTGTACGAACAAATGCCTGAACCTCGCTACGTAATTTCAATGGGAAGCTGCTCAAACTGCGGTGGCCCATATTGGGAACACGGTTATCACGTAGTCAAAGGCGTCGACCGAATTATACCTGTCGATATTTATGTACCCGGCTGTCCACCTCGCCCAGAGGCATTGATTGGTGGCATTTTGAAATTACAAGAAAAAATTAAAACTCAAAGCCTTTCTGAACTTAGAAAAGAAGGCTAATAGCCTGACAATAAATCATTTGAGAAACTACAAGTAAGTGGTAAACCTCTAAGGTTTATCACTTTTTTTATTAGTTATTTGCTAATAAATTGTTAAACTATTAATTAGACAAAAGAAAAAACAAGTAAAATCCATTATATTGCAAATAATTTACCCTTAAACATAAATTTGAAATTCAATGAGAACTCCTCTGAAATATTTAGCCTTGTCCTCAATAATTTTTATTCTCTCTTGTTCAAGAAGCGGCTCAAAAGCACTCGAAAAGGGAAATTACTATGAAGCTGTTTTACAGTCTGTTGACAAACTTAGGAAAGATTCGGATAATAGTAAAGCTTCTGATGTTTTAGTCAATGCGTATCGTAATGCCCAGGAAGAATTTACGAGAGATATTGCCCGAACTAGAAATGCCAATCAACAATTTCGTTGGGAAGCGATTCTCGAATACTACAATAAACTTAATAGAATGCAGGAAGTTATTGAGCGTTGTACGGCTTGTCGTCGAATTGTGAGTCCACAAACTTACTTTCAAGAAACCGAAGAAGCCCGAGAGAGTGCTGCAGATGAGCGTTATGTATTAGGTGATGATATTTTGAGTAGAAAAAAAATAAGCAAACTGGATGCTCGTGTAGCATTCGACCATTTTGAACAAATTACGATTTTCGCCCCAAACTATAAAGATGCTCGCAACCGTATGGAAGAAGCACTTGATTTAGGTTCGGTTCATGTTATTTTAGAACAACCAAAAGTCAATTCAAGATTATATCAATACAGCAACGAATATTTTCAAGAAAAAGTAGAAGAGTTTTTACGCACAAATCGACGAATAAATAAATTTATAAGATTTTATTCGCCCAATGAGGCCAAAACTGTAAGACTAAAACCCGACCAGGTAGTACGTCTCGAAATTGTTGACTTTGTAGTAGGCGAAACTAGTGTATCTACCGACCGTCAAAATGTCATGAGCAGAGACAGCGTAAAAACTGGCGAAGCTACCGTAAATGGAAAAAAAGTTTCAGTATATGATAAAGTAACTGCCACAATTATCAAATCACGTAAAGTAGTACGTTCTAGAGGTTTACTTTCGATGGAAATATTTGATTATCAAACAAATAAAACGCTTTTACGTGAAGAGATTCCAGGAGAATATACGTGGGTAAATGAGTGGGCGAGTTTCAACGGTGACGAAAGAGCTTTAACTACTTCCGAACTAAATATGACTCGTAATCGTGAGCAACTGCCACCACCACCTCAACAATTATTTATTGAATTTTCGAAACCAATTTACGACCAAGTAACTTCAAGAATCAGACGTTTTTACGATAAATATTAAATTTTTGCCAGTCAGAACGTCTAAATTGCACTATATAACAGAATTTTATTTGGCTTGTCATTTTTATTTAAAACTAAATTTTAAAAAATAGTACGATTTAACTATTGGCTTCACCCTAAAATATAATGGGTTCTAATAATTATTATATTCATCCTTAATTACATAAAACGATGTTAGACCGAAGGGATGCCCTAAAATCAATCATAGTTGGAGGTGTAGCCAGCATCTTTTCGCCAAATACACTTTTGGCAAGTACAGCCAAGAAGAAAGAAAAACTCGGCATCGCATTGGTTGGTTTGGGCTATTATAGCACTGATTTGCTCGCCCCTGCTCTACAAGCAACAGAAAAATGTTATTTGGCAGGAATAGTAACTGGTACGCCCGAAAAAGCAGAAAAATGGAAACAGAAGTATAATATTCCGGATAAAAATATTTATAACTATCAAAATTTCGATTCGATTGCCAATAACCCCGACATTGACATAGTTTATGTAGTTTTACCTCCTTCGATGCACAAAGAATATACAATTAGAGCAGCCAAAGCAGGCAAGCATGTTTTTTGTGAGAAACCAATGGCACCATCGGTTAATGATTGCATGGCGATGATATAAGTCTGTAAAGATAATAAAGTAAACTTAGCTATTGGTTATCGTTGCCAACACGACCCAAATACGCAAGAATATATGCGTATCACAAAAGAAAAACTTTACGGAAAAGTAAAAATGGTAGCTTGCGGAGCAGCTTACTTTGATGCCCGAACCACTCATTGGAAACAAAACAAAGCTCTCGGCGGTGGCGTAATGGGCGACATGGGCGTTTATGCATTACAAGGTGCAAGATTGGCAACCGGCGAAGAACCAATAGCCGTGACGGCTCAGGCAAGCACAACTCGACCAGAAATATACAAAGAAGTCGAAGAAACGATGATGTTTCAGCTACAATTTCCAAGTGGTGCATTGGCAGCGTGCAACACGAGTTTTGGTATAAATATGAACTATTTGCAGGTAAATTATGAGAAAGGATGGCTAAAAATGGAGCCTTTTTCGGCTTATTCTGGTAATAAAGGTAGCCATAGCAATGGCATAATTGATTTTCCACTGAAAAGCCAACAAGCAAAACAACTCGACGAAGATTGTATAGCTTTGATGAATTCGACCCAGTTAATTGCTCCAGGCGAAGAAGGGCTTAGAGATATAAAAGTGCTTGAAGCCATTTACAAAGCTGCTCAAAATGGCGGAACGGTTAAAATCTAATAGTCAATAGTCGGCAATCCATAGACTAATAAAAATCACTGTGGACTGCCGACTGTGTACTGTGGACTTTTTTATGCTTCCACCAGTTTACCTTCCGAAAAATAGTGTTGCGGACCCTTGAATAAATTATTGAAAGTTGTCATTGAATCATTACAACGAGTGATATATTGCTGAATATCAACCGTGGTTTGGCATTCACAATATGCAAGCTACCTTAAAAATATCAAAAATTTCCTTCCCAAAGACCCAATTTTTAGTCAAAAAACACTTTCAGTGAGCAGTTGGACTCAAATTATGATTATGCCTTTTTACAAGTTTTTATAGCATTTGTTGGATTAAGATAGAATATTTTCTAAAATTATTTGGATTTTGAGTCAAAAGCGATTGGTTTTGTATAAAACTAAGTTTTTACTATAATTTTCTTAGAAATACTCGAGCAATAACAGCCTAACATTTTGTATATTTACATAGAATCCAAAAAAAAGATGATAAATAAAGTAATAAGTGGTGCTGAAGAAGCAGTTGCAGATATACAAGATGGAGCAACGATTATGCTCGGTGGCTTTGGTCTATGCGGAATTCCTGAAAATTCGATTTCAGCTTTATTGGAAAAAGGTGTAAAAAACCTAACCTGTATTTCAAACAATGCAGGAGTTGACGATTTTGGCATTGGTTTAATGCTAAAATCGAAGCAAGTCAAGAAAATGATTTCTTCGTATGTAGGCGAAAATAAAGAATTTGAACGTCAATTATTATCAGGTGAATTGGAGGTAGAACTTACGCCACAAGGTACCCTCGCCGAGCGAATCAGGTCAGGTGGTGCAGGAATTCCTGCTTTTTTTACACCAGCAGGCGTAGGTACAGAAGTGGCCGAAGGCAAAGAAATTCAAGAATTTGACGGAAAAAAATATGTACGAGAAAGTTGGCTAAAAGCCGATTTTGCCATCATAAAAGCATGGAAAGGTGATACAGCGGGTAATTTAATTTTTAAGGGAACAGCACAAAACTTTAGTCCGATGATGGCGGCAGCGGGTAAAATAACAATTGCCGAAGTAGAAGAACTCGTTCCCATAGGTAGCCTCGACCCAGCTCAAATTCATACGCCAGAGATTTACGTCCAAAGAATTTTTCAAGGAAAAAACTACGAAAAAAGAATTGAACAGAGAACGGTAACAACTATTGAATCAAATCTAAAACCGCTGAACGAAGTTTTCCCTATGGTGGTGGCTACGGATGCTATTGGCCTCGACAAAAACCAAATTGCCAAACGTATCGCTCGTGAAGTAAAAGATGGTTATTATGTCAACCTCGGCATTGGTATTCCAACCTTGGTTGCCAATTATATTCCAGAAGGTATCAATGCTGTATTGCAATCAGAAAATGGGCTTTTGGGTATCGGCCCCTTCCCTACTGAAGATAAAGTTGACCCCGATTTGATTAATGCTGGTAAACAGACAGTTACGATGATTGATGGTTCGGCTTTGTTTAGTTCGGCCGAAAGCTTCGCAATGATTCGTGGTGGCCATGTTGACCTTACGATTTTAGGAGCAATGGAGGTATCAGAAAATGGCGACATTGCCAACTGGAAAATTCCTGGCAAAATGGTCAAAGGCATGGGCGGTGCAATGGATTTAGTAGCTTCGGCCGAAAATATCATTGTGGCTATGCAACATGTCAATAAAGCTGGAGAATCCAAGTTATTAAAAACTTGCAGTTTGCCAATAACAGGTTTGCGTTGCGTAAAAAAGATTGTTACCGAACTGGCAGTTTTAGAAATACTGCCCGAAGGTAGTTTTAAATTATTAGAACGAGCACCAGGGATTTCGGTAGAACAAATAAAAACTGCCACAGAAGGAAAATTGATAATTGAAGGCGAAATACCTGAAATGGAAATGTAGACAAGAGATTTTAGACGAGCGACAAGAGAAAAATTCATAGCAAATCCTAACTCTCACGTTTCTTGTCTTTTATCTCCGTCCTAAACCATCTCAATAACCCATTTCAGTTAGTGCAGCCCGAGCTTTATTATCAACTGAAGTTTTATATTCATGATTTTTAAAGCCAATTGCTTGTTCAAAAAAAGCTTTTGCCTTATTTTTTTGTCCTTTTTGCTGCTGAATATAACCCAGTTGCAAAGCAGAATTTGGTGCAAAAACCCATTCTTCACTCCCTGTTAATGCCACTGATTTTTCAAAATAATTGGTGGCTTTATCAAACTGATTAAGTTTCTGAAAAATTCTTCCTGCTCTGTAATTAAACTCTGCTTGATCTTTTGTATTAGTAAAACTTTTTTCTGTTAACGAAACTAATTTATTTTGTGCTTCTTCAAAATAGCCACCATCAAAAAGTAATCGAAGTTTTATTAATATTTTATTGGGTAAAGTTTTGTTTTTTTGAAAGTTTTCATAAAATTTCTGTGCAGCTTTATCCGACTCTGCAATTGTGTTTCCTCTTTCGTTTATCTTTGATAAATACAATTTTGCTTTTTTCTCATCACCCATTAACCAAATACACAAAAACAATTTATAATAAGTATCCTTCAAGAAAGTTTGCCCTTTAAATGTTCTAAGATAATTTTGATAAGCTGAAGTAGCTTGCGGATAATTTCCTTTGAAAAGCTGGGTCTCTGCTTTGTATAATTCAAAGATTGGAAAATATAAATATGACGCATCTTTGGGAGTGCGTTTCAGTAATTCAATGGCCTGCTCTGTTCTATTATCTTTCAGCGAAACAGCCGTTGCTAACATGTTTATATTCAAATTATCAGACTGATTATCAGCAAATTGAAGCATTTCAGCATTTTGTTTCTCATCAAATTTCAAAACATACGCTTGAATAAATACAGTACAAAACTTGGATTCCGTACCCCAAATCTTATCTGCTGCTACCAGGAGAAGTTCGTTCAAGCCCAATTGTATATTTCCACGAAGTCCGAGCAATTTTGGAATCCAACGTTGTTTGTCGGGAACTGAACCAATCAATACATGTAAGCAGCCAAGTGATTTTAAATTTGGTAGAAAATTCGGGAATAGTTTATGATTTTCTTCGAGCAATTTATAGGCTTGAATCACGTTATACCCCGCTTTTACTTCATGACCAAATCTTATTTTTATCAATGCCCAATGTAATTTTATTTCGGCTCTCAAAAAACGATTATAGGGCGATTTTTCATCTAAGTCCTCAATTAACACTAAGCGTTCATCTTCTTTATTAATCCATTTTTTATACTGCTTTTCATTCTCTGAATTAATTAACTCAGTCATATCAGCGAAATCTTCAACATAAATTCGGAAGGGATTATTGGGATTTTCTTTCGAGAGTAATTCTCTGCCAGACTGTACTTTTAATTTAAAAACCTCAGAATAGGCTTTTTGAAGATTAGGTGTAAAATCAAAATCAGCAGCTTTACAGTTAACTATAAACAGTAAAGAGTAAATTAATCCAAAGCTGATTTTAAGTGTAGTTCGGAAAATTATATCAATGTTTCGAGACTTCAATTTATTTATCAGTTTGTTTTCAGTTTATACGAAATTATTTCAAAAAAAGATTGTTAATAAACAAAAATAGCTAAGATTTCAGAATTAACGAAAACTTAGCTACTTTGAAATCTTTAGCATTCTGTTTTAAAGAGAATTGACCATCGACTTTAACTATAAAAATTATCTTCTTACAATCTCAACTGCATCAACATCAGCCAAGATACGGCCACAATGCTCACAAACGATGATTTTCTTTTTGTCTTTAATGTCAGCTTGACGTTGTGGTGGAACAATATTGAAACATCCGCCACAAGCACCACGTCTAACCATTACAACCGCCAAACCATTTTCGGCATTTCCACGGATACGGTTATAGGCGTTTACTAAACGTTCTTCAACGTTGGTAGCAGCTTTATCGCGACTTACTGTCAATTTTTTCTCATCTTCTTGGCTTTCAGCAACCAACACATCCAATTCCTTACGTTTTAATTCAAGGTCTTTTTTGCGGCTGGTCATAGCTGACTCCACATCAGAAATTTCAGTATTTTTATTTTTTACTTTAAATTCTGTTTCACGAGTACGTTTATCTGCCAACTGAATTTCCAACTCTTGTAACTCTAATTCTTTTGCAATCGCATCATACTCACGATTGTTTCGAACATTCATTTGTTGGTCTTTATACTTCTGAATTAATTTTTCGGCTTCTTTTTTTCCTGAACGGTAGCCATTCAATTCAACGTCCAAAACATCGATTTCTTTCTTGAATTTACCAATACGAGTTTCAAAACCAATAACTTCATCTTCCAAATCACGTACTTCGTCAGGTAAGTCACCACGTAGTTTTCTCAACTCATCTAATTGCGAGTCGGTTGATTGAAGTTTAAGCAGTGTTTCTAATTTTTGTGCAACTGTTAATTCCATAATATCTTAAACTAATTTGGTTATTTAGTTATTGGTTAATTAGTTATTAAATACGATTTACTATTGAATCGAATTATGATTGAAGAATGATAATTAATAAAATATCTTTTCTATATTTATCGTTTATTTTCGATTAAAAGGAATATGTTTTGAATTAATGAAAAAAATCAACTCAAAAAATAGCCATTTTTGAAAACTAATAACAAGTAACCGACAACCAGTATCTATTCTTAATAGTAATAATTTATTGGATTTGTTGGGGTTTCCGACAAATTGACTGCAAAGTTAGTGATTTTTTTACAAATATAATCCTTCAATAACTCTTTTGTGAATTGTTCTGACTCATAATGTCCAATATCCGCAATAATTATGCGATTATCGGCATCAAAAAACTCGTGATATTTATAATCGGCAGTAATAAAGATATCTGCTGACTGAATTTTGGCATCGCTCAGCAGAAAACCACCCGCCCCTCCGCAGACTGCCACTTTTCGAATCGGCTTACCCAAAAGCTTGGTATGACGAATAACGGTCACGCCCATGTTTTGTTTTAAATAAGCTAAGAAATCAGTCTCCGATATTTCATTAGAAAGTTCGCCTATTATTCCCGAACCAACCTCTGAATTTTGATTTTCGAGCATAATTATGTCGTGTGCAACTTCTTCATAAATATGCGAACGATACATTGCTGCCAAAACTTGATTTTTGAGATAAGCAGGAAAAATAACCTCTACCCTATTTTCGTGAACTTCTTCATCAATATTGGCCACTCCAATAGTTGGATTTGCGTTTTCGTTCGGTCGAAAAGCCCCAATTCCTTCTCCTCTAAAACTTGCATTGCTATAATTACCAATTACTCCTGCACCTGCAGCATGAAGAGCATCTAAAACTTTTCTTGTATTTGAAACTGGCACAAAAACTACCAATTTCATCAAAACTTGACTTTTGGGAGCAAGTATTTTTACTTTTTCGAGCTTTAGTTTTTCGGCAATCTTAAAATTTACACCTCCAACCACACTATCAAGATTAGTGTGAATAGCATAAATGGCAACATCGTTTTTAATGGCTTTAATAATGGTTCGCTCAACGTAGTTTTTGCCAGTAAGTCTTTTTAGTCCTTTGAAAATAATTGGGTGATGAGCAATCACCAAATTACAACCTTTGGCAATGGCTTCATCAATCACTTCTTCGGTTGAATCGAGGGTAACTAAAACGCCTGAAACATCGGCTGAAGCATTGCCAACGATCAACCCTGCATTGTCGTAGCTTTCTTGATAGGACAATGGAGCAATGATTTCGAGGTAATTTGTTAGATCTTTTATTGTCATTCTACTTTGTATTTTCTTCCAAATATTTTTATTCTTTATAGAAAAAAACTCTGAATTTTTAGTAAGTTTGAATTTACAATATTACGTCAAATTTTTTGGCAATTTTTCACATATTCAAGCAAATACTAAGAAAACTGCCCATTTAAAAACTTATTCTACCTTAAACGCTATTCAACCATGAAAAAATATACGATTACCCTTCTATTTTTACTTTCAAACCTCATCATTTTCGCCCAAAAACAAGCTGATAAAGAAGAATGGGTTTCACTTTTCAACGGTAAAGACCTCACAGGCTGGGATTTGAAAATTTCAGGACACGAAATCAACGATAATTATAAAAATACTTTTTTGATAGAAGATGGCATGATGCGGGTAAATTATAAAGAATACCAAAATTTTGATGCAAAATACGGTCATATTTATTACAAAACAGCATTTTCGCATTACAGAGTACGTTTTGAATACCGTTTTCAAGGAAATCAAGTACCTGGTGGAGCATCTTGGAATGTACGAAACAGTGGAATAATGCTACATTCGCAATCAGCGGCGAGCAATGGCAAAGACCAAGATTTTCCGATTTCACTCGAAATGCAACTTTTGGGTGGACTTGGAAATGGTCCACGCCACACAGGAAACCTCTGCACTCCCGGAACAATTGTAGATATTGATGGAAAATTACAAAAGGCACACTGCATCGATTCAAAATCAAAAACTTATGACGGCGACCAATGGGTAAAAGCAGAGGCAATTGTAATTGGTAGCAAAGTAGTGCACC
>Ga0209189_1002915_pt1 | contig 11721 bp, 15 predicted proteins | sample C_130820_EF_Meta_FD_187308 | JGI IMG/M metagenome (GOLD analysis project Ga0209189, IMG submission 187308) | Freshwater microbial communities from Lake Croche, Canada to study carbon cycling - C_130820_EF_MetaG (SPAdes) (version 3) | ecosystem: Environmental > Aquatic > Freshwater > Lake...
GCGCATGAGGAAGATGACGACGAAGAGGACGAAGAAGAGGAAGAGGAAGAAGAAGAAGAGATCGACGAACAAACCGTCTGATCCTTATTTCTTAGCCGTTCTGGCAGATCTACGGAAGGCTGAGGCAGTTGGGTAACCCTTCTGCCCCGGCCTTTTCGCAGGAAGTCCAAGTTTTCTACGCCGGTTTATGTTGTAGTACAAACCCTGCTTCTTCATACTTAATCCTTAAAACTTCTGGGTTGACATAAGCCACAGTACCAGTGATCAGGCGATCACCCAACACCGGCTCTCCCTTCTCTAGCATCACCACCGAGTTTGTAAACTCCAGACGCTTGACCTGATGGTTAGTCTTGGTCTGGGCGTTGACAGCCGCTATAAAGCCTGAGAAGAAGCGTATAGCGTTATTCCCATACCCAGGCATCCACATCGTGTGGAAGTCCTCTACAACGTACAAACCGCCGTTGTTGAGTTTAGGCCACCAGACGTTCCAGTTCTCGATGATATCGTCTGACTGGTGAGATCCATCGTCAATGATGATATCAAATGTGCTATCAATCTGAGTTGTCTTGGAATCACCAACGATGACTTCAATACGCTCATCCTCAAACTTGAGGTCAGCGCACTTGGGGTCTACGTCAATGCCGTAGATCTTCTCGGCATTCCAAAAGTACTGCGCCCACGTTTCTAGTGAGCCACCGTTCTGGACGCCGATCTCTAGAATTTTTACCTGAGTGTCTTGTAGGTAGAAAAACCTGTCGTCATAAAAGTCTAGATACGATGACCACTTGTCAGAAACTTTACCTGTTTTCTGACGATGAATAGTTGCTAACGACATCCCCATCTTCTCCTGGCTGCTTTCCCGCGCTCCCCCGTCCACCCTCTTGAACGGGCACAGAAACTCTTGTGGCGCGGTCCTGACTTGGTAGGGGCTTGCAGGTTAGATCCCGCAGCACGAGCCTTAGCTCTACCCTTGGCAGTCAGTCCAGCACCACGGCTGGCAGGCAACTTCTCTCCCCTGCCAACACTTAAATTTGGAAACTTTCTCACAGCGTACTCACATCAATGAGTGACCCCCGAAAGTCAATGATACCCTCGGAATGTTTGCTGACCAACTCAGGCCACAACAACTTGTTGTCTTTCATGGTCAGGACAGCAAATCCAGACCGCCAGTTGACCGGACTGTCTTCCAAGTAATCCAAGAACTGGGGACCATCTATCTCTGCCAACGTGCCGGTGTCTACCCCCCACCGAGTGCCATTGTAGTCACCAAACGGCGTGACTTTGAGCGAATGCAAGTGGCCGGTGACGATGCTAGTCCCAGAGTTCACGGTGTTGTTGTGAGTGGCATGGATACCACTTTTATACCTATGCTTAATAACAACATCGTCCGACAGCCAACAGGTCCAGCAGGGATGCCATTTCGGAAAATGGTCTTTGAGATTTGTACCCTGCACGTTCTCAAACTCTGGGGCAGCTTGAGCCAATCGTGTCTCAAAACGGCTATCGTGGTTCCCCAGAGGCCATACCAACTGAGTATGGTGTCTTACCTTATCACAAGACTCTTCGATCTCTCTCATCGCTTCTTGGCAGGCATCGAGTTCCTGCTTCACGTTTGGCCTATGCGTCCAACCTATGCGTGGAAATCTAGATATAGATGCACCATCGAAGATATCTCCGTTGGCAACCACAACGTGCGGTTTAAGGGTGTTTATCGCCCATAACAAGCCCTTGAAAGCGGTGCTGCGAATCCCCGGCCAGAAGTGTGCGTCTGAAAAAACTAAGGCTATCCCGTCTGTAAGACCGGCGTGGTGTCTGGCCTTTTGTACATGGGCCTTTATTCCTTGGCTGCTGAGTTCTACCTTCAGCCTCCCCTCTATTTGTCGCCTTCTGGTGTGAGCGTGTCGCTCAGAGATGGCTAAGATTTTTGCCACCTTCATGGCACTGTTGTGCTGCTCCCATAACTCAAGAAATTCTTGGTCAGAGATGATTGGCTTTTTTGCCATGATTCAGTCCCGTAGTACGGAACCTGTCAAATAGCACACAATTATTACAGAAGATCGGCTTCTGCTTGTCTGCGTTTTAATAATCCGGGTAAGACCTTGCCGCCACCCTTGCACCACTTGAGAAGCTCCACCTTGGCGTCTTCCCAGTTCTGCTCGTTAATCTTTTTCTTGAGCGTGGATGTCTGTAGCTTGCCCACACCCAGGTTGTAGCAGAAGTCGACTATGGCGTTAAGTCTTCTTGTGTCCGTTATTAGACCAGGACAGTGGCGCAAGGCTCCCGGTAAATATGTGTGCCTTAGTTCGTATTCCAATAGCGCCTGGGCCTCTGCGTGCGTCATTGGCGGGTCTTCCAGCGTCACCTTCTTTCCGTTGCTGTACCGAGTCGACCCGAAACCAATTGTGGGGATCGAGGCAGGACAGAGGTACGGCGACCCTCGGAAACCTTCGAAACGCTGGCATAACGCTACCGCTATAGAAAGATCAAAGTCCACGCTTGGCGAGCGTCCTATCGAGAAACCAATAGTTCAACGTGCCAGATACCAGAGCAGAGAAGTCTGCACTCATCATTAGCTTGAAGACCTCTGTAGGCTCCATCCCGGTGCGCCATGAAGAATATGCCATCCAGAGATGTACGCCCGACCAAACAAACAAGATCCAGTAAGTGACAACAGGGCGCACACTAGCAGACAGGGAAGCAGCCCATCCGCCAGCAGCTTTAGCCATCTCAGTTTGAGATTCGATTGCTGCGTTAAACGCATTCATTACTCCTGCATCAACCGTAGCCTCGTGCTGTGCGCCGATCTCAGCCATCTTCTGCTGGCCTCTCTGCGCCTCCAGCTCGCACTGGCGGTTGAACATTTCTAGTTCATGGCCGCGCTCGTTCTTCTTGTCTAGGAATTTCAGAACCTCTGGCGCCAGACGGAATAGACCGCCCAGCAGAGAACCAAAAATTCCACCAGACAAGAGTTCAAGCATTACCTACCCTCACCCGGAGTGACGTACACGTTGGCTGTGCCAGCAGCGGTAATGAAGGTGATAAACACGTTTGAACCAGAAGAACACTGGGGTCCACTCAGGACAATAGACTCTGCTGGCCGGATAGGCACACCGTAGTTGCCAGACGTAGCGTTGGCTACAGCAGCATTATTTCCGCTGGTTGCAGAAATCCTGACGTACACCGGCTGGCCAGTAGAAGCAACCTCATGATTGATAAACAAATACTGACCGCTAGGGCTATCAGCATAGACGTTTGCACTCTGGTTGGTAGTAGTGCCAGACAGGACAAATGTCCTGCCCATAGGGTAGAAAGAACCGATGATTGACATTAGTAGATCCTCTTGCCGCCGCCGCCGCTGGTTGGACTCTGGTGGGTATCATACGGACCCTCGCAGAATGGAATGATTGCCCGGAACCCGCCCTTTGGCATCTGTCCTGGCTCCCATCGCACCATGTCTCGGCTACCGTCTCTCGGTAGTTGTGGCCGAGTAGACTTTGCAATCTGCTGGTTAACGTTATGGTCCCGTTGCTGGGGTCGGTTCTTCATTTCTGTACTCCTTGGCACAAATCGTAAGGTAACAAAAGACCACATAGATACCGAGTGTTGCCACTCGCTCCCACGTTGGTCCCCACATTGTCCAGCATCCTAGACCACACGAGGTCAGCAGGGCTAGGACGGTAATAAGCCTGTCCGTCACCACGGTCAAGGCTAGTTTGATCAATTGGATAGCTTCCATATAGATTACTCATCGTCATCATTCATAAAACCCGTACCCCAGTCAGAACCCTCGTCTTTCAGACGCAGAGCTTCCAACTTCAGCGCACGGTCGATAACCTTCATCTTAGCATCAAGACTGGCTTCCGGGTCAGAAATGGTCACACGCAACATATCTGCGATGGCTTTCTCTAGGTCTGTGCTGATACCACGCTTCTTGCTCATTTCGTGGCTTCTCCAACCGCTGCGCCAGCTCTGCCAACAGCAGGATATGCGTATCCAGTGATTGCGTTTTTAACCAACCTCGAAATCATTGAGGTTTTTTCTTTTATATTGATAGGTGCAACGTAAATTTCATTTAACTTTGATTTCAGTGCTTCAACAGCACTTCTGTCCATCAAACCATAATTAACGGCACGCTCTCCCATCAACTCCATTGTATCTCTAGCACCGGACAAACTACTTTCTGCTTTTCTTGCAATCAATTGGCTAACAGCATTAGCAAACTTTTCTTTTCCACCTGGAGCGGATTTGATAGCTTCGCCCATAGCCTGCCACTCACTATCCTTGCTATCTAAAACAATTCTTTGAAACATACTTTCATCAGTAGTGTCTGCCAAAAGCGTCTGAACTTTTTTCTGAGCCTCATTTCTAATAGCAGCAGCTTCTTTGGTCAAAGGTTCAACGACTTTCTCCCCAGTCTTCCTGAGTTCCTCTGTTTTAGTAGAGGCTTCTTTCCTTAAATCTTCGGCACGTTTTTCTACAGATTTTGCGCCAGAAGTTATTTGTGATTCTTGTTCTTTTCTAATGTCATCAAGTGTCGGTGCAAATCTTTTTACTTTTTCTTCTGTTGTTCTTTCTATGCCTCTAACAGCACTTTCTGCTTCTGACATTTTTCTTTGCGCGGCAATTTGGCCTTTTGCAGCAATAGACTCTGCTGCTCGTTGAGGCGCTTGAGGCAGGTTTGTCAATCTCACCCCAAGTGCTTTTTGAAGTATATCAATTCTAGATTCTTGAGTATCTGCTTTCTTTAAATTTGAAGCAGCAGTTTCTAATGATTTTTTAAGATTTTTGAACTCTTCTAGTGCCAGCCAGTCCCTGTTAGAGTTCAAAACTTGTTCAATTTTTCCAGGGGTTGGTTTTCCAATTTGGTCTGCCAAAAACCCTTTTGCCAAACGATTGGCTTCTTCTTTTCCTACGACGGTCAACAGTTGGTCTGCCGTGACAGCATTTTTAAAAGTTGATTGACCAAGTTCTGGCAACCGTTCTAGATAGTCACCAACATTGAACCCTTCTGGCTTGCCAGTAACTTTTGCACCAAGTCTGCTGAGAAATTCATTGATTGGCCCAGATCCTTTTTTATAAGCATCTTTGTATGCCAAATAATATTTGCCAGAAAATTCGTCTAAAATCTTTTCAACATACTTGGCAAGCCTGCCAGCAAGCTGTTGATCTATAGCATCAACACCCTCTGCTGGCAATCCAGATGCTCTGTCTTTTAAACGTCGCAAAGTTATTTCTAAAGCATCAGCAGAGACTTTGATAAAAACTTCAATTTTTTGACCTGCTTCATTGACTTTAATTTCTACAGGGTTAATTTGTTTTAGCAAATTGTCAATTTGACCGGAAGCCTTTGAATCTGTAACTCTTACAAATCCTGTCTTGGGATCTACTTTTTCTGCTTGTATTGCATTCAATGCTTCATCGTAAGCAGGAGTGTTTCTGTAAGTAATTCCCTTTTCTTCCTGAGAAGAAACGTTCTGTTTCCATTTGTCTCTAAATGGCTTTGAAAGATCTTCTCTTGCTTTGTTTAAATCAGTTAGTCTGCTGTCAAAAGAAGTTCTAATTTCTTTGCCAAGATTGGTTGGAAGAATAGGGTCTCCCAACAAACCACCCTGAGCAGAACGGAATGGGTCATATTTTGATTTGAATTCCGCAAGCCTTCTTTGTTGATTTTCAATTCTAATTTGAGAGGTCGCAATCTTTATTTCAGAATCAATCAACAATTGATCTGCTTCTTGTTGAGCTTGGAAAATTGCTGCTTGAGCATCGTTTTCCGCAAGCTGCCTAACCGATGCGCTTTGATTGGCTGAGTTTTTTCTGATGATTGCAGCGCGTTTTGCACCTGCCTCAATTCTCAATCTGGCTTCGCCTTGAGCGTTTGATCGCAAAGTATCGGCAGCAGAATCAAACTGACTACGAAGATTGGCTATCCGCTTGTCCATGTCTGCCGTAATTCTCCCACCGGCATCCGTGGCTTCTTTGATAATTTTTTCTGCTTCTGATTCTAGTGCAGAGGCGCGTTGCTCTGCAATTTCATTTATGTTTTTTGCTTGGGTTTTAAATAGATTAGCAATCTCGGTTTCTGCTGCAAGAGAACGCTCTCCCCCACCACGAAGTTCAGCAGCTTTTTCTTGCAAAAACTTTTTGTTTGCACTACTAAGTTTTTCAACTTCTGCTGCTGTAATCCCTTTTTCCTGTAGAAACTCACCAAAAGTTCTAGCTGCTCTCATAGATGGCAGCATTCCAACTACCTTTCCAATTGTGCTCCCAAACATTTGAAAAGGAAGAGGAGAAATAGTTGCTCCCAAAATTCTTGCAGTTTCTTCTCCAACTGGTCCTGCTCCCATTCCCTTTGCTGCTTGAGCTGTAGACTCTCCAGCAACAGCGGTAAACGCACCGCCTAAACCAGATGCCATTCTTGATCCACGCAGTGCTTCACCTCCTGCTGCAATCGTAGGACCAACAACTTGTGCTGCCTTTCCGAACATTCCTGCGTATCCAGGCATGGTTCCTAGGGCTTTCCCAAGTGCAGTGACCCCCACCCCAGCAGTTTCCATTGCTTCTGGAGCAAACAAACCACCAATGTATCCAGAAGGGATTGTGCTAGTTATAGCTTCCATCCCGGACTTTTCTTTGGGAGCCGATGGATCAGGTTCTTTTGTCCGAAAATTTTTTGGCAAATCAGACGCAGGTACAAGATTTCCTGGAATGTCTTCTTTAGGGACTGGAATCATTGTTTGTACACCCATTGTCCGTTTTTAAACACTATTGGCTTTCCACTTGAAGAAATATTTTCATCTCCTTCTTTTGAACCAGAAGAGCCTTGTGTTTTGTATCGTTCTGACAACACTTCTCCAAAAGTTTTGTTCTTGCCTCTGCTTATAACAAATTTGTTTATTTCTTCAACCGTAAATGGTATTGCGGTTTTTATGTCTTCTAAGTTTTGTTTGTAAACTTCTTTTAAAGGCTCAGGGGTGTTGGGGCTTACAAGTTTGACTTCAATAATTTTTTCAACCATTTGCCTTGCTTGAGCAAGCCTGGTGGCAACGGTTTCTAATGTGTCATTTTCTTTTATTTCTATAGCTTTGCTTATAAGTGCAACTTCTTGCTGACCAACCACTCTCCCTGCCTTTTGCATCTGAGCAATATAATAAGCAAGTTTGTTTACTTCTGGTATGTATCTTTGTGCAGACTCTGGAGTCAGCTTGTTTACAAAAGCATCAATTGGTGCGGTAAACAAACTTGTTGTTTGCCTTCCTCCAAAAAGACCGCTAGTTGTTTCTACCGGCAACCCCATAATATTTGATATGGTTTTGGCAGCTTCATTAGAAGCAATTGCAACGTTTTCGCCAAACCCAAATCTATCACTGAACCCAGGTGTTTTTGTTCCTTTTGCGGCAAGTTGGTCTTGAGCAATCTGCGCTCTTAATTCTCTTGTTTGAGCTTCGCTTGAACGTTGTCCTTGGGCAATATCTGCTCTAAGAACGCGATCAGCCGCAGATCTTTCTTGTCTTCCACTTTCTAAAATTTGTTGAATTGTAGATTGCTGGTTTCTAGTCAATTCAGATTCGTGAGCTTTAAACCTTTGTGCTTCTAATTCTTTGATGGCAGCACTTTTCTTGGTTTCCATCAACCTTGCCCAAGTGTCGTTCTGTTTGATCTGGGTTTCAAGTTTAGTGATGCTGTCTTGCAAACCAAACTTGTCTTTGTTGGCTTTCAAAAAGTCAGCACCAGCTTCTGCAAACGCTGCGTTAGCCTCCATATCGGCTGATTCAGCGTCATACTTCATCTTTTCTCTGGCAACATCGAGTTTGGCTTTCAAGATGCCCATACGCTGAGTCATCGCCTTGACGTTTGTGTCAAACGTCTGACGCTCTTGCTTATATAGATCTTCTTTTCCTTTGGTAAATCCCTCTGCCATTCCGTTCATGGCTGACAACGCTGCTTTAGCATTGCCTTTGCTAAGACCGCCAAGTAACAGTCCTGTTGCACCAATAGTTGCAAACACAACACCCAACAAAGGTGCTGTGGTTTGACTTGGAACAAACATCATTTTGTCTGCTGATTCGTCAGCAAACTTTTTAAACTCTTGCATATCAGGAGAGTTGTAGTACTCCTCTCCCAGTCTGTCTCGGATACGCTTTCTTTCTCTGCTGTGTTCTGCTTCTAACTCTTTTTCTTTTATCTTGAGAAGGTTTTTTCCTTCTGCATCCTTGATCATCATATCGCCAAGCTGGCGAGTCAAATCAATGTTAGAAGTTAAAAACTTTTCTTCTCTTTTCCCAAGATCGGCAATTTCGGTCTCAAGTCTATTAGTTGGTTGAGCAGGCTTGGTGTCAACTCCCAAAAAAGAATATGGGTTCTGAAGAGCTTCAGCAAACGGGAGTTGAGGTCCAGCCATGATTACGCCTTGGGAGGTTGATTTGACTGAATTACGGTTGGTGCTGCCAGTCGAGTCAGATTACCAAAATACTGACCGTACAGAGAAGAGATCTCAGAGTCAGCACGGATTCCCTCTTGGATGGCCTTGGCCGTGTACTGATCGCCAATACCAGACAACTTTAACCCAAAGTCCTGCTGTGCCGCTAACAGACGGTTACGAAGATCTTCCTCTGCTCTCTGCTGCTGGGCGATACCTACGCCACCACGGGCAACACCAGCCTGGGCAGCACGAGCGCGTTGTGCTTCCAGGGCCTGCTGGTTAACCGGGGTCAACTCACCACGAGCGGCAGCGGCCTGTTCTGCCAAGCCACGTTGTTGGTAAGGTGCGCCGATATCACGGATCTGCTGTGCTGCCTGCTGTGAACCCTGACGAGCCTTGCGAGCTGTCAGCGCAGTCTGTAAGCCACCTAGTGCACCTAGTCCCAGACGAGCCTTGTCACCACCCGTGAGAGATTCTAAGAATCCTTTCTCTGCTGGGGCCTGAGACGGACCCGCTTTCGGTCCTGCAATAGGTTCTCCCAACGCGGTAGGAGGACGCGTACCAGCAAGAGAGTAATCTGGGGTAGGACCAGCTTCAGCACCTCTTGCTCCAAAAGTTGGAGCAGAAGTAAGTGAATAAGGTCCACCAGTCAGGTCAATCCCTTCTCCAACGGTTGGCGCAGAAAATATTTGTGGTGCTTCAATTTGGGGTTGTTCAACATCAGGCGCAGGAGCCTCTGCCGCAGACAAACCAGCAAAATAGTCTTCACCGAGACCGCCTTCAAACTCCATAAGGCCAGTCTCTGGGTTGATATCACCAGAACCGCCTTGCTCACGAAGGAGTGCAGCCTCACGGGGGTTGATGTGCGCCAGGATCGTATCTCCGTTCCTGCCCTTGTCTTGCAGCAGACGGGCAATCTTGCGGAGATCTCCACCCATACGGGTCATCTTGCGTAGTTCACTCATTTACAACCCCAGAGCGTCTTTGAGACGCAGTGATTTCTCATTCCAGACATTTTGCCTTTCTTTCCCAGACTCTTCACCTTCTATAGCACCAGAAGGTCGATACGCAGACAGAGCGTCTGCCAGTAATCTAGCAGGACTAACACCCGTGATTATAGGTTGTCTTCCCGGTCTTGCAGGAGGAGGAACGCTAGTAACAGTTGGATATAACTTCTTGGCTTCTTTCTTGGGTTCTTCTTTCTTTGGCTCCTCTGCTTTTACTTCTGGTGCAGGAGCAGGGGGAGGAGCAGGCGGAGGCTCCATAGTCTTGGCAACAATGTCTGTGATTGTTGGCGCAGGTTCTTCGTCACGCTTGGCAGTAACAGTAACTTTTTCAAGTTCAGTGGGCGGAACAGCAGCAGGTGGAGCAGCAGCAGGCGGAGCAGGGGGTTCTGTAACTACTTCTGAAACTTTAGGAACTGTTTCTTGAATTGTTTTTCGTTCAAACTCTGGCCCAGTAGTTACTGGAACAGGAACGGTTTCGCTAATGAACTTTTTTTCAAATTCAGTTTGTGGAGGTTCTACCGGGGGAATATCAGTAACAACTGGTGCTTCTTTTTCTGGCTCTGCAACAGGCGTGATAATTGGTGTTGGAAATGGTTGCGCTGGAGTGGGAGTGGCAACAGCAGCAGTAGACGGAACAGTTGTACTAGGTACGGTGGTTTCAACTGGGGCTGCGTTAGCGCCTTGTCCCGACACAGTTACCTTTTCTAAAGGAACTGTTGGTTGTTGTGAAGCAACCTGCTTCATCACATCTACGTCAGTAACCGTAGGTGCAACAACAGGAGCAGTAACAGCAACAGGAGGAAAAGTAGCGGCAGCAGTTTCTGGTGTGGCCGCAGGGGTTTCTGCTTTGGGTTCTAGTGTGATGCTGGCAGGGACAGATTGTTCTTCTGCTGCTGGAGGAGCAACAGGCTGACCTTCAACAATAGGCGCAGACCTATCGCCAGACTTGTTCCACGCGCTAACTTCTGAAACAGCGGCTTTGATAAGCGTCTGGTCTGAAACCTCTCCGGTCTTGATCAAGTCACGGACAATTGTTCCAGCAGCAGGTCCAAGAACGCCCTGCACACCAGCTCCAGCGCCTGCTGCAACCGCGTTTGTCAGTATTTGATCTACGGTTCCACCTTGTATGGCAGAGCCAACAAACGATCCGGTAGCAGCACCAGCAACTCCGCCACCCATACCGACGTTAATCCCAGAAGCAAACCCAGCAGTAGCAGCACCTTTGAGTATGTCTTCTGCATTGCCACCTTGGGCGGCAACAGAACCGGCAGATAATGCCGCAGCGCCAACCCCGGCTTCTACAGCCGCGCTCGCACCAGTAACGCCTAATCCTTCAAGGATTGACGCACCAATCATTTCACCTAAAAGAGGGACTGAAAGCGTAGCTACAGATAAGATTAAACTTGTGATTTGATTGAAAGAGAAAAAACCTGGGGGTGGAGAAGGCTGCTGACTCCTGAGTGGATCAGGAGTTACATAAAAAGTTTGTGCTGGACCAGGAGTAGGCTCTTGACCACGAGTGCCTTCCTCCATCTCATACTCATACGTTCCCGGCGAGTATGGGTTGTAGAAGTTGCCATCTGCATCTATAGCCATTACTGACCTCCTGCCAGAGCGCCCATAGTCGCAAGCGCGGCCAAGGTCATGTAATTAACCTGTTCTGGTAACTCTTTCTCTGTGAGGATCTGTGCGCTCAACAACTGTTCACGCAGGAGCGCATACAGGCTCTGGTCCCGTATAGCCTCCTGTGCCATCTGCCCCACAGACGCCATAGTCCTAGCATCCAGTCCATACTGCTGCATGAACTGTTGGGTAGCGGCCTGTGCTTGTTCCAGTTGAGGGTCCATTACAGTCCTAGTACTTTGACAATCTGTTGATGGATGCTCAAATGTACCCCTATCCAATCATAGAAGTCATCTTCAACATTCCAGTCTGCGTTGATCAACTGAAACGGATTGTCTAGGTTCAGTTGACTTGCCAGTCTCTCATGTTCTTGGTTGTGAACAAACAACCAGTCATCTAAGTTATCCGGGTCTGCGTCTATCAAAGGATACTGAGGTATCAGGATTCCCTTGTCAGCCAACTGTTCGTAGAACAAACGGTGCTGTACACCGTTCTCAAACAACATCCTTCCTAACCCGTCTACGTCTCCAAACTCCACATACGACAAATTATCCATATCCATAGCGTGTCATTTTTTCAATCGTTCTTCCAAGATGACAATACGCTCACGATTGACATGGATAAGATCTCTGTTTGCTTGGATCTCTTTCTCAAGATCTTGACGCAACTTCT
>Ga0209189_1002916_pt1 | contig 11720 bp, 14 predicted proteins | sample C_130820_EF_Meta_FD_187308 | JGI IMG/M metagenome (GOLD analysis project Ga0209189, IMG submission 187308) | Freshwater microbial communities from Lake Croche, Canada to study carbon cycling - C_130820_EF_MetaG (SPAdes) (version 3) | ecosystem: Environmental > Aquatic > Freshwater > Lake...
TCTAACTCTCTACATAAATGTCCTCCACGGTTATTCGTGGTGCTGACCGAAAGAAGGATGCTGAGAAGATTCTCAAGCAGCCTGTTCTCGTGTTATTTTTCATGGATGGATGCCCACACTGCGAGGCGAACAAGCCGGCCTGGAACGAAGCGAAGAAGAAGGCAGGTGTTCGTACGGTGGAGATTGAATCTTCCGCGACTCCGGAGTCGTCAGGAGTCACAGGCTTTCCGACGATGACCTATAAGGGTAAGGAGATCTCGGGTCAGAAAGGGTCAGGCGACGAGATTCTCAAGGAGCTGGGTGTTCCTGTGAAGCGTCGCCTACTGGGCGGTACCCGCCGGGTTCGCAATGCTCTGGGTGGACGGAAGCTCCGGCACCGTACCCTTCGCAGCTACATATCCTTCATTTAGAAGCTTGTCCGTACGAGCATTCTTGCCCAGGAACTTCAGAAACCCACCATGATCATCCGTCATCACCGTATAAAAGTTACGCTGCGACTGAACCATATCGAACACGTCCGTGGTATCCATGTAGATGTTCGATGTCTTGGCGAAGGCCTTGTTGACCTCGTCACGCACGTCCTTCTTGGTCGGATCATCAGCCGGAGGCGCGTTGGGCTTGTCCAGAATGTCCGCAAGAGACGGGTTCATGAACGGGTTATCTTCTGTAGGGCGCGTCGTCTTATCACCCACATAGCTCGACACGACCAGCCCACGGCTGAAGGACTCCTTGATCTTGCTGGCCTGGGGGAAGATCCCGTTCAGCACCACCGTGGCGACCATGACCAGAGGAACCATCAGCATGTAGAGAGGGTTCATGGAGGCCAGAAAGAGAAGGACGGACAGGTACGACGAAAAACGCACAACCGCGTTCAGCGACTCGGGAACCGACATAGTTGCCGTGGGCACAAACTTGTACCAATTGGCTTGATTGAACAAGACGCTAGGATCCGAAAACCAAAAAGTCTCAGCGGACATCTCTCTTGTAATCACTTGCGAGACTTTTCGGCAAGCTTTCTCTGTAGACGCGCAACCATGCGAGCACGACGGGCCTCAGGCGAGTTCGACATAATCTGGTCGGCCGTATTACCCGTAGCCGGCTGCTCACGCGCGCCAACAACCATCTCATTCATGTACTTGCCGAACTTCGAGGTCATCTTCGCACGAAGCATCTCAATCTCGCGAATGAGTTCGCGCTGATCAATCTTACCCGTCTGAATCCGCTCCTTGAGAAGAAGCTGAGCGCGATCCATCAGCTCCTTGATCGCCTCGTTGTCGCCGGGATTCTGCATCAGGCGAATCAGCTCATTGGGATCCTCGAAGTCAATGCCCAGATCCGTGCTGGGACCCAGAGTCTGAATCAGATCACCCACGACAGAGGCCAGACGAGTATTCATCACCAGGTCAATCATCTCCTTGAGCGAGTCCTGGTTGTCCTTGTCCTCCAGAATGCTCATGATCTGATCAGACTGACCACCAGGAATCATGGTCTTGATCTGCTCGATGATCTTGCCGAACTTCTCCTTCGGGTCGCCATGGAGAACAGCGTAGAGCAGAGCGACATGGAGAGCGCGCCAGCCGTCCTCGGTGCCCTTCCAGGTAAAGGTGATCTCGGGAAACAGAACCACACGCTCGTCACCCTCAAACAGAGTGTTGTCCTTCTTGATGATACGCATCAGGTGGGGAAGCAGAACGTTCTCGAGGTGAACGATCAGCTCCTCAGAAGCCTTCGGAAAGCGAATCTCGGGATTCGTCTCCTTGCAATGCTGGATGAGCTTACGGAGTTGCTCCATGGTATATGCTTTTATCTAGATTCAGTTTGTAAGCCTATTCTTACGCGGCCCGGTTGCCTCCACGAGACGCGAACTCCTTGCGCTGGGCCTCCGTCAGGCAAATACAGCCCAGGTCACCAGAGAACGGGCTAGGGCAGCAGTCGGCACCGACCTTGTTGTGCTCGAACTGGTAGAGCTCGTTGTCGTTCGCGGTCTCGTAGGGCTGGGCAAGAACCGTGGCCGGCGAGCTTCCCAGAAGAGGACCGTTCTCGCCAAAGCCCGAGACAGCACTGTCAGCGACAGGCATGCCCTTCTCCTGCTGGATGAACTTCTCCTTTGTCGCAGGCGAGGCAGCCGCCAGGGTGTTGCTCACAAAAAGTCCGGCCAGGACGGCGGCGACGAAAAAGGCAAGGATGGCAACAGTACGCTTCATTATTAACATGGTGGAGAAAATGCGCAACCTCGAAAATGGATTCAGTTTGGCCAAAAGAAGCCGAACGCACTGTCAATATGTCTGTCAACTATTCTGAGCTCTCTCTCGTCGACCTTAAGAAGCACGCCAAGACCCTGCGCATCAAGCAATACTATATCATGAAGCGAGCTCAGCTTATCGAGCTCCTGGAGATGGAGAGTCTCCCCCAGTCCTACAAGATCGACAAGATGACCATTCACGAGCTTCGCGAGGAGGCTAAGAAGAAGAAGATCAAGGGGTTCTGGAGTCTCAAGCGGGGTGAGCTGGTCAGCCTTCTATTTCCTGAGAATGTCGGCGAGACTACCTCGGACAAGAATGAGGAGAATGAGCGCGAGACACAGAAACATCATCAGCCAAACGAGCATGACCCCGAAGATGTATGGGTAGAGAATATGTAAGATTCGGGACAGGAGGGGTCGCAATATATTGTCTTCAAGCGACGACTGAACCTCCGCCGACTTAAGGGTATCTAAAATGTCTTGAATGATCGGGAGCATGAAATTTGTCTTTCACTCAGTATAAACATGAAGCTTTCGCAACCGAAGCTCATTCGTCTGGGACTTGTTCTCGTGGGAGTCGTCGTCATCTACACACTTTTTACGTCCTACTCGGCCGGAAAGGGTGCCGTGATGGACCGCGCCGAGGAGCTGGGAGGTGGCTCGTCGACGGCGCCGCTGTCGGATGCGGGCCCGCTGATGGGCCTGCCTCACGGCCTGGGTGGTAATGCGGCGTCTTCGGGCTCGATGCAGGGCCGTACGCCGTCTTCGCAGCAGACCTACCAGGAGACGACGCTGAACTCGTCTGAGCTCCTGCCGACGGGCAAGATCGGTGCCTCCTGGGCGGCCGTCAACCCTGTGGGCTCCGAGGACCTGAAGGGCCAGAACTTCCTGCAGGCCGGTTACCACTCGAACATCAACGTGGTCGGCATCGCGCAGACGAACCGTAACCCGACGTACGACATCCGCTCGGAGGTGCCGAATCCCCAGGGCAAGGTCGGTCCCTTCCTGAACACGACGATTGACCCTGACCCGTTCAAGAACTCCCGCTCGCTGGAGGGACTGGCGGCTTAAACTTCTTAGCGTAGAACAATGTGGCCCATCATTGCCGCCGTGGGTGTGACTGCTCTAGCTGCCTATACCTTCCTAGGGGGTCCTCGCAATACGATCACGCTTCAAGGTTCAGATGGTCATACCTATGACATTCAGAACCTGCCTGATAAAGACACTGCTGTTGAGCACATGGTTGTGATCCGGGCGAATCTGACCAAGCTGCACGACTACTATAAGAACGACCCCGCTCTTGCTGCTGATCCTCCGGTTGCTCGTTTTTTAGCTCGTTATCAGCCTGATGTCTTTATTGAGAACGATATGACCTCGCCAGACACCTCGTATTCCGAGAACAAGGGACAGAAGATCGTTGTTTGCCTTCGCGATAAGACCAAGGCCCCCGAGTATCCCCTGATTGAGATCAATACGATCATGTTTGTGATGCTTCACGAGATGGCTCATCTGATGACCGAGACGATTGGACACACCCCCGAGTTTTGGAACAACTTCCGTCGTATTCTTCACGATGCCGTCAAGGTTGGTATTTACCAGCAAGTCAGCTATGCCTCGAATCCCACGCCCTATTGCGGTATGATGATTACGGACAGCCCACTCGGATAATTCCACACTACACTATAATGAAAATACCCCTCGAGGGGACATCAACAATTCTGTCGTTCTTTGCGGATGACACAATTGAAACGGTACGGCAGAACGTTGCCCTAGCCAAGGATACTCATCCTGATCGGCTCTTCATCGAGATCCAGCAGGAGTTCCCTGCTGAGTACTACTCGACGAACCCGAAGCGGTGGATGGAGTTGTTCTATCGCCTCTCTCTGGGCAAGCCGTCGATCAAGGCCGAACCTTTTAAGGTCTACCTGACCCAGATTCGAGTTGATACGGGTGTTGAGGGTCGCGATGTCTCTCGCGAGGAGTGGCTGTCGGTCCCCGAGTACCTAGTGCCCATCTTTGCACCCAAGGCTCCCTTCAAGGAGTGGCGCATTCTGGGTGTGCCGGAAGACAAGTCTCTCATTCTACCCACACCTCCTCGGGATACGGAGATTGAGGCGAACCTGCGTCCTGTTCCCACGCGTCAGTCTCTGTTTGAGACGGTTCACCCCTTTGAGACCCTATCGATTCGGTCGACGGAGATGACGGAGGACGCCACAGAGTCCATGAAGCAGGTCTACTTTCCCTTCTTCCAATCGACCACACCGCGGGACATCAACAACCTGCGCGGATCGATTACAGCGGCACATGATCGTCTGGGCAAGCTCCTGACACTGAAGGCACCGAAACCTTCCTCAGTCTCGATCCTTCGGGCTAAGTGGTATATTCCCCTGATCTCAACGAAGTTCTCTGCACCTCGCACACGCTTTGAGCAGATCTTCTACGGAATGACGGTCTCGAAAGAGACACCAGTGATCAGCTATTTCACAGCGAAACTGGAGACAACTCGTCATAAGTTCTTTGTGGAGGATCCTAAGAAGAAGGAGCCCTTTATCGATGTTCCGACGTGGAAGGCCTGGTACAACAACACCCAGCCTCAGCGTCGTCTGCCGACTCTTCTTCTCTATCGTGGTAAGGCCCGAAACTCCTTTGATCGTATTGCAATCACTCCGAAGGACATCACAGTCTCGACCTGGCGTAGCAAGGAATCGACCGAGACGCTGGAGGAGTTAAAGGCCTCGACTCTGGCCTGGCTGATGACCCTGGATGCTCTGGTTCCTTTCATGGTGACCACGGATCTGGATGAGACACGTTGGGAGATCAATGATCTCTCGGTTTTGGCTTCCTTCAGCAAGGAGATCTCAGAGTTCGATATGCGTCGTTTTCCCTGTATGCAGGACGTCTTCAGCTACGACGATCAGACCTTCCGCCTTCTCCGCGCAAACATGCCCTTTGATGTGTCTCAGAGAGTGATTGAGGCCTACAAGATTCTGCAGAACAGCAATGGAAGTCGTGAGGTTCTGATGTCTGATCTGGGTGTATCTGAAGAAGAGGCTGACGATCTGATCACGAAGGTTCAAGATCTGGAATCCGATGAGCGCTTCAACTTTGAGAAGGCCATCAACGGATACCCTGCGATCAGCTTTTCCTCGAAGGAGGTGATTATCAAGTTTGTGTCGAATCTCGATCGTGCTGTTCAGTATGCGAGTCTCCTGCGGTACATTCTCACCTCTGATCGTGCAGATGTAGATTCTGTGTGTCCTCGTCGTATGGAAACCGTAGAGGCAACATCAGGTGTGGCACAGATTTCTGAACCCACTCTAGTCTCTGAGTTTACTTTGGACGATGACTTCAGTGCTCTGATTGACGATCTTGGGCCTGTGGCAGAGGAACCGACAGAGGCTCCGAAGGAATCTGGAACAGCAAAAGCGAGCAAGGTCAAGGTCCGTACCAGTGTTCTGGGAACCTACAACTACTTCAATAATCGGGCTCAGGCCTACGATGCTGAGTTATTCGATTCCGAGTATCCGAAGAAGTGTGAGAAGCTCAAGCAGGTTGTTGTGCTGACGGATGAGGAGATCCAGGAGAAACCGGAGGGATACAACTACTCCGATGTCGAAGACTCGAAGAAACTGGCTCTCCCTGGTGCAACGGCGATTTGTCCGCCGTATTGGTGTATGAAGGACGAGATTCCTCTGAACGAGGATCAGTTGATTGTCAAGGATGATGGGCAGCACTGTCCTGTCTGCAATGGCAAGGTCCGTATCACAGAAAAAGAGGATCCTCGCGAGTACACTGTCATCAAGCGTGAGGTCGACTACAAGTACCCTGGATGGAAGGAACCCTCGGCCAAGTCTCGAAGCAAGAATCGGGTTCCCTGTTGCTACAAGAAGCCCTCGCCCAAGACAGAGGTTATTGGACCGAAGCAGCAGACAGATGAGTTCTACATCCTGACCTCGGGATACATTCCTGGACTGCGCTTATCGTACATCCCCGAAACCCTGATCTCTCGTCTGGGCATCAAGACGGATTACGCCAAGAATGTTCCGATGAATCGTATCAATGCGGGATCAACAGAGACCTTCCGTATTGGAATGGGCTTACCTCGGACAACTCTCCCTGTGATCCTCAGCGACAAGCGTCCGATTCCGACTCCGAAGGATGCAAAGGATAAGATTATGCTCTGTTCGTTCTTCCGCACCTGGTCAAGCACGGGAGAGGGAGACACACAGATTGATCGTATTGTCGATGGTATTGATCGTGCGTACAAGGACAAGACCCTAGGTGTTCTCGAAGAGACTGAGTATGTGTCCCTTATCCTTGATTGCCGTGTCATGAGGATCAAGATGGAGACCTCGACCGTTCTATGTGGCTTCTGGGAAGAGAGACTGGGACCTCGGTCTCGTACGATCGTCTTGATTGACAACGATGTTCTGGGCATGGTGACCCGTCGCACAGCCAAGACAGGATCCAAGTTTGATTACCTGGTTGATGTGAACAAGTTCCCAGAGCCCCTTCGTACGACTCTCAAGGAGGTCCATCTGAAGTCCTGTGTCTCGAATACACCAACCTACGGAGATGCGATCAAGGAACTTGTGGCAACCAACAAGTCGACCTATCAGGTGATCCTGGATCCCTTTCAGCGTGTTCAGGCCGTCTTTGTTCCCGAGGAGGTTGTCTTACCGGTTCTTCCCGTCAATATGGAGATCCCCGAGGGTGTGGTGGTTCGGTCAGGATACGCGGACATCAGCGATGAAGAACTTCCGACCAGTGAGACTCTGGGAGAGTTTCTGAAGACCACTCGCAATCCAGGCTTCAAGTGGGCAGACGATATGTATTCGGGAAGTGGTCAGTACACAGAGTTTCTGCTGACATCCGGATTTCGGGCTCCCTTCCGACCTGAAGAAGGAGAGGGCAAGACAACTGAGGTGGTGAAGACGATTCGCAAGCACTCGGAGGAAGAACTCGTGTCTGGTGAGTCGAATGCCGAGGATGCAAGGCTCGCACAGGACATCTCGTACTCTGCCGAGGTGTTTGAGTTTCTGCTGTTCTCGCTGTCCAAGGATATTCAGATGGATGAGTTCGAATCCTTACGCAACTCCATAATCGAAGCGAAGGAATCTCTCTACAAGGATCTGTCAAAGTGGCTTGATACACAGGCCTACTGGGACTCGGTGAATGAACCTGTTCAGTTTGTGAACAAGGTTCGTACGCCGTGTGGTCAGCTCTTGCAAGATGCCTGCAAGAAGTCGACTCTGTGCGGATGGAAGGGGAATGTATGTAAGATCAAGATCAAGCCTATTGTCGACAAGGCTCAGGTTCTGAGGCGTATTGTCAAGACACTGTCAGAGAACACCAAGCAGCGTGCTCTGGTCTTAGACGGCCGTCTCTCGCCCTTCTTCAGTACGGTCTTGTACCTTGAGATGCCGAATGAGCTGATCACAACTCAGATATAGTCAGAGTACACAGCAAATCGAGGATCCATCGACTTCAGTGCAAAGGTGTCGCAAAAAGTACCCATATTATCCGAATAGATATCCTCTCCAACAATCACCTGTGGGTTCATCGCATACGATTGCCACTCTGGGCTCTTTTGAATGACCTCTACAAGATACCGATCGATCTCCATAGGAAACGACTTCGCATAGACATCCAGCATATGCCGCATAATGCGTTCATTGAGGACCAGACCCATCATGCTCCATAGGTTCCGTGCCTTTATGACATTCTGACTGAGTCTCTGCTCATCTAAGTAACAATATGTCCACATAGACTGGTCATCCGAAAGGGGGATATAGGCAAAATACAACATATCCCAATCAGACGGGACCTGAGACATAAAGGTCTTCGTCATTTCCTCGCTATTGCGGCCGATGCGAACGTCGTCCTCAATAACAAGAATCTTCTTCTGTCCACGAGCCAGAGCTGTAGCATAGATGTTCAGGTGACCAATCGCACAGGCCAGATAATTCGGATTCGCAAAGTGTTCATGTCCAGGAGACTTCGCGTTCTGAATGTGAGACCACAGACCCTGGATCGTTAAACCAGGTAAGGCATTTGCTCGCTCAACCTTCAAATCAAAATAGGCAAAGCGCTTTTCCATGGTCGCATACCGCTCTGGGCGCGAACTCAGGTTCAGGCAATACACCCCATCGAACATCTCGTTCCAAATATGAGGCATTACCTATATTCAACGGCGCTTGTGAAAACGGCGACGGCGCGTACGACGTCCCTTGCCCTTGGCCGCATTCCGCAGATCACGCTCGAACTTCTCCTGACGCGAACCGGTGGCGGGAGAGGCCATGGGAGACGGAGAATACTGTTCAACGGGTGAATATTCCGCAGGAGAATCTGGACGCGTATCGGAGGGCTGCGTGTAGTCCGACGGAGGACGACGAATCGGGGGAACCGCAGGACGATCCTTATTTCCGCCACGACGCGAGCGACGACGAGTAGCGCGCTTCATTATATGAACACGAGGTTTCGTTTTCATATAATAGGTTTGCGCCCATGGGGAGTCGAACCCCAGTCATGAGGTTGGAAACCTCAGATCCTAACCGCTGGACGATAGGCGCGACTGCCCCATGGTGGATTCGAACCACCGACCTACCGCTTACAAAGCGGGTGCTCTACCCCTGAGCTAAAAAGGCTTATTTTTTGATTTTTAATATTGATTATCCTCACACCACTTACGCCGTCGCGGGCTTCACGAAGTGGACCTTCAGGAACGACTGGAGGTTCAGGTACGTCACCTCAGCCTTGTCGTCCACACGCAGGAGCTTCGCCAGCGCCGCGTTGGGGAGGATGCGACGCTTGAACGAGGGGTCGAAGCAGCCGTGCGTCTTCACGTACTCCGAGATGAACTTCGTGACCTCCGTCTGCGAGCGCTTGGAGCCCTCCGAGAGACCCATGAACTTGCACAGCTCGGGCGTCAGCGGGCGCTGGACCAGGAAGGCGTTGTTCGCACGGCGAGCCTCCCACGCCTTGCGCTCCTCAGCCGTCATCGTCGCCGGGTCCTTGCGCTTCTTCTTCTTGGAGTCACGAGCCTCGCGCTTGGCGGACTTCGCGGCCTCCTGGACGGCCTTCACCGCGTCGCGCACGCGGGTCGAGAGCTCAGAGCTGAGAGCCTTGAGCGTCTCCGCCAGCTTGCCCAGCTGGACCTCGGACGACTCCGAGGGCGTGGCCGACGCCTCGACCGTGGGCGCCGCCACCGTGGGCACCGTCACCTCCGCCTTGGCGGGCACCACCTTCGCCGCCTTCTCGGCCTTGGGGGCCTTGGCCGCCTTCACGGGCGTCGCCGCCACCACCGGGGCGGACGGGGTCTCGACCGCCTTGGGCGCAGACTTGGAAGCAGAATCCTTCTTCGGGGCCATCTTGTTTGACTTAGTAGCGACAGTCTTAGAAGCCTCCATTTAACGCGATTGATATGATTATTACCCTCCGCGGTCATGTAAATCGCTTCATCAGAATAAATTCAGGTTCCCGACGCAAAGTGTACTTGAGCATACGCTGCTTGGCGCCGAGGTAGTACTTTTTGTAGGCTAGTACGGGGTCATCGCATTTGAATTCTTCCGGCATTGCCATACGAAAGGGAGTGAGAGGGATTGACGGAAGCTCCGGGACATTGTCGCCGAGCCAGATGACGCGATCGTGGGTCGCATGAATCCTGCCGTAGCGATATGTGTACTCCTCGCAGAGCCAGTAGGCAAGGTGACAGAGCCACTGGTAGTTCGCGCGAGACTCTCGGACCCAAATCGCACACGGATGGTTGACATGGGTCTTTTTATATGCATCGGAGGGAAGATCGTCAGGATTTACCATCCAATGCGCAGAATACAGCAACTGGGCGCTCTCGAGAATCATCTTGACCACGTGCTTGTCGCAATGCATTTGAGCCGCCTGCTTGGGGTCCGGAGATAGAGCGAAGATATTCATGTTGAACCCTGCTGTGTAAATGGTTGACTCAATCCGTTTTACACACGGAAGAGGGCCGACATCACAATAAAGACCGTGTTGTAGGGTTCACGCTGGGTCAGGATGATTCGTAGTAGAATACGTAGGGCGTTCATGATGTAGGTGGGGTTGTTCTTCTCCATGATCACAGGAGTCAACATAGCCAGACACAGGGCTCGTTCCATTCTCTGGTTGGCCTCCAGGTCGTTATGGACCATGCGAAAAACAGCAACATAGGCAGACCGAGGAAGACCGTAAAACTGATCTGTGGTTGCGTCAACGAAGCCATTGTCAAAGAACAACTGGCAAAGGATATTCCAACGATGTTCAATCCTCTCCTCGACAGGACTGGATTCGATCATATGAGGAATACGCTTGACGGCACGGGTGTACCAGAGTTCTCGTAATCGACGCCTCGTGTCCAACGACAACGGAACCTTGGTGTAGGGATTCAACGGGACAGCACTGCGAGACATCCATGACCAAATCGATCCGAACTCAAAACACCAGACCTTGCCGTTCTCCTCAAAGGCAAAGTAGTTCAACGGATGGATCTTCGACTTGTCCGTGTAGGTGATGACATCCTCATCGTTGGCAACCACAGATCTCTTCAGGACACCGGGTCCTGCTAATCGCAGGTGACGACGAACACTCCAACAACGGGCAACCGACTGGCAGAGAACGATGCGCACATCGTCAACCCGCTCATCCTTCCAACGACGGACATTTTTTGCTTTGACATGCGTACCGCAAACATCAGAGCCAAAAATAGCTTTATGGGGACATTGGAGGGTGGGCTCTTTCCTACTCTTCACAGCCGCACACCGAACCATTACTGTTATTCATATTGTTTCTTGAAAGTAGTGATACGCATTACTCACCGCTCTCCCAATCGACCGTGTATCCAAAGGACTCGCTATAGATGATGCGGCACCCCGGGAAACGACGGTAGAGCTCATCAATAATCAGGTCCTCCAGCTCGGTGTCTTTGCTGTTAGGAACCACAGAGTAGTTGACCACCGCCGAGGTTGCACTCGTCTTACCCGCCCGAGCAGCCTCCATGATCTTGATCTCAAATATATCAACGAAGGTGTTCGCCATCGAGCGCTTCATACGAGCATACACACGAACAGGATTGAGGTTCCGAAGATACTCAGCTGTGATAACGCCCGACATGTTTTATATGAAATTCAGGGTCCTTATCTAAATGTGTTTTGTTGCGGCCAAAACGGATTTAGGACCAACATGGAGCATAGATAGTATACAACAGCTAGAATGTCCGTCAACGCCATCGTCAACGTCAGCAACATCGACATCTCCAAGGTCACCTTCGGGGACATCCGTATCAGCAAGATGAACGGCAGCAAGAGCGTCCCGATCAAGTACAATGGCCAGAATCTGCAGATGCGCATCCCGAAGATGCGGTACAACATGGGTGTCTCCGTGAAGGAGACGGAGAACGGCACGACCTACACGATGATGGCCAGTCTCCAGGGGTGTGACTCGTACGCTAAGGAGCGTGCGCCTT
>Ga0209189_1002917_pt1 | contig 11706 bp, 26 predicted proteins | sample C_130820_EF_Meta_FD_187308 | JGI IMG/M metagenome (GOLD analysis project Ga0209189, IMG submission 187308) | Freshwater microbial communities from Lake Croche, Canada to study carbon cycling - C_130820_EF_MetaG (SPAdes) (version 3) | ecosystem: Environmental > Aquatic > Freshwater > Lake...
GCTTAAATACTGGAGAACAGCATATTGTGAAGTACTACCTAGGGGACTTGACTTTGTTGTATTTTCAATGGCAGTTAACGCAGGCCCAGGAAGAAGCGTTAAACTTCTTCAGTCCTCTCTTGGCTGCGTACCTGACGGAGTTATTGGCCCAAGAACAAGAGAGCTTATTTCCGCCAGTAATAGCACAAATCTTATCGAGAAATTCTCTACCACTAGGCGTGAATACTACCAATCACTAAAAACTTTCCCTGTTTTTGGTAAGGGATGGCTTGCTAGAGTGGATAGAGAAGAAAAAGAAGCCTTAGATATGATTAAAAACGGTTAACGAATACGCATTACTTTAGCTTTTTTCATTACTAATTCGTATTCTTTTCGAGCTTGGTCATCTAGCTTGCGTAATGGCAATTCTTGAAAATGTTTCCATTTATCTAAGTATTCTGGCAATTCAGAAGGTGGAATCCAGCCATTTAATCTCCAGCGCATAGTAATGTCTGTTCCTACAGGCGTGTATATGTATTCGTTATCCATTACTTGCTTTCCATGTGAATTAAAATAACAATTAAAATCATTACTGACCAAGCTATCATTCCACTTAAAGCCATAACTGATAAAAAAATACTCATAATTTCACCTTTTTATTGGTTATTTTGCCGTTTTTATGATGGTTTACTTCCATCTCTTTTCTTAATTTTTGGCCTTCTTGAGCGTTTTTGTTTAGCTCAATGTATTGTTTTAAAATTGATAACATTCCTTCTTGCACCAAAAGCTCAAGCCCTTCTTTATCAAAATGAACCATTGCATCGGCTGACCCATCGTCATTTTCTTTGGTAACTTCTATTTTAATTTCCAATTTATACCCCTTTAGAAAAAATCTTCTTGTTTAATTCCCTTTTGTCTTAAAATTTTACGAACTTTTCTATAAATTCTATTTAATAAATCCATTACTGCTTGACGGCTTATGCCTTCAGAGTTAGCTATTTCTTGTAAAGTCATTGGTTCTTTAGGCAAATTTAAACTCCTTTTGCTGTTAAAGAATTAACAAATTTTTTAAATTGATATTCACCTTCATCTTCGTATATTTTTTTATATATTAGTCCTGTAGGCATCCTTTTGGGAATTGACTCCCATTCCCTTTCAATGATAAACCAAAGAAAACGCCTACAAGCCAATTCATACTTTTTGCATTTTTCTGCATACTTGCATCCTGTACATGGACAGGCCTCTTTTAATGCTTGTTTAATTAAAGAATAAGCCATATTTTTCCTAAAAAAAGTAGCAAGTCAAAGTCTTTTTAGTCGTTCGTCTGCGAGTACTTGAGCTGAATAGTGTCGATGACTTGCTATAGGTAAAATTTATTCTTATTTTTATTGTTTTTTTATTAGGACAAACCCTATGTTGTTGTAAATAAACTACAGGGCTGTATTTGGCAGTTTCTATCAATGGGCGAGAAAGCCGCAAAATTACCCAATTACTGCATCCTACATTGACGGCTTAACGCCCTAAATAGGGTGGGCTACTAACATTCCGTGACGGATGTATGCAAGCATCCAATGTTTTCGCCCATTGTAAGGTGAGGGGTAGGACACTATGTGTGTGGTTATGCAAAGGGGAAAGCACACCTACCACCTCTTGATTAGTTTAACCCAGTTTTAAGTTTGTATATTTTTAGTAAGCACAAAAACATTTCATAAGCATCTTTAATGTCTTGCTCACTATGCTCATATATAGCAACTTCATTGGTTGTGCCATTAATGTAGACATTGGCGCATCTAGCTCCTGGGGCTAAAATCTCTCTATAAGCAGCGAGCTGTAATGTATTATCTAAGTAGGGTGTTAAATCACCAGGGCATTTCTCCGTAGATTTAAAGTCAATTACTACGGTAGGGCAATGAAGGTCGCATTTACCACCATAACCTTCTGGCGAAACCAAAGACTTCTCCGCAATCCAGTTTTGAACCCCAAAATGGGCTTCTATGGCATTAACAACCATTGATACATATGCTGGCTTCTCAGGAATAAAATCACCGTTGTAATGGGCTTCTATAAAGTCATGTATAAGAGTTCCCCTAGTCATGGCTTCTTGGGATTTTTGCTTTGCCAGCTCTAATATTCTGGCTACATAATCTTTTTCTTCTTCTTGCAGACCCCTTGGGTTTTCTGCGGCAGCTTTTATGGCTTCAGTTTGCAACCATGTATTAAGGCCATCTTTTGATAACTGTCCATTAATTGTAGATACGCTTGGGACAAGTGTACCTGGGTTTGCTTTGGCATCCCTAAGTGTAGTGTTTCTTTCTTTGCCGTTTTTGCCAATGGTTGTATAGCGTGGTTGGCCTGTTTTGGCGCAATACCAATGTTGTGACATATGTTTCCCCTTATGTACATTTTAATGTGTAGTTAATTGCACATTTTTAAAATTGCTTCTCTTTCGGCTGCATCTGTTACTTTATCTGCTGCTGCTTTGACAACCGTATTAATGACACCGACCAAACCTTCTAAAGTCATAGAAATTAATTGTCTTTCTTCATCCACATGATATTCCTCAGTATGAATAGAAACAATGTTTTGTTGGACAACATCATTAATAGCGGTTTTCATGTCTATCTCCTAAAACGGTACATCATCCATAATTTCGTCAGACCCAGCAGGTTTAAAACCTTTAGGTTGCTTTTCCTTGCCAATAGATACGCTAAAAAACTTCCCCTTAGCGCCTTCCTTAACCCATGCAGATAAGTAATGTTCACGGTTATTGACCATAATGCTGCCTGTATAGTCTGGGTGAGTTTCAGTCGTTTTGCGGTCATTTTTAAATAAACTTCCAGAGCCTTCTTTTGGTACATAAGCCATGATTAAATATCCTTTGCTTTTACTACTGGTTTAGGTGACGAAGCGGCATTACCGTCATCGTCTGCTTGCACTACTCCTACTACTGCTGCTAATGCGTATCTACGCATATAGGTTAAAGCTGAACCAGCGCCTTGTGCGTCAGGCTTAGTTACTGGTACAGACATTTCTTGACCAATCCATTCGCCAGACTTGTGCGTTAGGATAGTAGTTAAGGACATAGCCCCATCATAATATTCCCCTGGAAATTGCAAAACTGCCAACCCATTTTCAGAAAGAAGGCTACGACAAGCATCCCAAACAGACTCAAGGTCAGCATACCTAGACTTAAAGAAAGGATTAGCAGAGTCTTTAACCGCATAAGTAAGTTTTCCTTGTACGATGGATAAAGCTAAAGCAAGGTTAGCAATTGATTCAGATTGATTCATTACGAGCCTCCATCATTGCGTCAGCCATTCTGTAAGCAGATTCAGCTATAAACTCTAATGACACGCCAGATTCAATAGAACTGTCAATCATTCCTTGCATAGCTTTAGCCGCAAAATAATCACGCAAATCCATTCCAGCAGATTTAAACCCTTGTTCACCGCCATAATCCCATTCGGTGTTTACTGGAAATGCTTTTATGTTGTCATAAAAACTCATTTTGCACCTCCAAAAATATTGCCAAAGTCGTTAAACAATTCTTTAAGGACTACATTGCGTTTTGGTTTGCCACACGCTTGGCGTATACAGTCAACTTGCTCTTGTGTAAGCTCGCCACCGTATTCCATGTCATCAAGTGCTGACTCTAAAAATTCTTCATGCTCTAGCATTAGTTGATTTAATTCACCCATAAAATTCCCCTTTAATGGCATAGCAAAATTGCTATAACTAAATATTAAAGTAAATTTACAAAAAGTGCAAGCGTGTTGTATAAATAAAACAAATAGGGTAAACTTTGCTTACTATGAAAAATAAACTAACCGCAGAACAAATGATTGAGTTACTTGGTGGCGCTAAAAAAGTAGCCATGAAAACCAATGTCAGCGTACAAGCTGTGTACCAATGGCGCAATAGCACCATTCCAGCAGACAAATTAATGATGTTGGCAGCATTACTAGAAAAGGAATCACATGGGCTTATTACACGCCAGGAGATGTTTCCTACTTGCTGGCATTGGATATGGCCTGAGCTTGTGCCAAAAAGCAACACTTTCATAGACAGAATATGAGTTTTACCATTTACACGCATAGCGGCATGAAGGTAACTCAATGGTTTAGAAATATAGATGAACTTCTAAAAAGTATGTTACTTAATCCGCTTGACAAGTACCATCGCAATTGATGTAAACTCATCTTCCTATCTCGAGGCTCTAACGACATACCAGGGGATAGGATTAAAAGCGCTACTGGGGGTAATGGTTGAAACAGCGCAATATAGGTGGCGAAGATAGTGCCTATACCATGCAAGACTGTCGGGTGAGCGATTCCTCAATGGGAATACTCTGAAGGCGCACTTAGGTAGGCTAGGTGCGCTCAAACCTCTTGGGATTGGTATAAAAGCAACATAGGTATAAATACTAGTGGACTATAACTAGACTATTGGGGAAACTACATCTACTCAATATCGAGTAAACATTTAAGGGGATTTAAATGAAAGATTTTTTAGGTGCGTGTTTATTAGGTGCAGTACTAGGTGGGCTATTTGCATACGGTATACCAGCTAAAGCGCAAACGTATCCAATGACTGATAGTCGTGGCTACAATGTTGGAACGGTACAAATCAACGGCAATACAGCGCAATTTGTAAACCCAATGGGCTATACAACCCAAACCGCTACTATTTATCCAAACCAAGTGGTTATCACAACTCCAAACGGTTATACACAAAGTGTTGTAGGCAACACAGGCTACACAGTACCAAGTAGCCCATCTACACCATCAAGCCCAAGGGTATTGCAATAATGTTTGATGAATTCTGGTCTTTATATCCAAGAAAGATAGCCAAAGCAGTTGCTTGCAAAGCATTTGCCAAGTTAACAGAACAACAACAACTAGACGCTTGCAGAGCCATAGATGACCATTTATCGTATTGGAAAGCTAAGGAAACTGAGTTAGAATTTATACCTCATCCAGCAACCTGGTTAAATCAAGAACGCTGGGAAGATGAGTTAATTATTGAACCAAGGAGAGAGAAAAGTGATAAAAAGTGGATGTTTACTAATGAAGGTATTGAAGCAAAAGCTAGAGAACTTGGTGTTATCGGCAATGGTTATGATACTTACCAGACTCTCAAAGAAAAGTGCTTGAGAAAGCTAAACATGAATGTGGAGTAAGATTTTTATGCCATTTAAGAGCTAAGAAAGGTTTAACTTGGTTCAGGCAGTACATCAGTAAATACAATCTTGACGAACGGCTTTTGCGTGATTTTTACACGCAATATAAGTTAGGAAACAAAGGGGAATGGGGATGCTGGAAAGGTATATTGTCGCAGCAACAGGGCTTGGGTATTTAGTTGTAGGATTAGCTCAATATTTTAAGGGTTCAAATAGCAACGCTTTAATTTGGATTGGCTATGCTGCCGCCCAAGTTGGCCTATGGATGAACTTAAAATGAAAGACCCAAATGATGCGATTGACTTCATTTTCAAGAAAGCGCCAGATTATGCTGCTGCAAAAGGCAGATTGGCAGAGTTGGAAAATTTTAGACATTCTCTTAGAGCAATTAAAGCTACAGAATCAAAGGGTTCTAGCATTGCCGCAAAAGAAATGGAAGCCTACGCAAGCCAAGAATACCAAGATTTATGCAAAGCCATTGGAATAGCTACAGAGCAAACAGAAGCGCTTAGATGGCAATTAGAGGCAGCTAAGATGAGATTTGAGGCATGGCGCACAACTGAAGCAAGCAACCGTAATATTGAAAGAATGACTAGATGAATGATTACTCTGAAAACTATTTGCGTATACAAAAATTATTAAAATGCTATCACAACGCTACACTTAAAAATCAATACGAAAAAGCTACTAAAATAGCCCATGATTTAGCAGATGAAACCATTAAATTAGAGTTTGCTACATACGAACAAATAAGAAAACAATGGCTAAACTAATGCGTAATATCTTGGCTAAACACCAAGATTATTGTGATTTTAAAGGGCTTATAGCTGATAACCCAGGCTTTGTACCATGTGATATAGATGGTATTGTAGAGCGCAATGGTCAATTTCTAATCATGGAATGGAAGAATTCTGGTGAGAAATTAAGCGAAGGTCAAAAGATTATGCTTAAAGCCTTAGCTAGTAAAGAAAATTTTATTGTGCTTATCATTGTTGGCAATACCAATGATGAAACCGTTGTAGAGAGTTACTGGCAAATAACTAAAAACGGTGAGTTTATGAAATGTGGCACTAGCTTTTCAGAATTAAAACAATTTTATAGAGATTGGTACACACTAGCTAATGGCTACAAAAGATGAAAAGAACGCTCTCAATAAGATTGCAGAACTCGGATGTATTCTATGCTCCGAAGTCCTTGGGATTGAAGGCGGCTCGCCAGCGGAAATCCATCATGTGCGGAGATATGGAGCTAAGAGGTCTACATCCCCAGTCTTGCCTCTTTGCCCAATCCATCATCGGCTTGGAAATGATTCCCTTCACCACCTTGGTATCTCTGCTTTTGAGCAAAAATGGCAAATATCCTGTGAGAGGTTATTGGAGCGAGTCAGTCAGAAACTTGGAAAGGGCTATGAGTAACTCACAACTCCAAAGGGTCAAAGCCTAATTCAGTAGCAACCAGTTTGCAACGAATTCTAAATGGTTTGCCATGTTGCATCCATTTATCACCCTTTTGCCGATGAAAGCTAAGATGTATCATTTCATGGGCTAGTGTCGTTATAACGGTGTAGTAATGACCGCACCTGGCGGAAGAAATAGTAATGGTATGCTCATAATCCTCACCTGTATCGTATAAGTAAGTACCCATTGTTTCAGGGTCAGCAGTAACAACAAAATCTATTTCTTCAGGTACAGGCATTTTCCATTTAGTAAATGGATAACAACAATAAAGAGAAGCGTAAAGGTTTCTAATAACCTCTGGATTTAGCCTCATACTTGATGTATCTTGCCTCTAAACTCAACTTCATCTTCACCCCAAACTCTAATCATTTCAGGCTGCAATAGTTTGCTGCGCTCAAAAGATAGCATTACAAAGCCGCTATTCCAATCTTTAGGGGTATCTTCTGTATAGCTGAACTGTTGCCCATTAGGGTCAGCTAGAGTTCCTGTCTGTACGCCCCAGCGTGTACCGTTGTAATCGTTAAATGGAATGGCAGATAACACATGAGTATGACCAGTAATCATGTTGACACCTGAATTAACGGCATTATTCCTACCGCCTGTCCAGCCACCTTTCCAACGATGCTTAATACAAGTATCTTCATTTACCCAAAAAGACCAACAAGGCTGCCACATAGGAAAGTAATCTTTAAGGCTAGTGCCAGGTATACCTTCAAAAGACGGAAGATTGGCAACAATGTTAGCCTCTAGCCTTTGGTCATGATTGCCCATTGGAAAAAACAATTTAGCGCCCTTAGCTACTGATTCAATTTCACCTAGAAAATATTGACAGGCTTCCAATTCCTCTTTCATGGTTGGCAGCTTACTCCAATCAGTACGAGGAAAACGGCTTATAGAAGCCCCGTCCAGCGCATCGCCATTACACACGACGGCAGTAGGGGCAAACTCTTTAATCATCTCTAAGAGTGCTTTAAACGCTGTGGTAGTTTCGTCAGGCCAAAAGTGAGCATCACTAAATACAATGACACGACCCTTTTCTATATCCATACCCCTACGCACATTGCCAGGCGTTTGTTGTATTTTTTTAACATAAGCTGGGTTTTGGCTATTGAAAGTATCTAATGTAATACCAAGTCTATCTTCTATTGACCTACGCCTTGCCATAACATTTCTAACGGCTATACCATGTAATTTTGCAAACTCACTTGGACTTCCTGTTTTATTCCAAGACTCAATCCATTGCTCATCCGTCAAATGATAACCAGCCATCAAAAATCCCCTATAATCAAGAAGTTACCAAATACTAACCTAAACATATGACATTCGCCAAAAAAGTTGATAAAAATCAAAATGATGTTGTAAAAGCGCTACGAGATTATGGTGCTGATGTTCACTTGCTACACATGGTAGGTAAAGGTATACCTGACTGTTTAGTAGCTTATGAAGGGCATACTATTTTAATGGAAATTAAAGATGGCCCTGATAAGAAGTTTACCCCTGACCAATTAAAGTTTATTGCTGGTTGGAAAGGTGGTCACTTGTATAGGGTAAATTCAAGCGAAGAAGCTATTGAAGTGTTAAAATCAATAAAAATGGAGTGATTTATGAATGAAAATATGGCTTTGTTCTTAGCAACCTTGCTACATTCGGGTACAAATACCCATTTTTTCCATTGGGCAACCAAATCCTACGCCAAACATAAAGCATTAGGCAAATTCTACGAGAATATTATTGAGCATACCGATGCTTTGGCTGAAGCCTATTTTGGGTGCTACGGTCAAATTACTGAATTTCCTAGCACTTACCATATGCCTAAAGAGCCATTGGCTTACCTACAATCCCTACAATCTTTTGTTAAAGACGCTAGAGCAGACTTGCCAAAAGACACAGAAATCTGCCAATTAATTGACAATATTGCTCAAGAAATTGACACAACCATTTACTTACTTAAATTTAAGAGTTAATTATGCCAATGGATAAATCAGGCTCTGCACAGAGCGTAGGCAAAAACTATAAGACAGAAGTTGCCGCAGGAAAGCCAAAGAAACAAGCATTGGCTATTGCTCTAAGCGAAGAACGCACCCATGCCAAAGGCAAACGCAAGGCTAAATTAGAAGAACAATATTCTAAGTATATTAAAAGCCAAGCATGAAACCTGGTCTGTACGCTAATATCCACGCAAAGCAAGAACGCATTAAAACTGGTTCTGGAGAAAAGATGCGTAAAGTAGGCTCTAAAGGCGCTCCTAGTGCTAAAGACTTTAAAGAAGCCGCCAAGACACGCAAAGAAGTCATTACTGACAAGATGAAGGATATGTAATGAAACACATGACAAGAAGCTACCCCCCAGAAAACGCTATGCTGCGTCCGCACAAAGAATCAACCCTTGAAAAACAAGAGGTTAAGCGTAATAAGCCTAGACCAGATGAACTAGCAGTAGGTGGTAAGGGTGAGACTCTTAATGCTAAAGAAAACGCTAGAATGAAGCGTAAGATGCAATTGCATGAGGCTATGAACAAAATACACGACCCTGACATTGCATAAAAAAGTGGTGTAGAATAAAGTCCTTATAAATCAATACCTTGAGTTTATATGACAAATAAAGTATCAAAATCTGTAGAAGGCAATCTAAACAGAGCAGGCAGACCCAAAGGAACGCCTAATAAGGCTACTGCTAAGGCTCGTGAAGCGTTTGCTAATTTCGTTGATGCTAACTCTGAGCGTATGCAAGAGTGGCTAGAATCCATTGCTAGTGACCCCAAGCATGGCCCTAAAGTAGCGTTTGATTGTTTAATGGCTGTATCTGAATACCATGTCCCCAAATTAGCTAGAACTGAAGTAGTAGGCGATGCCAAAGCACCTCAGCGTATGGTGGTTTCTTGGAAGAAGTAATTGATGTAGAGCTTGATTACAAGCCTAGAGATGTATTCTTAGATTTCCATGAAAGACAAGAGCGTTGGGCAGTTATCGTAGCTCACCGCAGATGTGGCAAAACTGTTTCTTGTATCAATGACTTAATTTACAGAGCATTAACAGAAGATAAAGAAAACGCTATCTATGCTTACATAGCTCCTTACTATAGCCAAGCAAAATCAATAGCTTGGGACTATCTAATGCGTTTTTCAGAACCAGTAAGAGATAAACATAATATTGCAGAACTATGGATTGAACTAATTAATGGCGCAAAGATAAGGCTATTTGGTGCTGATAACGCAGACAATTTGAGGGGCTTGGGGCTATGTGGCGTAGTTTTAGACGAATATGCTGATATGAAACCATCTACTTGGGGTTCTGTAATTCGCCCATTGTTAGCAGACCGCAGGGGATGGGCAGTATTTATTGGTACACCTAAAGGCCATAATCAATTCTGGGAAGTCTATAACAACGCCACCAAAGATGAGTCTTGGTATGTTAGAACACTTAGAGCTAGTCAAACAGGCTTATTAGATGATGATGAACTTAAAGACGCTGCCAAGATGATGACTCAAGACCAATATTTACAAGAATTTGAGTGTGACTTTGAGTCAGCCATTATTGGCGCTTACTACGGTAAAGAGATGCGTCAGCTTACAGACCAAGGCAGAATCACAGATATTGAAATAGACCCTATGTTTCCTTTATTCAGTAGTTGGGATTTGGGGTATTCAGACGATACAACTGTGTGGACATGGCAAGTTGTACATGGAGAAGTTAGATTCCTTGACTATCATTCAAGCAATGGGCAATCAATTCCGTTCTATACAGGGTATATTGCACAGCAAGAATCAAAGTTTGGGGTGAAATATAAGACACATTATTTGCCACATGACGCTAGAGCTAAAACTTTAGCCTCTGGTGGAAAAAGCATAATTGAGCAATTAAGTGTTAAAATTCCCTTAGAAAGTATGAAAATTGTGCCAAATTTGTCACTTCAAGACGGAATTCAAGCAACTCGCATGATGTTATTGCGTAGTTGGTTTGACCCAAAGTGTGAAGATGGTATCGAATGTTTACGGCAATACGAACGGTCTTACAACGAAGATAAAAAAGTATTTAGTGACAAACCACTTCATAACTGGGCAAGTCATGGTGCAGATGCAGCAAGAATGGCAGCAGTAGCCTGGAAAGAAGAAAATAAGATTATTAGTAAAGATGACCCAATTAGAGGGTTATTTGTAGGTCAGACGGATGTTACGCTTAACGATATGTGGAAACAAGCTCCAAAGCAATCCACAGGGAGAATTTGATGGCAGAGAATCACACATACGAGAAGTGGTATAAAACAATTACCAACTATGAGCGTACATTCAAAAAGTGGGAAGCTCGAACTGACCGTATTATTAAGCGTTACAAAGACGATAGCCGCTATCAATCAAACCCTAATTCTCGATTCAATATCCTTTGGTCTAATGTACAGACTATTCAACCAGCAATCTTTGCTAGACTTCCAAGACCTGATGTAAGCCGTAGATTCCGTGATAATGACCCTATTGGTCGTGTAGCATCAATGATGCTTGAACGAGCATTAGAGTTTGAATTAGAGCATTACGGCGATTACAAGTCATCTATGCAACAGGCAGTATTAGACCGTTTATTAGGTGGTAGAGGTACTGCATGGGTACGCTATGAGCCACATATTGAAGGTGATAAGACTGAAGAAGAGCCTGATGATGGCTACCAAGTCACCGAAGATATTGACGAGTCAGAAACAGAAAACGCAATGGAGATTGAAAATCCTGAGCGCATTGAATATGAGTGCTGCCCTGTAGATTATGTCCATTGGCGTGATTTTGGACATACCACAGGTCGTACATGGGAAGAAGTAACGGCCGTATGGCGTAGAGTCTTTATGAACCGAGATGCGCTTGTAGAGCGTTTTGGTGAAGATTTAGGCTATCAAGTACCGCTTGACACTCGCCCCGATGAGCAGAAAAAGATTGAAGGATTTGCCGACTACCAATCCCAAGCTTTAGTCTATGAGATATGGGATAAGGAAACAGGCAAGGTTTTATGGGTATCTAAGTCACTAGGCAAGATTCTAGATGAGCGTGATGACCCATTGCAATTAGAGAACTTTTGGCCTTGTCCAAAGCCATTGTTTTCAACTCTCACC
>Ga0209189_1002919_pt1 | contig 11705 bp, 8 predicted proteins | sample C_130820_EF_Meta_FD_187308 | JGI IMG/M metagenome (GOLD analysis project Ga0209189, IMG submission 187308) | Freshwater microbial communities from Lake Croche, Canada to study carbon cycling - C_130820_EF_MetaG (SPAdes) (version 3) | ecosystem: Environmental > Aquatic > Freshwater > Lake | place...
CATGGCCTGGTACGGAGTCAACTTTGTCCTCGGCAAAGGCCTCCACAGCTACGGCTTCGGCAATGGCGGCCAACTTTATGTCGGCCTCTTCGCACTCATTGAAATTATATTTCTGATCTTCTCAATCATCCGTCGTCCTCAACCCCGATGACTCCGACTCTCTCCTTGGTCGACCTTGAACTCCTCTGTCACATCGGTGTTCCGAAAGAGGAGCGAGCCCAACCCCAAAAACTCCTCTGCAACGTCACTGTTCCCGTCCCCAATCTGAAAAAAGCCGCTCAAACCGACGATATCCAACACACCCTCAACTACTTCAATCTCAGTCAGCTCCTCCGCCAAACTGCCCAATCCAAAGAGCGCAAACTGATCGAAACCCTTGCCTCCGACCTCGCCCAGGCCACCTTCCAGCACTTCCCCTCCCCATGGATCGAAATCGAACTCAAGAAGTTCATCCTGCCTGAAACCCGTCACATCTCTTTTCAAGCCAGATTCAGTCGCCCGAAATCGGTAAAGTCTCGCAGCTAGTCCGAATTTTCTATCTCCCCCAAATCGTCGACCCGTGATAGGGTTTCAAGACTACCGCACCGTTAGCTTAGTGGTAGAGCGCCACCTTGACACGGTGGAGGTCAGAGGTTCAAGTCCTCTACGGTGCACGTTTTTAATCTCACCTATTGGAATTCTAATCTGTGAAAATCATCCGTCACCTCGATCCCAAAGGCCGAATCACCCATTCCGAACTTCAAACAGACGGCACCGCCCTTCAATTGGAGGGCAACCTACTCAATGGTTTCCAATCTACTGGCAGGAAAGTCGAGGTCACCAAACTCCTGACTCCCTTGAGCCCGACTCAGATTCTTGCCATCGGCCTCAACTACCGCCGACACGCCACAGAAATGAACTCAAAATTCCCCGAGCATCCGATTCTCTTCTTCAAAAGCATCTCCTCAATCCAAAATCCTCAAGATCCCATTCTTCTCCCGCGTCACCTGCGAAGCGATAAGGTCGACTACGAATGTGAACTCGCCGTTGTCATCGGACGTGATTGTAAAAACGTTTCCGCTTCGAAAGCGTTCGACTATGTCGGAGGCTACACCTGCGCCAATGATGTCAGCGCACGCGATTGGCAAAAACACGCTGGGGGCGGTCAATGGTGTCGCGGAAAAACCTTCGATACTTTCTGCCCCCTCGGTCCCAGTCTCGTCACGCCCGACGAAATCCCCGATCCCCAAAATCTCAAGATTCGCACTCTTCTCAACGGCGAAGCCGTCCAAGACTGGAGCACGAACGACATGATCTTCACCGTCGCCCAAATAATCGAATTTCTCAGTGGCAGCACCACTCTGCCCGCCGGAACGATCATCCTGACCGGCACTCCTCACGGGGTGGGCATGGCCAGCACTCCTCCCCGTTGGCTACGGCCAGGAGATCAGGTCACCATCGAAATTGAAAAGATCGGTTCGTTGACCAACCCCGTGGCTGAGGAGTTAACCTCTTAACGCAGGAATCCGTCGGCTAATCCACCGTCCACGTGGATCACCTGCCCCGTCGTCCTTGGAAATCGCTTACCGCTCACGAGCAGGAAAGCCGCCTCCGCCTGATCCGCAGGCGTGATCGGTGACTGGGTCAACGTCCGTTTGGCATAAAATTCTGCCAGTCGGGTCCGTAACTCCTCGTCCCCTTCCTTTTCCGAAAACGGGATCTTGTACTTGGCCAGCGAGGCCATCACCCGATCCCTTGGAAACATCGCGCTTCCCTGAACTACCGTCGCCGGAGCCACCGCATTCACCCGGACCAACGGGGAAAGTTCGATCGCCAACTCCCGCACCAGATGATTCGCCGCTGCCTTGCTCGTGTCGTAAGCCAAACTTCCCTTCTTCGCCACCACCGCGTTGACGCTGGTGGTAAGCACCAGGCTGGCCGACAGACCTTGAGCCTTAAATATCTTGTTCGCCTCATCCGCCACCACATAGGAACCAGTCACATTGATGGCAAAGGTCTGCGCCCACTTTTCATCGGGAATTCTTCCCTCGAGGTCAGGGGGAACAAAAATGCCCGCCGTCACGACGACTCCGTCGATTCCACCATAGGCATAGACCGCCTCCCCCAACATCTCCGCCACGCTTTTCCGATCGACGATGTTCGCCCCCAGACCAATCGCCGGTCCGCAACCAGAAATCCCCGTGCCCGCCACTCCAATTCCATCTCCTAGCTTTTTCACCAACTCAGCAGAAGTCTCCTGAGCCGATTTTTCATTCAAATCCACACAGACAATGGAGGCGCCCTCCTTGGCCAGACGATGGGCCGTCTCCTTGCCAATTCCACTACCCGCACCCACCACTGCGATCACTTGTCTCGCCAGCTCCTGCTCTGGAGGCATGCGCTTAAGTTTCGCCTCCTCCAACTGCCAATACTCGATGTCAAACGCCTCTTGCTGGGGAAGATTGATATAACCTCCCAGCGCCTCCGCCCCACGCATCACCTCGACGGCACAGTTATAAAACTCCGCCGTCACCCTCGACTCACTCTTCGACTTGCCCCACGCCACCATTCCTAGCCCGGGGATCAGGACAACCGTTGGGTTCGGATCCCGCATTGCAGGCGAATCTTTCCGCTTACACTTCTCGTAATATTTTTTGTAGTCCGCCCGGTAGGCTTCGAGCCCCTCCTCAAGCAGGCTTCTCAATTTCGCCACATCGCCCGTTGCTGGATCCCACGCAACATAGAGGGGCTTGATCTTCGTTCGCAGGAAATGATCCGGGCAGGAAGTCCCCATCTCCGCCAAGCGGGGGGCATCCTTGCTGTTCACATACCGCAGGATTGTCGCATCCTCCTGTACGGTTCCGATCATGCGCTGCTGGGCAGAAACCTTCCCCCTCAGCCAAGGCAAAATCGAAAGCCAAAGGGCCTTCCTCTCTTTTTCACCCGGTGATTTGTATTTTTCCCCACCGAAGGTCATTTCGCCGCGATCTTTCTTTGCAATCGCCTCTGCCGCTCTTCCGACCAACTCCAGCGTCAGTTCGTAGCATTTCTTGTCGTCCTCATGCCAATTGATCAGCCCATGTTGCCCCATAATCGCCCCTTTGGCTTTGGGATGATCCTGGCACAATTTCTCCAGAATCAGTCCGAGGTCAAAGCCCGGCCTCTGCCATTCGGTCCAGATCACTTCGTCCCCATAAATCTCTTTCGTGAGCTCTTTGCCCTTCGCGCAGGCTGCAAGGGAAATAGCCGCGTTCGGATGGGTATGATCCACATGCCGTGCGGGAACAAACCCGTGCAACGGAGTGTCGATCGACGAAGGACGGGGATTCAGATTGAAGGTGCAGTGGGCATAGGCTCCCACCATATCGTCCTCGATCTGGGTCTTCGGCCCCTTCGTCTTGGACGCCAGATAGTTTTTCTGCAACCCTTTCAGCTTCTCCATATAGAGAGATGAAAACCCATCTCTTTTTGCTGTACGCAGATCACCGCCCGACCCCTTCACCCACAAAACTTCTGTTTCCTGACCAGTTAAAGGATCCGTCTCTTTGATCTTCGACGAAGTGTTTCCCCCGCCTGTGTTCGTCAGGGTCGGATCTTCTCCGATGAGGTTGGAGCGGTAGACGAGTCGGGCGACTGGATCGAGGGTTTTCGCTACGGAATCTTGCCAGCGGTTTTTTGGATGGTTTTTCATGTGTTTATTTTCCTTTCAGGGTGCGCAGGATTTTGAAGCGTTTCCACGCCTCTTCCCACAAGGGGTTAGATTGAGGTTGAAAGACTTCGATAGGGAAAGAGTCCCTTACAACAGTACGAATTTCCTGGTGACTCTTAAGGTGCCCTAACCCGTAGGCCTGAATCAGAATATTGCCGATGGCAGTTCCCTCGATCGGCCCCGTTACCACCGTCCGTCCTGTCGCATCGGCAGCCATCTGATTCAAAAGCTTGTTCTGACTCCCTCCCCCAACGATATGTAGGGTCTTGATTTTCTCTCCCGTGACCTTTTCGATCGATTCCAAACACTCCCGATAGGCCAAAGCCAAGCTCTCCAAACAAGCACGAACCATGGCTCCATCGGATTGGGGTACAGGTTGACCCGTCGCTTTCGCATAATCCGCAATCCTTCGCCCCATTTCCCCGGGAGCATTCCACGAGGAAAGAAATGGATCCAGCAGGGTGACCAGCGGAGTTGCTTCAGAAGCCAGTCGGGTAATCGTACCGTAGTCCATCTCCCGACCCAGTTTGGCAAAATCCCTTCGGCACTCCTGCACCAGCCAGAGCCCTGCGATATTTTTCAAAAGGCGGATGCTGTGCCCAAAACCAACTTCGTTGGTCAGTTCTGCTTCGGCACAATCGGGAGTCACCCAAGGTTTCGGGCTCTCCACCCCCAGCAGGGACCAAGTACCAGAACTTAGGTAAGCCCACCCTTTCCCCTCGGCTGGTACGGCCGCCACCGAAGCCCCCGTGTCATGGGAACAGGAAGCAACAACTTGGCAAGAATCGGGAAGCCCTGTCGCTTGGGCTGTCTTCTTCGAGATTTTTCCCAGAACCGTTCCCGAAGAGACCACTTCTGGAAGAAGAGAAACTGAAATCCCCACCTCTTGAACCAAATCCTCCGCCCACTTGCGATTCTTGGGGTCGTAAAACTGCGTAGTGCTTGCCAGGGAAACCTCGCTGGCTGGACGACCCCCCAGAAAATAGTTCAGATAGTCCGCTACAGGCAAAAAACCCGAACTCTGCCCCACCTCTACCCTTCCGCTCTCCGCATCCGCGGCCAATTGATACAAGGTATTGAAAGGCATGAACTGAAGGCCGGTTCGCGCAAAAATTTTCTCTTTTCCGATTTTGTCGACCACCTTCGGAAAGATCTTCTCATTTCTTCCGTCCCGGTAGCAGAACGGGTCTTTGGCGGGAGATCCATCTTTTGGCAGATACACAATATCCACGCCCCAGCTGTCACAACTGACCGATTCCAACGGAATTTTCCGATCCCCAATCTTTTTTAATCCCGCCAATATTTCACCCTCCAGATGGCGCAGGTCCCACTTCAATCCCCCATCTTTCTCCCCCATTCGATTTGGAAACCGGTGAATCTCCTCGATGGAAAGTCGCCCCTTGCTCAGCGTCCCCAGAATGATCCGACCGCTCTCCGCTCCAAGATCAACCGCCGCATAATGTGTCGAGGACGTACTCATTCCAATTTCAGCACCTTTTGCCTATAAAGCTCATCTGGCCGACCTGATATTCGCCGGACTTGAGATTCAGGCATGAAAACAGGCCCACCTAAAGAAGCGGCTCCGAGAAAGATTTTTGCCGACTTCTCCGCCATCTTCGTCGTGGCCTCCACCGCTCCGGCACTAGGCCCAATGGCAATCAATCCGTGATTCTGGAGCAAAATCATCCGGGGCAACCTCCCCTGCTCTTTCTCAAAGTTTTCCACCCCATGTCGAATCCCCTTCGCGAGCGGAACCCCAGGGTCGGTGTAGGGAACCAGCACCGACTGCTCCCCTCCGCAAACGATCTCATCGGGAAACATCCTAAATTTTGCAAAGTCGGCCGCTTTCGGGGAGCAGAGAATCCCGTTCACTGCAATCGGATGAGTATGAGCTACCCACTCGATCCCAGGTAGAGAAAGCAGATAGGAGTGAAACAGCGCCTCGGTCGAGGGTTTGCGATCCTTAGGTTTGACCCGAGATTCGAGGAGTTTTTCATCCACCTGTGAATCGGAGCGAGCGGACGACTCCCATAGAGAATCCAGAACCGGTCGTCGGCATTCGGTGAAAGAATCCTTATCGGCCGTGGAGAGAGAAGTTCCGCTGGCCTTCACCCAAAACGTATCCTCGCCCGATCGGGTCGACGTGTTCCCCTCACCAAGAATGGCAAAGGATTCAGGGGCTGCTCCAATTCTCCTGGAAAGCTCAACCAGCTGCTTGAGTCGCTTGTTTCGATCTGCTGCTTTCATATTTTCTCCATTCCTGTTGTGGGAATATTTTCTGCAGCCAGCTGTCGCGCCGTCACATCGGTGATCAGCCTCAGACCGGCCTCCCAAGAGGCCAGCAGAGCACCCGTCCGATGGCCGATTTTTTCTGCCGTGACCAAAACAAAGTTTTGCTTCGAATTCTCCATTGCTGCTTTTTGTAAGGCAACAACCTCGGGGGCGCTGTTCCAAAATCCAGCTTTTGTCACTCCTTCAGCCCCTAGGACAGAGACGTCGATTTTCCAATCCCTTAGGGCTCGCACGGCTCGCTCTCCAATCAGCAACGACTGCCTTGCTATCAGATCCCCTCCGGGAATATGTAGGGAGACCCCGCTTCCTGAAAGAAGCTCCACCACAGGCAAACTATTCGTCACCACCTTCAGCCCTGGAATTTCTGCATCGGGCAAGAGCCGGGCCAATGCAAAGGGAGTCGTTCCTCCGTCGATGTAAACCGTCGACCCCGAAAGAAGATGGGGCAGAACCCGCCGAGCCAACGCATTCTTTCTGTCCGAGTCCCTGCCTAATCGTTCCGCAAAGCTCGGAAATTTATCGGAAAAGTCGGATAGGGCTCCACCGGGGGTTCTGCGAATTCTCCCCGTCCGTTCGAGCTCACTCAAATCCCGCCGAGCCGTCGCGGCACTGATCGATAGCCGAATACAAATCTGCTCCAAAGGGAGATACCGCTGGTTCTGCAAAAGATCGGCCAGCAGTTGCCTGCGCGCCTCCACCACATTTTTCGATACCCTCATAAAATCACCCTAACACTTATATGATCGTTTTCAATCATATAATTATATTATTAAAGCTGGTAATTGCGCAGTATCGACTCCGATTATATTTCTGTAATTGCTTATAGATAAGCATTTTGTGCTATTTTTAAAATCGCTATATCTTTTGAAAAATAGAGCTTCTAATCTATTAGCTAGTGAGGATGCACCAACAAGGCTTAGCCAAAGGGGGGGCACAGCTTCTATTTAGTTGCTGTTTTACAGCCATTTGGATTGGGTTTGTGGGCTCAGTTATGGCTGGAACCAAACTGGCTGAATTCGATTTTTCCAAAACGCCCTATGGGACAGGCAACTTGGTTGGACAAGATAACTGGGGGCGAGTCGGTTCAAATACAAGCGGGTCAACCCAAATTACGAACGGAAAAGTCATCCTAAGAAGCGGATCGAACTATGAACAGACCTACCACCCGCTGAATTCCATCTCACAATCTAGCGCTGGGACAAAAACCTACATTCGATTAGAAGTGAATATAAAAAACGCTTACCGAAGCAACAGCGGGAACGGTGATTACTGGTTTGGCTTGACCGCAACCCCCGATCAAAGCGGTACCTACTACGATCGAATCTACTTAAAGAAAACCGCAGACGGTCTTGGTTTTACCTTCGGACTAAATGTAGGAATCAGCTCTCAGTATAATGAAGAGAGGATTTTCAACTTCAACACACCCTACACCCTTCTTCTCACCCATGAACCTGTCAATGAAACGAAAAATGATAAAGTGACTCTTTCTATTAAGCCAAGCGCGGGCGCGACCGAGGACCTAATCCCTCTCATCACCCAGTCATTTAGCGGAGTCGGGAGTTATACCAAGAGCGATGGATCCACTGGTTCGCTGGCCAGCGCTGGAACCGCCATCAGTGAGCCCACCACTCTCCAGTCTCTAGGATTTTGGCAACGCCCGCTTGGGACTACGATCAACGGAGCCAGCGCTAACAACCAGGTTGAAATCTCAAAGATTTCTATCGGAAACAGCATGGAAGCCGTCGACCTTTTCCCCTCCACTTCAATAACCGCCTACACCCCTCCCACCAGCTTCCCCTTCATCCAACAACCCACAGGAGAAAAAGTCGTCACCCTACAGGACACCTCCGGTTCTATCTCCACCCTTCAGGGAATGATCGACGCAGCTCGAGTCTCCAATCTTGATTCATTTTTGGTGATCTACCTGAAAGCCGCAGCCGCGTACTCCGTTACAAGCGCTCCCCTAGTCTTGGGATCCAAGATGTGCCTGCTTGGAAGTGGAGCCACCTTGAGCGCCAGTTCGAATAGTACCGCACCTTCTCTGATCCAGATCTCCCCCGGATCCTCCTTTGTCTCCATCACCCAAACCACCTTGTTTGGAGGATCGGCCAACCTCTATGGGGTTGAGGGACGAGGCATCAGTCGCGTACATCTAGATCAGGTGACTGTGGGCCAAACGGGTAAGGATGGTATTTATCTTCAGGGATTGGGCTCAACCGTTTTTGATAACGAGATCACCATCACCCGATGCCAAGCCTCACTCGTATCCTCAGCCGGATATGCTGGAATCCACATCGTCGACGCAACGCAGGCGGTCTGCATGGATACTATCGCCAATAACAACTCTGTTGGGATCCTGCTCGATTCCAGCGCCTACTGCACTCTTTTCAACAACCAAGCCAACTCCAATACCTCCACCGGCATCTTTCTAAACAACTCCACATGGTGTAAAATTGCTAAGAACAGCTGTTCCAACAACAACACCGGCATTGCTAACTTAGGAAGCACCTCTCCAAACCAGTACAATTTTTTTGTCGGAAACAAGGTTGAAGGCACTGCCACCGGATTCTCCCTTGGAGGTGCCGCCAATATTCTCTATCGCAACCAGATCAGCCCCAGCTTCACCAGTCCCATTTCTACAACGGGAACTGGAGTTCAGCGCATCTACACCACCGACATCGCCTATACACTTAACTCCAACCAAGATTATTTTTATCCACCCACCGCATTCAACCAGCACAGCAGCACGATCATGAGTAACAAGGTTCGAACCGATGTCAGCACACCCGCCACCACTTTGTCGGCTATCAAAACCGAATATGACGCAGCCTGTACGGCCAATCCCGGCAACTTCATTGTCATCCACCTCACCGCACCGCAAATCACCGGTGATGCCACCATCAATCTCAACTCCTACACCTCGATCATTCTAGACGGAACAATTAATCTCAACACAGGAATCACCGCTTTTATCGCCACCTCCAGCACCCACATCTGTCTTTCAGGGGGAATGATTCTAGGGGGAAACACCACCGCCCGTCCGGGACTCTCCTTTGCCAACTGTTCGCGTGTCATTATCGAAAACATGACCTTGAATGACTTCGGGGATAAAGCCACACGGGTCGTGAACTCCGATGTTATCGTCTTCGCCGGTTGCGGCACCCCTTGCATCGTCACCGGATGCACGATCAACGGAGGGGCCGCCAGAGGTATCTGGACCAAGGGCAACACGATCAGCAGCACGGCTGGATTTATTCTTTCCGACAATTCAGTCTCCAATGTAAACATGGACGGAATCGACTTCGACATCACCACAGCCAATTCGCTAGCCATGGATAACACCTGCTCAAACAATATCCGATACGGCATCTTTACCGAGGAAGGCGCGAACCTTAACCAATTCATTCGAAATACCTGTGCCAATAACGAAATCGGCCTCAACGTCTATTCCAAGGAGAACTACAACACCATCCGAAACACCTTTGTCGGAAACACCTGCACTGGAAACCAGAGGGGGATTCGGTTTGGCGCTGCCTCGCCCTGGGAAACCAGCCAGAATTTTGCCTTCAACAATTTAATCTCCGGATCAACCTCCTCAGCCATCGATGGCCAAGGCCTCGGCTCGGCCAACTATTTCTCCCAGAACGTCTTTTCCGGAAATATTGCCAACCTTGCCTCAACCACTTCCGCTGTTTTTTTCAATCCTCCAGTCGGTAGTTTGTCGTTGTCATCAACCTATGCAGTCTGGCTCTCCCAATACTTTTGGTATGGTGCCGACACTTCCCTCACCGCCGACCCAAACCAAAACGGCTCACCAAATCTAATGGAATACGCATTGGGTCAGAATCCCCTAGCCGTCGGCATACCCTCTTCCCCTCCCTTTGCCACTTATGACTCAACAACCGCAAATGGACCTTGGAGCACCTTGACCTATCGGCACAACAAAACGGCTAACGATCTGACCTATGATATCTGGTCATCAACCGATCTAACAAACTGGACTTTGCAGAATGCTGACGGAGTTAATGTTCTCCAAGAAACCGTCAATTCGGACGTGAACGGCGATGGCACGACCGAATTGCTACGCACACGGATCAAACTTGGTTCGACCGAAACCAAGCGCTTCTTCAAGCTTGGGGTTCGTAAAAACTGAGCGTTTGGAATTACGGTCCAATCAAATTCAGCGACACATCGCTGAACTCCACGGAGTCGGCCGAGAGAACCTCGTGAGTCACAAAACCAATCGCGTCAAAGGTGGTGGTAGCAGGTTGATCATCCTTAGCCGAATAATTCACCATCGGAACGGGCAGATCCGCGCTTCCATCCATCGTTGCCTTAACCTCAATCCCCGTCGCATCCCTCTTTAACTCCATCAGAATCAGATAGCCCCCATCTTTGATCGTCTTGATGCCAATTCCACTCTCCCCAAGACTCCTCGCCGCCTCTTCCCCCTTCGATCCCTTCATCCCAGAAAAATCCCCATCATTGTCAGGGAGTCGGGCCAAAAGGTTTCCTTTTGGAAACGCCTTGTCCAACCCCGCGTACGCGCAGTATCCCAGCCACTTTCTTGAGTGATCTTTCGAACGTTTCTGAAATATCCCGTAACGAAAATGTCCCGTGCCAGCAACACCCGTGAACCGAACCGCCGCCTTAAAACGCAACGTTTGACCTACCCCCAATTCGGTCTTCGGAAAAAAAGCCGCCATGCTTTTCCCCTTCGTCCCAAAGCCCTCACCACCAAAGCTAACCTTACCGCCTTCCTCCTTCGGTCCCAATGTCTGATCCTTCGCCCCAATCAACGCCCAACCCGAAAGAGGTAGACTCACTCCATCCGTTGCCGGAGATGCAGCTGGATTCGTCTGACCACAAAGTAGATTTACAAAAGAGAGAAGTGAGATCGTGAGATAGAATTTTTTCATAACTTCAATCATTATGAATCAATCTTTTCCCACACAAGCTTAAAGTACAGCAACGTTCACGAACCTAACAGGAAAGAGCAAATCCAGCTTGTCTTCACTATCCTCCTCACCTCAGGATGAGAATATGAATTTCGCTTTTTCAAAATATCACAGCCCTTCCTTTCTTTCGCTGCTCTGCTCTCTGCTCACCTGCACTTTTTTTCTTTCTCCTTCAGCCCACTCCGCTGAGCGATTCTTCACAACCCCCGAAGCCCCCTTCATCACTAGCCCCAAGGAGCAGATCCATCGGCTGGATATTCCCGCAGGCACCGCTGAGGCCGCGCAAGCCTTGATCGATGCCGCTCGAAAGGAAAAACCCGAGGCTCTACTCCTCATTCAAACTTCTGGAAATCTAGAGGTTGGATCCACCCCTCTACGCCTTTCCAGCAATATGGCCCTTCACCTCTCCCCCTCCGCCGGAATTTTCGCCTCCCCATCCTGCTCCGCTCCTTGCTTAGTACTGGTCGAGAAATCGGAGCTGGTCTCTATCTCCTCCTCCGGCTCAGGAGCCGCGACTATCGATGGAGCTGGGAAATCGGTCAGTGGCATCCAGATCACTGAGGGTTCCCGAATTAACATCGATCAGCTCAAAATTCTCCATTGTGCCAAGACAGGCATCGACTACCGCGGGACCACCAATGTCACTTCTCTCAATGAGGCCGCCAGTGTCACCCGATGCTTTTTTGAGAAAAATGGTACCGCCCTCCAAGTCGAGCAGTCCGGCGGGTTCCAGTGCCTCGACAACGTGTTCAAAAACCAGACCGAAA
>Ga0209189_1002923_pt1 | contig 11683 bp, 8 predicted proteins | sample C_130820_EF_Meta_FD_187308 | JGI IMG/M metagenome (GOLD analysis project Ga0209189, IMG submission 187308) | Freshwater microbial communities from Lake Croche, Canada to study carbon cycling - C_130820_EF_MetaG (SPAdes) (version 3) | ecosystem: Environmental > Aquatic > Freshwater > Lake | place...
GACCACCACGTTGAGCCTTACTTCGCTCGTGCTCACGAGATCGATATTGATCCCCTCGTCCGCCAGCGGCCTGAAAAGCCGGTCGGCGACGCCCGCATGGCTGCGGATGCCAACGCCCGTGATCGAAAGCTTGGCAACATGCGGCACATCGGCCACGTGTGCCCCCCGGCTGGCGGCAATTTTCCGGGCGACCTCGATCGCACGGTCGCGGCTCTCGGCCGGCACTGTGAATGAAATCTCCGCACGTCCTTCCCGCGGATGGCTCTGCACGATCATGTCGACGTTGAGGCCCGCCTTACCCACCTCTTCGAACACATCCGCCGCCACGCCGGGCGTGTCGGGAAGATCGGTGAACGTCACGAGCGCCTGCGACGAGTCGAGCTGGCAGTCCTCGATCGCCAGATCCTCCATTCCCTCGAGCCGGCGGACCACGTCGAGTGGGCTCGACTTGACGAGATGGGGCCCTGCGATGTCGGCCTCGCCGGCAGCCGTTTCAGCCTCGAGACCGAAGGCCTGGTGCACAGCCTGCACGGCCGCGGCACCATCCTTGCGGTCGACGAGCACGGAGATCTTGATCTCACTCGTCGTGATCATGTGGACATTGATCTTCTCGCGGGAGAGGGCCGAAAACATCCTGCCGGCAACGCCCTCGGCGGTCGCCATGCCGACACCCACGACGGAAACCTTCGCCAACTCCGCGTCGTGCGACACGCCTGTTGCGCCGAGCCGCATGGCGACTCGATTGGAGAGTTCGAGCGCCGCGGGCAGATCATCGACCGGGACCGTGAACGAGATGTCGGCCTGGCCTCCCTGCCCCACGTTCTGCACGATCATGTCGACCGCGATCCCTGAGGCAGCCAACTGTGAAAAAAGCGCGTGACTCGAACCCGGCTGGTCAGGCACATTTTCCAGCGTGATCCGTGCTTCGTCTTTCGCGAGGGCGACGCCGCTGGCGGGCCGGGGTGTCGATTCCTCGGCGGCCAGGATCACCGTGCCCGGCATGTCCTTGAAGCTCGACCGCACGAGCACCTTCACGCCAAACTTCTTGGCAAACTCGATCGACCGGGAGTGCATCACCCCGGCACCGAGACTGGCCAGCTCGAGCATCTCGTCGTAGCTGATCGACGCCAGTCGGCGGGCCTTCGGCAGCATCCGCGGGTCGGTCGTGTAAATGCCGTCGACGTCGGTGTAGATCTCGCAGAGGTCGGCGTCGAGCACTGCGGCCAGTGCCACGGCCGTGGTGTCGGAGCCACCGCGACCGAGCGTGGTGATGTTGCCGTCTTGGTCGATCCCCTGGAAGCCGGCGGCGATCACGATCGCGCCGTCGTCGAGCAGTTTCTTGACGTGATCGGTGGAGATCGACTTGATGCGGGCCTTGGTGTGGGTCGAGTCGGTGCGGATTCCGATCTGGGCGCCCGTCAGGCTGACCGCTTTGTGGCCCAGCGACTGAATGGCCATCGCAAAGAGGGCCACACTCACCTGTTCACCGGTCGATAACAGCATGTCCATCTCACGGGCGCTCGGCCGCTCCGAGATCTGCTTTGCGAGGTCGACGAGCACGTCGGTCTGGTGGCCCATGGCGCTGACGACCACCACGACCTGATGGCCGGCCTGCTGCCGCGTGATCGCCTTCTGGGCGGCCGCCAGGATCTTCTGGGGATCAGCGACGCTCGTCCCGCCAAATTTCTGCACCACGAGGGCCATCGACATTTTCTCCGTGCGCTGCTCAGGGCGCGGTTGGTGTGGTCACTTGGTTCGCAAAAACTCGCCCATCAGCTTCCAACCCGGCAGGATCGACACCCCGCTCGCGGCGGCCGCGATCTCGTCATAGGTCTTCTGCCCCGACGGATTGATTCCGCTGCCGGCCATCACGAAAGGCACCGGGCCCCGGGAATGGGTCTTCGTCGTGATGAACGTGGGGTGGTCGGGACAGACGAGGATGCGATGCTCCGCCACGCCCGCCAGATACTCGTCGATCGGCTTCACGATCTCGGCGTCGATCGCCTCGATCGCCTTCACCTTCTCCACAGCATCGCCCTGATGGCTCGCCTCGTCCGGGGCCTCGACATGCACGCAGACAAGATCGGCTGTGGCCAGTTCCGCGATCGCCGCCCTGCCCTTCGCGGCGTAGTCGGTATCGAGATACCCGGTGGCGCCAGCCACCTCCAGCCGCTTCCAGCCCGCCAGCGAGGCCAGCCCGCGGAGGAGATCAACGGCCGTGATCATCGTGCCATTCGTGCCGTATTTTTTTGTGAAGGGCTCCATCGCGGGCGCGCGGCCCACGCCCCAGAGCCAGACGTGCGTGGCGGGGCGTTTGCCGGCCGCGATCCGTGCCTTGTTGACCGGGTGCCCCGCCAGCCAGGTGGCGCTCTTCGCCATGATCTCACTGAGCAGTCGGCTGCCCGTGCCGCGGGGAAAGGAGTCGGCGACCGACTTGTCCATCAGGTCGTGCGGCGGCGTCGCCCGCAGGTCGGAGCCGAGCGGCGGAGTCGTGCCAGACGTGCCACGATACATGAGCAGATTGCGGTAGCTGACACCTGCCTTGAATTGCCATGCCCTGGCGATTTCGGGGAGATCGACCGCCAGTCCCTTCTGGGCCGCGGCAAGGAGTGCGGTCCCCTCCTCGGTTGTGATATGGCCGGCCGTGAAGTCTTCCATCACGGAATCGTTTCCACCCTCGCCTGAGCGAATCGTCACGAGGTTGCACCGCACGGCCCAGTCGTCGGGGCCGAGGCTGATGCCCTGGGCCGCTGCTTCGAGAGGCGCGCGGCCGGTGAAGTAGGCGAGCGGGTCGTAGCCCATCAGGCTCATGCAGGCCACTTCGGAGCCCGGCGGCAGGCTGTCGGGCACGTGGTTGGTCAGCCCCACCTGGCCGCGGGCAGCAATCGCATCCATCGCGGGCGTGCGGGCCGCCTGAAAGGGCGTTTTGCCCCCGAGGGAAGCCTGGGGAGCGTCGGCGGCACCGTCAGGAATCACGATCACGTATTTCATTTTTTGCCCTCTACTCCTCAAGCACGCTCAGACAGACGCTTTTCCCTTGGACCACATCGGACGTGTCGATCATGGCGACCGCCCTCTGCACCGCGCTCGACGCGCAGGCATGGGTCATGATCACCAGCGGCACCCCAGCGCCCGAGGACGCCGAAACATCATGCTGGATGACAGATGCAATCGAGATGCCGTGGTCGCCGAGCGTGCCGGTGATCTTCGCCAATACCCCCGGCTGATCCTTGACGAGAATCCGCAGAAAGTGCCGTTCGTTGGCCTCTGTGTCGCTGATCTTGGCTGCGGGCGTGTCAGCCTCAAGAACGCCGGTCGTGCGGAACGTGATCGCCGCTCGGCCCACGACGGTGTCGATGATGTCGGCGACCACGGCCGAGGCGGTCGGCATCTGACCGGCGCCCAAACCATGGAAGAACATTCGACCGACCGCATCCCCGACGATGCTCACGGCGTTGTAGGCACCCCGGGTCTCGGCCAGCGGCGTGCCAATCTTCACCAGCGCCGGCGCCACTCGCATCGCCAGCCGCCCGTCGTTGCGGCTGGCCACGGCCACCAGCCTGATCCTGTAGCCGAGTTCGCCGGCATAGTTCAGGAGGTCGAGGTCGATGCCGTCGATGCCTGTCCGAGAGATCTCGGCCCATGGCACCCAGACGCCGAAGGCGAGGTGCGCCAAAATGGCGAGCTTCTGCGTGGCGTCGGTGCCATCGACGTCCATCGATGGATCGGCCTCGGCAAAGCCCTTGGACTGCGCGAGCTTGAGCACTTCGGCGTAGTCGGCTCCATCCTCCTCCATGCGGCTCAGGATGAAGTTACTCGTGCCGTTCAAGATTCCCCGAATGGATTCGATGCGGTTGGCAGCCAGGCACTCGCCGATGGCAGCCACGATCGGAATGCCGCCGGCTACGGCTGCCTCGAAGGCGATCGACCGGCCCCGCTTTCGGGCCAGCTCAAACAGCTCCGGCCCATGCTCCGCCAGCAACGCCTTATTGGCGGTGACGACATCCTTGCCGTGCTCCAACAGCTCGATCATCATCGATCGCGCCGGCTCAAGCCCACCGACAAGGAGCGCGGCCACGGAAATTGATGGATCTTCCGAGATGTCGCGGATGTCGGACGAGATTCGACCGCCTGGTACAGGCACGCTTCGCGGCTTGGCGACATCGTGCACGACAGCCTTCTCGACGATGATCGGTCGGCCAGCGTGGCGCGTAATGTGGTCAGCCGACTCGACGAGCAGACGGACGACACCCGAACCGACGGTGCCCAACCCGACAACGCCGACACGGACCGGTGCGTTCATGACGGAAACGACTCCAGGGAAAGCAGGATGAGTCTCTGATCGTAATGAGCCTAGCTTGCGGCTGGAAGCACGGCGTGCGGTTTCCCGCCCCGATCCGGTTGTGACGGTCGTGCGGCCACTGCCGGGGCTGGGGCTGTTGGCTGCTGTGCGATTTGTGCCGGATCGCGTACAACAGCACGCTCCGTCGATCCTGCACATGCGTCACCGCCATCATGGCGAAGGAGTCTCAAGCCTTGGAAACGTCGGCCCGCGAATTTCTCGTGCGACTTCTGGAAACCCCGAGCCCCTCCGGCTACGAGCAGCCGATCCAGCGGGTGGTCCGGGACTATTTGGCAGGCATCGCCGATACAGTCGTGACCGATGCCCACGGCAACGTGATCGGAGCGAAAAATCCGACTGCTCCGCTGCGGATGCTGCTGGCGGGCCACTGCGACCAGATCGGCCTGATCGTCCAATACATCGATTCCGACGGTTTCATTTCGGTGCAGCCAATTGGCGGCTGGGACCCGATCCAACTCGTCGGTGCCCGGGTCGTGATCTGGGCCGCCAACGGGCCGGTGAATGGCGTCATGTCGCGGAAGCCGATCCATCTCCTCACGGACGAGGAGCGAAAAGTGGTGCCAAAGATGAAGGATCTCTGGATCGACATCGGCGCCGGAGACAAGGCCGAGGTCGAGAGCGTGATCCGCATCGGCGATCCGGTGACGTTTGAGCTGCGGTTTCAGCCGCTGCGCCGAAATCTTGCCTGCTCGGTCGCGATGGACGACAAGGTCGGCCTCTGGGTCGTTCTGGAGGCTTTTCGCCGGGCTGCTGCAGCTGGACCGCTGCCGTGTGGTCTCTATGTGGCCTCGACTGTCCAGGAGGAGATCGGTCTCCGCGGGGCGCAGACCAGCTGCTATGGCGTGAATCCACACGTTGCCATCGCGGTCGATGTGACTCACGCCACCGACTGCCCCACGATCGACAAGAAGTCTGAAGGGGATGTGGCGCTCGGCAAGGGGCCCGTGGTCTACCGAGGTCCCAACATGAATCCACATGTGGTCGACAGGCTTGTCGCGGCTGCCAAGGCCAGCGAGATCCCGTTCCAACTGGGTGCCAGCGGTCGGGCCACCCCGACCGACGCCAATGTCCTCCAGACCACTCGTTCCGGTGTTGCAACAGGCCTGGTGAGCGTGCCCAACCGCTACATGCACTCTGCGGTCGAGACCATCTCGCTCGACGACGCCGACCGAACGGCCGACCTGCTGGCTGCCTTCGTTCGCGGATTGGAGGGGCAGATCAACTGGGCGCCGTGAACCACGCTGTTTCCTTGAAGGAGGGGCGGTGTCCTGCCAAAACGGCACTCGGTCCAGAGTGCGTTCAGGCGGTAGATTCCGCTGGCGTCGGCATCAGGAAGACCGCCGGGCCGATCCTGTTTCCGTAGAACTGAAAGACTTTGGCACGCCGGTTGCTTCGTTTTTCAGCCGCGGCTGCCTGGACTGCCAATTCAACACGTTTTCTTCCCGCACTTTTTCTTGTACGTCGTTTCATTCGTCAATTTTTGGAGGAGTTTCTCGTGGCCAAACAAATGGTGTTCGACGATGAGGCCCGTCAGCCGCTGCTCGCCGGCGTTTCCAAGCTGGCCAGGGCTGTAAAGAGCACGCTTGGTCCCCGTGGCCGCAACGCCGTGCTCGATAAGGGCTGGGGCTCGCCGAAGGTCACGAAGGACGGCGTCACCGTCGCCGAGGACATTGACCTCGAGGATCCCTTCGAGAATCTGGGCGCGCAGCTCGTCAAGGAAGCTGCCAGCAAGACCAACGACGTTGCTGGTGACGGCACGACTACCGCCACCGTGCTCGCCGAGGCCATCTTTCGCGAGGGGCTCAAGATGATCGCTGCGGGGGCCGACCCGATGGCACTTGCCCGCGGGATTCACCGCGCCGTGGAGGCCGTTTCGAAGTCGATCCTGGCGATGGCCACGCCGATCAATGAGAAGAATAAGAAGGAGTTGATGCAGATCGCCACGATTGCGGGCAACAACGACCCGGCGATCGGCAACGTCCTTTCCGACGCCTTCCTCAAAGTTGGCAAGGACGGGGTGATCACGGTCGAGGAAGGGAAGCAGGCAGAAACGTCCGTCGACGTGGTCGAGGGTATGCAGTTCGACCGCGGCTTCCTCTCCCCCCATTTCGTCACCGACGCGGAGTCTCAGGTCTGCGAGATGGAGAACCCCTCCATCCTGATCTTCGAGGACAAGATCTCCAGTGCCAAGAATCTCGTGCCCTTGCTCGAAGCTGTCAGCAAGGCGGGGAAGCCGCTCGTCGTGATCGCGGAGGATGTCGAGGGAGAGGCGTTGGCCACGCTCGTCGTCAACAAGCTCCGTGGCATCGTCCAGTCGGTCGCCATCAAGGCGCCCGGCTACGGCGACCGTCGCAAGGCGATCCTTGGCGACCTTGCGGCACTCACCGGCGGCCAGGCGATCTACAAGGACCTCGGCATCACCCTCGACGCCGTCAAGTTGAGTGACCTCGGACGGGCCAAGAAGGTGATCATCGAGGCTGAGAACACGACCATCGTCAGTGGGGCTGGCACGAAGGAAGCCATCGACGGCCGCGCGAAGCAGATTCGGGCCGAGATCGAGGCCACGACCAGCGACTACGACCGCGAGAAACTGCAGGAGCGGCTGGCGAAGATCGCCGGCGGCGTGGCCCAGATCAACGTCGGTGCCGCGACCGAAACCGAGATGAAGGAGCGGAAGGCGCTCATCGACGACGCCAAGAGTGCCGTGCAGGCGGCGCTCGCCGAGGGGATTGTCCCTGGTGGTGGCGTGGCTCTGCTGCGGAGCGAGAAGTCGATCGAGAACCTGATCGCCAAGGGCGAACTCGACGCCGACGAGAAGATGGGTGCCTCGATCGTGAAGCAGGCCCTCCGCTATCCTCTCGAAGCGATCGCCGCCAATGCAGGGATGGACGGATCGGTGGTGGTCAACCGTGTGCGGCACATGAAGGGCAAGAACGACGGCTACGACGCCGACAAGGCGGAGTATTGTGACCTGCTGGCCGCCGGCGTTATTGATCCGGCCAAGGTGGTTCGCACCGCCCTGCAGAATGCCGCGAGCGTAGCAGCGCTCTTGCTGACGACCGATTCGCTGGTCACTGAGATCCCGAAGGCCGAGGAGGAAGGTGGTGGTGATGGCCACGACCACCACGGCATGGGTGGCGGGATGGGCGGCGGCATGCCCGGCATGGGTGGTATGGGCGGCATGGGTGGCATGCCTGGCATGGGCGGCATGATGTGATCGGCGGTGACAGAGCCAGCCGGCTTCGGCTCGGCGGCTCCGTCGCTCTGCAATTGACGTACTCGTTTTTACCCTCTTTTTCCCTTTGTTTTGGAGTGAATGACACATGGCTGCCAAGAATCTGAAGATCCGTCCTCTCGATGACCGCGTGGTGGTGGAGCCCGTCGAGGCTGAGGAGCGAACCGCCGGTGGCATCGTGCTGCCCGATTCCGCCAAGGAGAAGCCGCAGCGTGGCCACGTGGTGGCCATGGGCCCGGGCAAGTTGCTGGAGCACGGCGGTCGGGCGCCGCTCTCAGTTGCGATCGGCGACCAGGTGATCTACGGCAAGTATTCCGGCAGCGACATCGAGGTCGACGGCCACGACGTGAAGATTCTGCGCGAGAGCGACATTCTCGCGAAGGTCATGGGCTGATCGGCCCGGCGTATTTCATTCGGCAAAAATCACTCTCTCTCACAGCCACTTTCCAGGAGTAACGACTCGTGCCCAAGCAACTGCTGTTCGACGACAACGCCCGTGCCAAATTGCTCAAGGGCGTCGAGAAACTGGCCGGCGCCGTCGCCGTCACGATGGGGCCGACCGGCCGCAATGTGATCATCGACAAGTCGTTTGGCGGCCCCACCGTCACCAAGGACGGCGTGACGGTGAGCAAAGAGGTGGATCTCGAGGATGCCTTCGAGAACATGGGCGCCAAGCTCGTGAACGAAGTTGCATCGAAGACGTCGGACCTTGCCGGTGACGGCACGACCACGGCGACGGTGCTTGCCCGGGCGATCTTCCGTGAGGGTACGCGGAACGTGGCGGCCGGCAGCAATCCGACGGCCGTTCGCCGCGGCATCGACAAGGGGGTGGCCGCAGCAGTGGGACGCCTCATGGAGATCGCGCGGAAGGTGGAGCGGCCTGAAGAGGTCGCGCAGGTCGGGGCCATCAGCGCCAATAACGATCGATCGATCGGTGATCTGTTGGCCGAGGCCCTGCAGCGTGTCGGCAAGGACGGCGTGATCACGGTCGAAGAAGGCAAGACGACCGAGACCACAGTGCGGTTCGTCGACGGCATGCAGTTCGACAAGGGGTTTGTCTCCCCGTACTTCGTCAACAAGCCGGCTGAGATGCTCTGCCAGCTTGATGACGCCCTGATCCTGATCCACGAGAAGAAGATTTCCAACCTGCGTGATCTGCTGCCCCTGCTCGAGAAGGTGGCGCAGTCGGGCAAGCCGCTGCTCATCATTGCCGAGGATGTCGACGGCGACGCCCTTACAGCGCTGGTGGTCAACAAGCTGCGTGGCGTGCTGAACATCTGCGCGTCGAAGGCCCCGGGCTTCGGCGACCGTCGCAAGGCGATGCTCGGCGACATCGCCACGCTCACCGGTGGCACGCTGATTTCCGAGGATCTTGGGCTGAAGCTCGAGAATCTCGACCTCTCGCATCTGGGCCGGGCCAAGAAAATCACGGTCGACAAGAATGAGACGACGATCGTGCAGGGAGCCGGCAAGCAGGACGACGTGAAGGCACGCGTGCACCAACTTCGCACCCAGATCGAAGGCACTGAAAGCGAATACGATCGCGAAAAGCTGCAGGAGCGGCTCGCCAAGCTGACCGGTGGCGTGGCGATCGTCTCGGTCGGAGCTGGCACCGAGGCGGAAATGAAGCAGAAGAAGGCGCGCGTCGAGGATGCCCTGCATGCCACGCGGGCGGCCGTCGAGGAAGGGATCGTGCCAGGTGGTGGTGTGGCTCTGCTCCGCTGCCGTGAGGCGGTGGAAAAGGCCCGCGCTTCGGCCAAGGGCGACGAGAAGATCGGCGTCGACATTGTTCTCCACTCGCTCGAGGCTCCCATCCGTCAGATCGCCGACAATGGCGGGATCGACGGCGCGGTGGTGGCCGACGAAGTGGCCGACAAGCCGCTCAACATGGGCTACGACGCCAACAAGGGCGAGTATGTCGACATGCTCAAGGCGGGGATCATCGATCCGGTCAAGGTCGTTCGCGTGGCTCTCACCAACGCGGCCAGCATTGCCGGCCTGATGCTCACAACCGAGGCACTTGTCACCAATCTCGACAAGGATGACGCCAAGAAGCACCGAGCCGAAGGCAGCGTTCGCTGACGGTCCCTGGTAAAAGCCGTCCGCGGTCTTTTCCCAGGTGATCATTTCTGTTTCTGGACAGTCTGGAAATGGCCAACGAGCGCGATTACTACGAAGTCCTGGGAGTGGAACGCCGCGCCGATGGTGCGGTGATTGCCGACGCATACCGCAAACTGGCGATCAGATTTCACCCCGACAAGAACCCTGGAAACACCGAGGCTTCCGATCGCTTCAAGGAGGCGGCTAGGGCCTTCGAGGTGCTTTCCAATGATGAACTCCGGGCCCGCTATGACCGCTACGGTCATGCGGGCCTCCAGGGCGGCGGCCGCCATGAGTTCAACGATCTTTCGGACATCTTCGACGCGTTCGGTGATCTGTTCGGTGGTGGTGGCGTGTTTGGCGGTGCTGGTGGCGGTGGCCGCCGGGCCAACCGGGCGAGGCAGGGCCGCGATGTGGGTACGAGCGTCTCCCTCTCCCTTCTGGAGGCCGCCCGCGGCGCGACGAAGACCGTCGAGTTTTCCAGGCATGAGCTCTGTGGCTCATGCGACGGTACCGGTGCCAAAAAGGGTACGAAGCCGCAGCCGTGCGAGTATTGTGCGGGACATGGGCAGGTGATCCAGTCTGCCGGCGTCTTCCGCCTGCAGACCACGTGTCCATCGTGCCGTGGCGCCGGCACCATCATCCGTGAGAAATGTCCCGACTGTGCCGGAGAGGGGCTCTCCGTCGAGCAGGTCGAGCGGCGAGTCACGATTCCCGCCGGAGTCGATCGCGACGTCCGCGTGCGGCTTGCTGGAGAGGGCGAGCCGGGAGCCAATGGCGGGCCCCCAGGCGACTGCTACTGCGTGATCGAGATCGAGGACCATCCGTTTCTGACACGTGAGGGCCGTGATCTGCATTGCGAGGTGCCGATCACATTCAGTCAGGCAGCGCTCGGGGCAACCGTCGAGGTGCCGACACTCGACGGACCGAAGCCGCTGGCGATCGCGCGGGGAACGCAGGCCGGCGATGTGGTCCGCGTGAAAGGGCTCGGTATGCCCGAGGTGCGCGGCCGCGGCATTGGCGACCTTCACGTGCATGTGCACGTGGAGGTGCCCAAGGCGCTCTCGCCAAAGGCGGAGCAGTTGCTGCGGGAACTGGCGGCCGAGGAACAGAAGGCCGTGAGCCCGAAGCGATCGAGCTTTTTCAGCCGTTTGGGTGACTATTTTCAGCCGAAAGAGGCTGCCAGCCCCACCGAAAAGCCACGGGACGAGAAGCCCACGAGAAAGAAAGAGAGCCAATCATGACCCCAGCCGAGCAGGATGATCTCGATCCGCCAGCCGAGAGGCCGTCGTCTGCTGCAGACGGCGCTGAGCCGGTGGCGGGGCGGGTGCCGTTCGACGACGCAGTTGCGCAGCAACTGCGGGACGCGGAGGATCGCGTGCTCCGGGCTCAGGCGGAGCTCGAGAATTTTCGCAAGCGTTCCCGTCGGGAATACGAGGACGCGATTCGCTATCGCGAGATCGACCTGCTCCGCGACCTGCTCCCGGTCCTCGACACCGTTCGCCGGGCGATCGACGCCAGTGAAAACACTGCCGATGTCGACAGTCTCCGGTCCGGCTTCCGGATGACAGCCCAGCAACTGGAAAAAGTGCTCGACAGCCATGGCTGCAAGACAATCGAGACAGATGGTCGGCCGTTTGATCCGAACGTCCATGAGGCGATCCTCCAGCAGGCGGTGGCCGGTGTGGCTGCCGGCACGGTCGTAGGGGTCGCCAGCCAGGGATACAAACTGCACGATCGGGTGGTTCGGCCGGCCCAAGTCATTGTTTCCAAGGAGTGATGAACCATGCCCACCTACGATTACGTCTGCGATGGCTGCGGGCATGCCTTCGAGCTGTTCCAGTCGATGACCGACAGCGTGAAGAAGACCTGTCCTGAATGCGGAAAGAAGAAGCTGCGGCGACTGATCGGTGCCGGCGGCGCGATCGTGTTCAAGGGCTCGGGCTTCTACAAGACCGACTACCGCAGCGACTCCTACAAGAAGG
>Ga0209189_1002924_pt1 | contig 11681 bp, 8 predicted proteins | sample C_130820_EF_Meta_FD_187308 | JGI IMG/M metagenome (GOLD analysis project Ga0209189, IMG submission 187308) | Freshwater microbial communities from Lake Croche, Canada to study carbon cycling - C_130820_EF_MetaG (SPAdes) (version 3) | ecosystem: Environmental > Aquatic > Freshwater > Lake | place...
TGGCTCGTCCGGCCGGAGCGAGGAGACTTTTGCCGCCCCCCGAGCCGGTGCTGCGCCAAAGTCGAATGCGGGCTGGCCGCGTTCGGTCCGTGACGACCGTCAGGCCGGCTTCCGCTCGAGCAGATCCATGATCGCGTCGGCGATCTTCGGCAGCGGCAGCACCATGTCGACGACGCCCAGCCCGATCGCCGCCTTCGGCATCCCGTAGACGACGCAGGTCTGCTCGTGCTCGGCGATCGTGGAGCCGCCCGCCCGGCGCACGGCCTGCATCCCGATCGCCCCGTCGCTCCCCATGCCCGTCAGCAGGGTCGCGATCACCCGCTTGCCGGCCGCCTCCGCCGCCGACCGGAAGAGCACGTCCACCGAGGGCCGGCAGTGGTGGACGGCGGGGCTCTGCAGCAGCCGCGTGCGGTAGGCGTCGCCCCGCCAGCCGACGGCAAGGTGGAAGTCGCCCGGCGCGATCACGCACGTGCCCCGTTCGAGCGTCATGCCATCCTCCGCCTCCAGCACCTTCATCGCGCAGACCGCATCGAGCCGCTCGGCCACCACCTTCGAGAAGTAGGCGGAGATGTGCTGCACGACCACGACCGGCGGCATGGTGGCCGGAAATCGCGGCAGCACCGTCCGCAGGGCCTCGATGCCGCCGGTGGAGGAGCCGATCACGATCAGCTGCCGCGGGTCGACCCAGCCCTTCAGCGGCCGGACGGGAACCGTCGGCGGTGGCTCGGGAATCGCGTCCGGTGGTGCGGCGGGAATCATGGCCCGGGGGATGGTCGTCGCGGCCGCGGGCGGGCGGGAGGGCGCGGCAACCGGCGGCTTCCGCGAGCGAAACCGGGCCGCGGCCCCGGCGGCCTTGACGTGGAAGGCCAGCTTCTCGGCCAGGCCGCCGACGGTCGTGCTGCCGCCCGGCTTGGCCAGCACGTCGACGGCCCCGGCCTCGATGGCATCCATCGCCAGTTGCGATCCGGCCTGCGTGAGCGAGCTGACCACGACCACGGGCAGCGGGTGCTGCGCCATGAGGATCTTGAGGAACGTCAGGCCGTCCATCCGCGGCATCTCCATGTCGAGCGTCAGCACGTCGGGATGGAGGCGGAGGATCTTCTCCCGGGCCACGTAGGGATCGCAGGCGGTGCCCACCACCTCGATCTCGGGATCGCGGCCGAGTGCGTCGCTGATCGCCTTGCGGACCAGCGCCGAATCGTCGACGACCAGGACCCGGAGCTTCCGGGCCGGCGCCGCATTCCCGTCGTTCGAGGGCATGGAAAACCTCAGCTCACTGCGGTCGGCAGTACACGCTCGGCCAGACGGTCTTGAGGGCATGGCGGAGGCCGATCAGGCTCTCCGAGTGGCCCACGAACAGGTAGCCCCCGGGGGCGAGCTGCTCCGTGAGCCGCTGCACGAGCTGCTCACGCGACGGTCCGTCGAAGTAGATCATCACGTTGCGGCAGAAGATGACGTCGTGCCCCTTCGGCAGCGGATACTGCGGCTGGAACAGGTTGATGTGGTGCACCGTCACGGCCCGGCGCAATTCCGCCTTCACCCGGTAGTATCCCTCGCGCTCGCCGTGGCCGCGCTGGAAGTAGCGCGGCAGGAGGTCGGCGGAGGGCAGATCCACCCGGTCGGCGGCGTAGATGCCGCGGCGGCAGCGGTCGAGCATCCGCCGCGAGATGTCGGAGGCGTCGATCTGCCACGCGCACGACGGCCGCGCCCGGGCGAACTCCGCGAGCACGATCGCCAGCGAGTAGACCTCCTCCCCCGACGAGGCCGCGGCCGACCAGAATCGCAGCGGCCGCGGCATGACGCCCATCCGGCCCATCAGGGTCGGCAGGACGTGCCGCTGGAGGACGTCGAAGTGGGCCGCCTCGCGGAAGAAGTGGGTGTGGTTCGTGGAGATCAGGTCGATGAGTTCGCTGATCTCGTCCTCGCCCTGGGGCGACCGCAGGAGCCTGCAGTATTCCTCGTAGGAATCGAGGCCGAGCGCCCGTAGCCGCTGCCCGAGCCGGCCCGAGACGAGCGACTGCTTGTCGAAGCCGAGGCGGATGCGGCTGCGCTCGTAGACGAGCGTGGCGAGAAACTCGTAGGCCTGCTCGGTGAGCGTGGCGTCGGCCGGAAACTCCATGATCGTGACGAATCCCCCACTCCGTTGGTGTCGGACGGGCCGCGGGCGGCCGACGCGCCGCGGGCGGCATCAGAAGTTGGTGAAGTGCCGATCGTCCTGATCACGTGACGGCTCGTCCCCGGGCATCTGGATCCGCGGCGCCGCCGGCCGCATGTCGGGCAGTCGCCGCGGCGCGGTGAGCGGCCCCCGCCGGCCGTGCGCGATGCCGCCCGACCGCGGGCCGGCATCATCGTGGCTGAGTTCACGGGAGACGAGCGACCGCAGGGAGAGCACCGATTCGAGCATCGACAGCGACTGGTTCTTGAGCTCCTCGGCCGCCGACGCGCTCTGTTCGGCGCTCGAGGCGTTGCTCTGCGTCACCTTGTCCATCTGCGTCATCGCCACGCCGACCTGCTGGATGCCCTGCGACTGCTCCTTCGCCGCGGTGGCGATCTCGGCCACCAGCCCGTCGGCACTCGCCACCTTCTTGACGATCTCGTCGAGCGACTCCCCCACCTTGCCGCAGCTCACGGAGCCCCGCCGGCTGTTGGCGATGGCAGCCTCGATCTTCTCGGCCGTCTCCTTGGCGGCCGCGGCGCTCCGCTGGGCGAGCGATCGCACCTCGTCGGCCACCACGGCGAAGCCGGCGCCGGCCTCACCGGCCCGGGCGGCCTCCACCGCGGCGTTGAGGGCGAGGATGTTGGTCTGAAAGGCGATCTCGTCGATGTTCTTCACGATCTTGGCCACCTCGGCGCTCGAGGCCTCGATCGCCATCATGGCCGTGTTCATCTCGAGCATCGTCTGGGCACCGGTCTGGGCGGCCGTGCGGGCGTCCTGGGCGAAGGCCTTGGCCTTCTCGGCGTTGTCGGCGGTGCTGCGGATCATCACCGACATCTCCTCGAGGGCGGCGCTCGTCTCGGCGACGCTCGAGCCCTGCTCGCTGCAGCCGGCCGAGAGGGCGTTGCTCGTCGTGGCCAGTTGGCTCGAGGCCGCGGAGGTCTGGCTGGCGCTGTCCTGCAGGGCGTTGGCGATAGCGCCCAGGGCGCCGGACACGGCCCGGATGATCTGCCAGCCGATCAAGGCCCCCAACGCGAGGCCCGTCGCCAGGGCGGCGAGGATCAATGTCTGGGTGAGGTTGGAGTTGCTCTTCGCCTTCACACCCTCGTCGTTGGCGAGCTTGATGTTGTAGGAGATGTCGTCGTCGAAGCCCTTGCCGACCCGCTCGGGGAGGGTCTCCATGTCGCCATAGAGCAGGGCCTTCGCCTCGTCCAGCTTGCCCGCGATCGAGAGATCGATCAGCTGGCGGGACGCCGCCAGGCACTGCTTGCGGGCCGTGGCGGCCTCGGTGAAGAGCCGCTCGTCTTCCTTGTCGGAGAACAACTTCGCATAGTCGGAGCAGAGCTGGCTTCCCTTTTCCTCCGCCGCACGGAAGGCGGCGTCGCTGGGCATCGCGACGGCACCCGCGCTCTCCGCGGCCCGGTAGAACAGCCGCGCCTGCTTGATCGTTTCGTTGTTGAGCTTGATGATCTCGTTGAGCGTGACGACCGAGGGGATCGAGTTGTCGGCCAGCACGAGCACGTTCGACTTGATGGCGAGCAGCTGCCAGAGCGAGAACCCGCCGATCAGGAAGGTGAGGAGCACGAGCGCGAGGAAGCCGAGCGTGATGCGGCGCGGGATGGTCATGGTATTCATGGCGGAGAGGGGGGCTTTGTGCCGGGGTGTCGGGGGAGAAGGGGGAGAAGGGGGAGTTACGAGTGGGTGTCCTTGAGCTCGCGGATCGCGATCGTGCCGTCGTCGGAGGCGATGCGGTCGAGGTCGATGAGCGTCTTCACGCTGCCGCCGAGCTTCGCCATGCCGGTGATGAACTGGGCCTCGAGGGCGCCACCGAAGTCGGGCGTGGGCTCGATGTCGGCGTCGGTGAAGTGGGCCACCTCCTCGACGCCGTCGACGACGATGCCGTAGAGCCGCGCGCCGCCGCCGGGGGCGGCGAGCTGCGTGACCACGATGCAGTTGCGTTCGGTGTCGGCGCTGATCGGCAGCTGGAACTTCGCCCGCAGGTCGACGAGCGGGATCACCTTGCCGCGCAGGTTGATGACGCCCTTGACGTGCGCGGGCATGTTGGCGACGGCCGTCACCGGGCAGAGCCGGATGATCTCGCGGACCTTCAGCACCGGGATGCCGTACGACTCGTCGCCGAGCGTGAACGTCAGATACTTGCCGGGCTGGGCCGTCGCGGCGGCGTGGTGCGTGGCGTGCTGCTCTGGGCCGGTTTTCATGCGGGGCTCTCCGGGATCCGTCGTGGATCGTGGACGGGGGCGGTCAGGCGGCGGATTCGCCGTTCTTGGCTTTGAGCTTGACGAGCGAGTTGATGTCGAGAATCAGGCCGACGCGGCCGTCGCCGAGGATCGCGGCGCCGGCGAACTCGGTCTGGTTGCGGAACATGTCGCCGAGGCTCTTGATCACCACCTCCTGCTTGCCGATCAATTCGTCGACGAACAGGCAGCGGGAATCCTGCCCCGACTCCACCACCACCACGATGCCCTGGGTGGGATCCGTCGCCCGGGCCGGGGTGTTGAGGTGGCGGCCGAGCCGCAGCATGGGCGTGAGGCGGCCGCGCACGCTCACCATCTCGCCGCGGCCCTGCACCGTCGACACCATGCCGGGCAGCGGGCGGAACGACTCGCGCACCGCCAGCGTCGGCACGATGTAGCGCTGGTCGCCCACGCCGACGAGGAGGCCCTCGATGATGGCCAGCGTCAGCGGCATGTAGATCGTGAAGGTCGTGCCCACGCCGACGTCGGAATGGATCTCGATCTGCCCCCGCATCTTCTCGATGTTGCGGCGGACGACGTCCATGCCGACGCCACGGCCCGACAGGTCGGTGATCTGCTCGGCCGTCGAGAACCCCGGCGCGAAGATCAGCTCGAGGATCGAATCCTTGTCGAGATCGTCTTCCGCCCGGATCAGGCCGCGCTCGACCGCCTTCTGCCGGATGCGATCGGGATTCAGGCCCCGGCCGTCGTCCTGGATCTCGATGACGATGAAGCCCCCCTGATGGAAGGCCCGCAGCGTGATCGTGCCGAAGGGGGACTTGCCCTTGGCGATCCGCTCCTGGGCCGGCTCGATGCCGTGGTCGGCCGAATTGCGGATCATGTGGATGAGCGGGTCGTTGAGTTCCTCGACGAGCGTGCGGTCGAGCTCGGTGTCTTCCCCCTGGAGCACGAGCCGGATGTCCTTGCCCTGCTGCACCGCCAGGTCGCGGACGAGCCGCGTCATCTTCTGGAACGTGCCGCGGATCGGCACCATCCGCAACGACATCGCGGTGCGCTGCAGGTCGGAGGTGATGCCCCGCAGCTGGCTGATGCTGCGCGAGAGATGGCTGTCGGAGAGCAGGCTCGCCTCGGTGTTCTGCACGACCATCGACTGCGCGATCACCAGTTCGCCCACGAGATCGATGAGGCTGTCGAGCTTGAGCGTGTCGACGCGGACGATGCCGGTCGACGCGTTCGCCGCCGCCCGCGCCGCCGTCTTCGCCGGAGGGGCGGACGGTTCCGCCGCGGGACCGGCCTGGGCAGGCGCGGGAGGCGCGGCGACGGCGGGCTTCTCGGCTACAGCGGCTGTCGGGGCGGGGGCCGCAGGAACGGGCGCGGGGGCCGCAGGAGCAGGAGCGGGGGCCGCAGGGGCGGGAGCGGGGGGCGCAGGGGCGGGGGCCGCAGCGGTGGAGGCTGGCACCGGCGGGACGGGCGTGGATGCACGGGCGACCGGGGCCGCGGCGGAGGGCGGACTTGATGCCGCCGCTGGCGATGCGGCCGGAGGCTGCTCCGGAGCCGGAGCGGCCTTGCGGCCTGCGGCGAGCATCGCGCGGACGGTCGCGATCAGCCGCGGGATGGGAAGCGCGATCGTGGCGGTCTCGCCGGTGCCGCCGAGCAGTTGCGACAATTCCTCGACATAGCGCTTGAGTGCGTCCTCGCCGGCGAGGATCACGTCGAACGAATCCTTGTCGAGGTCGAAGTTGCCGCGACGGGCGGCATCGAGGAGCGACTCGAGTTCGTGCGTCAGCTGCTGCAGCACGACCAGGTTCATCACGCCCACGTTGCCCTTGAACGTGTGGAAGGCGCGGAATAGCGTGTTGATGGTGGCGTCGTCGCGCGGGTTCGTCTCCAGCACGAGCACGCCCTGCTCGATGTCCTGGAGGAGATCCTGCGCCTCGGCACAGAAGAGCTGCATCAGCTCGGCATCGGCGGCCTTGACCGAGATCTCCACCTGCTGATCCGCGATCTGCTCGAAGCCGGACGCCGCGCTCGACGCGGCCGGGGAGCGGGTGGGTGCCGCAGGGGCGCTCGCCGCAGCAACATCCGCCGCCGGGGCCGCGGGCTGCCCGGGGGAGGCCGGGGTGTCGCGAGGCGTTGCCGGCATGCGGGCGGCCACGGTCACCCAGTCGGCGGGGGCTTCGGCACACGGCTGGCCACTCGCCCAGGAGGCGAGCGCCGTGCCGAGCCAGGGGTGCCAGGCGTTGAACGTGGCGATCGCCTCCTCCGTGAAGCAGCCGTCCGCGGCCGCCATCTCGTCGAGCCAGGCGCGGGCGGCCGCCATGGCCTGCTGGATCGGAGCCGGTGCGTCGGCGCCGATCGCCTCGTCGAGCAAAAGCACCTGCTCGCGAAATGCGTCGACGCCGTTTTCACGGGTCGTGTCCACGAACGCCAGTTCGAGGCCGACCTGCTGCAGCAGCGTGTCGAGTTGGGCGTGACGATCGGCGGGCGCGGGTGTCATGAAAGGCAGGACAGTCGTGGGAGTCGCGAAAAGCGCACACAGACGGCATTCGCCGCTCGCGGACGAAGTCTCCGCGTGGACGTCTCAATGCCGGCACAGTCCCACTCGATGACGTTGCCCGCAGAGACACCCTAACTCGCTTTTCCGTGACAAGCAAATCGCACGCCCGAGCCGGCAACGGATGGCCTTCGGGAGCGGCCCGGTGGGGGCCTCGCGGCGTGCGGTCGGGGCGGGGCCGAGCGGCCCGGTCAGGCCCGGCCGTGCAGGAAATAGGTATGCATCATGCCCTTGCCCTTGATGGGCGATTCGCCCCGGTCGGTGAACCGGTAGCGGCCCTCGAGCAGATTCCGCGTGGATTGCGACACGTGGACCATCGAGGGCTCGCCGTGCGACTCCATGCGGCTGGCGATGTTGACCGTGTCGCCCCAGAGGTCGTAGATGAACTTGTGCCTGCCGATCACGCCCGCCACCACCGGGCCGGAGTGGATGCCGATCCGCGCCTGCATGTCGAGGCCGCGATCGTCCATCAGGCTGCGGAACGACGCCTGCATGCCCAGCGCCATCTCGGCGACCGCCTCGGCGTGGTCCCCGCGTGGGACGGGCAGCCCGGCGACGGCCATGTAGGCGTCGCCGATCGTCTTGATCTTCTCGACGCCGTGGGCGGTGGCGAGGTTGTCGAAGAGCGAGAAGATCTCGTCGAGCAGCGCCACCAGGTCGTGGGCTGAGACGTGCTGCGAGAACTGGGTGAACCCGCAGAGGTCGGCGAAGAGGACGGTGACCGCCGGATAGGCCTCGGCGATCGTCCGCTCGTTGTTCTTGAGCCGCTCGGCGATGGCCGTGGGCAGGATGTTGAGCAGCAGCTTCTCCGACTTGCCGCGCTCCACTTCGAGGGCCGTGAACGCGGCGTTGCGTTCCTGCAGGCGGCGGTAGGCGTCGGAGTGGACGCGGATGCGGGCGAGCAGTTCGACCTCGTTGGGCGGCTTGACGAGATAGTCGTTCGCGCCGGAATCGAGGAGCTCGGCCTTGATGGCCGCCTCGGCCGTCGCGGAGAGCATGATCACGGGCACGTCCGCCGTGCCCGGCACCGACCGGTAGCGGCGGACCATGTCGAGCCCGTCGACGTCGTCCATGACGAGATCCTGCAGGATCACCGTCGGCCGGAACGCCGCCGCCACGGCCGCGACCTGCGCCGCGTCGCCGCAGTATTCGAAGACGACGTCGGCATGGCGGGCGAGCATCCGCCGCACCACCTCGGCGACGAGCCGCTGGTCGTCGACGAGCAGCACGCGATGTACGGGCACCGAAGGGGCGACTGCTTCGCTCATGATTCCGGCGATCCGTTGGGAAGGTCGTGAGAGGAAAACCACACCGCCCGAGACGGCGCACTTCCGCGCGTGTCCGCAAGCACCGTCCGGGACCACACCGTCCGCGAGAGCACCGGCCGCGAAAGCACCCTCCGGCAGGTGGGCTCCAGGGAAATCGGCCGCCTGCCGCCGCCGGTCGAGCGATCCGTGGGTCACTGCATTGTTCGAGCGCGTGCGGCCAAAGGCGCGGGCAGGCGAAGGAACTCAGACTCTCTGCACCCGGCCTGCCGTCGGCTGCGTCGTTCCAGCCGCTTTTCCGGCAGGGAACTCCTCCAGAGCGTATCGGATTGCGGCCACGCGTGCCATCGGCTCGTGTCGGCGTGCGTCACTCTCGTCGCGGAACGAGCCGGCGGTCAGTTGAGTTGCGTCAGGGCCGGCACGAGCCATCTGACGAGGGGCCACGGCGCCGGCAGCACGGAGCACGAATGGAGCCGCATCGTCTACAGGATGCCCCGGGCGGCGATCGAGCGGGGCGCGGTGGACCGGAGCGTGCCACTGTCGCGGATGGCGGAGGCGACCGTGCTGGCCCCGTCGGCGGCGGCACCGGCAGGGCCAGCGTGACGTTCCGCCGGCGGTCGGCCGCCGGTGGTTGACAATCACGCCGGCTGGCCCTGACGCTTCATAGTCTCAGCGGAGAAGAAAGCCGAGCATGATCGCCTTCACCATCTGTTCCAACAACTACTACCACCAGGCACGGGTGCTGGCCGCGAGCTGGCTGCGGCATCATCCGGAGTCGAGGTTTTTCGTCATCCTGGTGGATCGCGTGCAGGCGGGCCTGCCCTACGACGTCGATCCCCGCGTGCAGGTGATCCCGCTCGAGGACCTGGGGCTCGACGCGCTGCCGACGCTGGTGCAGAAGTACAACATCATCGAGCTCAACACGGCGGTGAAGCCGGACGCGTTCTTCCATCTCTTTCGGCTCACGGGCGCGACGAAGATCCTCTACCTCGATCCCGACATCAAGGTCTACAGCCGGTTGAGCGAGGTCGAGTCGCTGCTGGACGAACACGACATCGTGCTCACGCCGCACTACACGACCCCCATCGCCGACGGGAAGTCGTCCGACGACCTCGTCATCCTCAACAGCGGCCTGTTCAATCTCGGGTTCATCGGGCTGTCGAACCTGGCGGCGGTGACGCCTTTCCTGAGCTGGTGGCGCGAGCGGCTCTACGCCTACGGCTACTTCAACCAGTCCAAGGGGATGTTCTACGACCAGGCGTGGTGCAATTGCGTGCCGGTGTTCTTCGACAACTACGCCATCCTCAAGCACCCCGGCTACAACATGGCCAATTGGAACCTGCACGAGCGCACGCTTTCGGAGCAGGACGGCGCGTATCGCGTCAACGGGGTGTATCCGCTGCGGTTCTTCCACTTCAGCGGCTTTCGCTTCACGCATCCCGAGCAGATCTCCCACTACCACAACCGCTTCACGTTCGCGACACGTCCCGACATCGTCGGCCTGTACCAGGCCTACCGGCAGGATCAGGCCGAGAATCACGCGGATCGATTCCGGACGGTGCCCTGCCACTATTACGAGGAGCACAAGCGGTACGTCGCCGCGCAGGCCGCGGCCGCCTGGCAGGCCCTGCCGTGGCGGACGAAGCTCCGCCGCACCCTCGTGAGCCGGGCGATCAAGACGTATTACCGTCTGCGAAAGATGTTCTGACGCACGGGCGATGCGGCCGGGCCGCGTTCCCGAAGCACCGTCAGACGCGGCCGAGGAGGAAGGAGGTGCCTTCCCCTTCACCATCACCTCGCCGCGGTTCGTCGACCATGAGCAGGCGGTAGGCCGCCGCGGCGGACGGGGCCGGGCCCGGCGGCCGATCAGCCGCGCCGGCACGACGCGAGTGTCGTTGGTGACGACGAGATCACCCGACCGCAAGAGCTCGGGAAGGTCGCGGACGCGCCGATGCTCGACGGCCGCTTCCGCCCGCCGCACGACGAGCAACCGCGCGTCGTCCCGGCGGGCAAGCGGCTCTTGCGCGATCAATTCCTCCGGCAGGTCGTAGTCGTAGAAATCGGCGTCGCCCATGCCGACAATCGTATCGCACACGCGTGGTACAGTGATGCCATGGAGATTCGGTCGAGCATCCACACGAGCGTCCTGCCCGCCGAGGTGATGTCGTTCCTCGCGGTGAAGCCCGGCATGAGGATCGTGGACGGCACGCTCGGCGGCGGCGGCCACACGCGGCTGCTCGCCGACGCCGTCGGACCCACGGGCCTCGTGATCGCGATCGACCGCGACCCCGTGGCCATCGACCGCGGCGCCAAGGAATTCGCCGGCCGGCCCGTGCGATTCGCGCAGGCCAACTACAGCGACATCCCCGAGGTGCTCGACGCGCTCTCGATCGACTCGGTCGACGGCGTGCTGCTCGACGTCGGCCTCTCGAGCGACCAACTCGCCGACCAGTCGCGGGGCTTCTCGTTCGACTCCGAAGGTCCGCTCGACCTGCGGTTCGACCCGACGGAGGGCGAGCCCGCCTGGCGGATCGTGAACCGTATAAAGCCCGAGAGCCTCGCCGACATCATTTTCGAGTATGGCGAGGAACGCTATAGCCGTCGCATCGCGCGGAAGATCGCCAGCGTGCGGGGGAAACAGCCAATCCACTCGGCCCGGGAATTCGCCCGGCTCGTGATGTCGGCGATCCCGCGCCAGACGCCGCCGTCGCGCATCCATCCGGCGACCCGCACATTCCAGGCCCTGCGGATCGCGGTGAACCAGGAGCTCAAATCCCTGCGGATCGCCCTCGAGCGGATTCCCACCCGGCTCGTGCCGGGCGGCCGCCTGGCCGTGATTTCATTTCACTCGCTGGAAGACCGCCTCGTGAAGCAGGCCTTCCGCAACTCGCAGGTCTGGGAGTCGCTCACCCGGTCGCCGGTGGAGGCATCGGCCGAGGAACTCGCCCACAATCCCCGCAGCCGTTCGGCGAAACTGCGGGCAGCCGCGCGGACGACGACACACGCCGCTCCCGAAGCGACGCATCGCCCCTGAAAAGCCCATTTTCGCCCGGCCTGTCGCTCTGGCAACGAGCGGCCTGATCCTGCACAATCCCGCCCCGACGGCATCGCCATTCCGGCGATTCCGCGCGGATGAATCCATGGGACGTGAGAAGACATTGCTGCTCGCCATCCTGGGCGCGCTTACCGGCGCGTTTGTCGGCGTGCTGTCGATGAAGCTCCTCGTGCCCAGGCCGCCGGCCGGCACCGGCCCCGACGTCGATCCCGTGACTCCGATCGCGGAAAAACAGGAACTCGTCGAACCACCGGCGCTCGCGTCCACTCCGGAAAGACCAGCAGCCCCCCCGATCCGCGACCCATTCACGGCACGGAGCGCTTTCGAGCAGCCCGTGGCCGAACCGCCAGCCGCTCTGGCGCCGCCGCCCACTGACCTGGCGCCACCGCCATCCGACATCGCCCCGCCGCCAGCCGTCATCGCGGAGCCACGTCCC
>Ga0209189_1002926_pt1 | contig 11676 bp, 10 predicted proteins | sample C_130820_EF_Meta_FD_187308 | JGI IMG/M metagenome (GOLD analysis project Ga0209189, IMG submission 187308) | Freshwater microbial communities from Lake Croche, Canada to study carbon cycling - C_130820_EF_MetaG (SPAdes) (version 3) | ecosystem: Environmental > Aquatic > Freshwater > Lake...
CGTGACCAGTATTGAATGTATATTCTGGTAATTGTTCTATTATATTATCACATAACTCCCCAATTTGTTGCCACATCATATTTACAGTTTTGGTATTTTTATTAATTTTTATACACCTAATATGCTCGCATTTCCTGACACTCATTTGCGTCGTAGGTTCGCCAATACTCTGCGCGGCAATCATTCCAACCATTTCACCGGGTGCAACAATTGCTCTTTTATAACTGAGTGAAATTGTCTCCAACAAAACAGTTAACGCATCTTTATTGAACCGCTTAACCAATAATAAATCTTTTGGAGATAAATAGAAGAAATACAATGTTTTGAATAGTTCGGTTGGAACGGCACATCTAATTTTTTCGAGATTAGAGTATGTTTCTTCAATCATTTCAAAAACTTCTAATGGTGTAATATCGCACATTGAGTTGGAGTTAATATTATGTTGTCCGATAATATTACCGATAATATATGAGAATGCAACAGGGCAATTCACAACATTATCGCCTTTATTTTTGAAAATATTTTTAACAATGCTATTTCTTTTTTCAATCATCATATTTGTGTAAAATTTACATTTCTCTTGAGTTTTATCTAATTGTTTTTTATATCTCGTTAATACAGGTTTCAATAATATTGCTGACAATGTTTTATTTTTACTAACTTCTTCAACAATATTATAATGAGAATAAATTTCTTGAATACTTAAATTAACTAATGGTATTGACTGATTTTCAACTTTTACTGGGTCAATTCCATCATCACCATAAGTGAATTGAACTATTTTGCTTTTATTTGTTCTAACAGTCATATCGTAAGAAACCATCAAATCTTCCAAACCTTTAATCAATCGTCGTTGGATATAACCAGTAGTACTAGTTTTAACCGCAGTATCAATTAAACCAACACGACCACCCATTGCGTGGAAGAATAGTTCTTGAGGAGTTAGACCGTTAATATAAGAACTTTCTACAAATCCTCTTGAAGAGGGACTATCATCATACTTTGTATAATGCGGCAATGTTCTATGGTCGAAACCATATGGAATTCTTTTACCATCAACGTTCTGTTGTCCCAAACAAGAAATCATTTGAGATATATTTAATTCTGAACCTTTTGACCCGGCATTTACCATAATTACAAATCGGTTATCTTTACTCAAACTTTTTAGACCAATTTTACCTGCTTCAGAAGATGCTTGATTCAAAATATTATTAACTTGTGTTTCAAATTCTTCTTCATTTGTTTTACCTGTTTTGTTTTCAAAAATACCTAATTGTGTTTGGTCGATAAGATTTTTAACATCTTTTTTCTTATCGGTTATAACATCAATGATTTTTTGATTTGTTTTACTATCTGAAATTAAGTCACTAATTCCAACACTATAAGCACTGGATTTCATATACTCAGTAATTACATTTTGTAAATCATCAATAAAATTTGCAGATGCAAAGTTACCATAATCATTGCATATTCTTTGGATTAATCCTTTGGTGCCACCACCGAGAACACTTTTTTCCATTTGACCTCTGATGTACTGCCCATTCTTAATTTCCAACACATTATTTGAATTCTTCATATCGTCATTGTCAGTAAATAATTTTGTTTTGTATTTTAATGACAATGGCGGTAATATTTGTGATAGTATGTCAAAGTTTGTTATTCTATCTCCCTTTTCTAATAAATCATATTCATTTACTCGTTGAAACATCATTAAAATATTCATTGCTTCCCTCGGTGTAAAAGTCAAGTCTTGACGAGTAAACCTATTACATCCAAGCATTGAATCCTGATATATTCCTATAATTGATGAGTTATTTGCTGGACTAATTATTTGATATGGCACTGCTGCTAAATTCATTAATTCTGCTTCTGCTTCTGTATCTTGTGGCATATGTAAATTCATTTCATCTCCGTCAAAATCCGCATTATAAGGCTTGGTCAATTAGCCTTTTCCATAAGGTTTCCCAAATGGCCGGACTGTATCTTAAGCATGTTCAAGATGGTTAGTCTATCATTACACACCAACACCCGTTCAGTCTCTGAGTGCCTTCCATATCCTTACCATAACAGACGTAGGAAGTAACACTGCTGATTATCCAATCCTTTACATTATAACCGTTGGGTTCGTCAATTAAACGAGTTCCTCGCAAATGTTTCCAATTGTGAGTGGTAGTAAAGGCTCTAAGGAACTTCCAGCAACAAGGTGTTTCGCAAATAAATTAATAAATACTTGAGGCAATTCAAGTTTGTTTTTGTTATGATACTCCAATATTTACCTCAAGTATATACTAATTTATTCACTAGGGGGTAAAATGCTTTTAACACCCCCTTTTACCGACACCAAGTTTATCGGCAACATTCATTCTAAATGTATCTCCTTGCTTCATAATCTTAGCAATATGACACATCATCGACATTCTATGAAGAGTAGGTTGTCGGTTGAATAGAATAGCATCTCCGTCCATCATATGACGATGAACAGTGTCGCCATCTTCTAATAAAACAGAGTTTCTATCTACATATCTGAGTGTGATGGAATCACCATTTTTTTTCTCTAAAATTTTAGCACCGGGATATATGTCAGGTCCATTTCTAACTAATTTAGTTAAGAATGAACGATTTATATCATTAACCAATACAGGTTTGGTGATATTTTTAGCAATTTTCATAGGAACACCGAGCTCACGAATTGAAATATTAGGGTCAGCAGTAATAACAGACCGGGCACTGAAGTCAACCCGTTTTGCCATTAAATTCCCTCTCATACGACCACCTTTACCATTTAATCTATCTTTAATAGATTTCAAAGGTCTTCCAGAACGTTGAGCAACGGATGCAACACCAGGGATTTTATTATCTACTTGTGTGGCAACATAATATTGTAATACAGTGGTCCAATCATCAATAACATTTGTAGGTGCATTATTTTGTATTTTTTCTTGTAATGTTTTGTTAGTTTTAATAATAGTAACAAGAATATGAGTTAAATCATCCTCACTTCTTTGTTGAGAATCGTGTTTTACAGATGGTCTCACAGCTGGCGGAGGAACAGCCATAACCTGACAAATCATCCAATCGGGTCTAGACCATATAGGACTGAACCCCATAAATGAAACATCTTCATCTGATATTCTCTTGAAAATCTTCAGGACCATTTCAGCAGTTAATTTGATTACAATATTTTCTTTTTCTTTTGTTTCATCATCTTCTTTTTTCCATTCAGCAAATATTGTAGCAAGACCATCTTTACGAATTTTATTTGGTTGTAAACAACCACATCCATTTTCAGTATCTTCACCACAACGTTTTATTTTACTTGCTAATGAAAATACATATTTCCATCTTGCGTCACCACTCATTTTCAATGCTTGTTTATATTTTTCTTTACTAATTAATAATTTGCTACATTTAAAACAAACACATCGTAATATTTTTAATGTAGTGCTTAAATATTGAATATAAAATACAGGTCGGGCTAGTTCAATATGTCCAAAATAACCGGGGGTTTCCATATAATCTAAACCATCAGTTGGACATATCAATCCAGGTTCTAAAACACCCATTCTAGGGTCAAACAATCCACCAATTTGAGGTTTATTATTAATATAAGTATCCCTTGTAGTAATTTCAGCAACAGAACCATTTCGTATTTCATCTGGTGATAAAATACTAAATTGAATTCCGATAATTTTAGAAATATTGTTGGAGTTTTTAAGATTGGAGTTCTTTGACATTTCTTATTTATATTAATATAATTATATTAAGATTATTTTAAATCAATTTTTTTATTTATTAAAATGTTTATCAATATACAATTTGTATGATTTTTCCTTTATGTTGAATATAATATATATTTTCCGGTTTTAATCTCTCTCTGTATTTTTAATTCAAAACATTCTATTTTCTTATTATCATATTGTTTTAATGAGAGACATACAATATATTATATACAAATCAATTTAAAATTATAATTTTAATAATAGATAATAAGAACAATAATGGTTAAAGAAAATCAACATAAAATTCAAAAGAAGGATAATAAGAATAAAAATAAAAAAGAAATGATAAATAATGACAGTGATGATAGTGATGATTGTTCTTATAGAGAAAGCGATGAAAGTGAAGAAGAATTGGATAATTTAGAATATAAAAAATTATTAGCAAAACTATTTCCTTCAAAGTATATGAATAAAAAAGTAAAATCTGAAGAAAAATTTAAAAGGGTATCTAAAAAGTATGAAGAAACTCAGCGTGATGAAGAGACTGAAAGTGAGGAGGAAAATGATGATGATGAGGAGGAAGATGAGGAAGAAGAATGTGAAAAAAATACTAGAAACAAAAAAACAGAAAAACCAAATAAAAAAGAAAGGATAAATAAACAAGAAAAACCAAATAAAAGAGTGATAAATAAAAGAGAAAAACAGAATAAAAAAGAAAATATAAATAAACCAGAAAAACCAACCAAAAAAGAAAAATCAAAATTAAAGAAGAAACAAATAGAAGAAAGCGATGAAGATGATGATGATGATGATGATGATGATAAAATTTCAAAAAAAAATATTATATTCACTATTGGTTCTAATGAAGAAGATTATGACGATGATGAAGAAAGTGATTGGGAAGACTATGATGAAGATGAGGATGAGGATGAAGATGAGGATGAAGATGAAGATGAAGATGAAGATGAGGACGAAGACGATGATGAAGATGATGAAGACGAAGATGAAGTATGTGAGAATGAAGACGAGTATAATACAAAAATAGAAAATAAAAATAATATAAAAGATGATAATAATAAAAAATTAAGTAATAAAGAAAAAATAAAGGATACAATTAAAAAGGATGAAGATTTATTAGAAGAATTGAAGGCGATTAACGAAAAAACAAAAGGAAATAAAATATTAGATAAATGCATTAAAGTATGTAAGGATGAAATAGATAAAAATACTAAAAAACAAGATAAAATTTTTAAAAAATCTAAACAAAAGAATGAACGTATTTTCAAAAAAGTAATAAGAGAGAAAAATTTAATTAACGATATAAAATTTTTCAACAATTTGGATATAGAAAAACAAAAGTTATTAATAAAAGAAGTCCGTGAAATAAACAAAATTACAATGATAGAAAAACCATATAGATTTTCTCTATTAGAAGCAAATATACCGAAGGAATATAAGGCGTGTGCGATGAAGCGGATTAATTCATTAAGATATATGGAACCAAGTAGTGGCGAGTTTTATAAAATTAAAAACTGGGTTGACACATTTATGCGTATTCCTTTTGGAAAATACGAATCACTTCCAATAAATATTGATGATGGAATAGATAAATGTCACGAATTTATGGAAAAATCCCAGAAAATATTAGACGATGCAGTGTTTGGTCTAAACGATGCAAAAATGCAGATTATGCAGTTATTAGGTCAATTAATAACAAATCCTCAAGCGATTGGTTCAGCAATTGCGATTAATGGACCTATGGGTACTGGTAAAACAACACTTGTTAAAGAAGGAATAAGTAAAATCCTGAACCGTCCATTTGCTTTTGTTGCATTGGGTGGAGCTACAGATAGTAGTTTTTTAGAAGGTCATTCGTATACATATGAAGGAAGTATGTGGGGAAAAATAGTTCAAATTATAATTGATAGTAAGTGTATGAATCCAGTAATATATTTTGATGAGTTAGATAAAATTAGTGATACCCCAAAGGGTGAAGAAATTGCAGGAATATTAACACATTTAACAGATACCTCACAAAATAGTGAATTCCACGATAAATATTTTTCGGATATAAACTTCGATTTAAGTAAATGTCTATTTATTTTCAGTTATAATGATGAAAACAAAGTAAATCCTATATTGAGAGATAGAATGTATAAAATTCAAACAAAGGGTTATGATAGAAAACAAAAAACGATAATAACAAACAATTATTTACTTCCTAAAATAAGAGAACAAGTGAAATTCAATGAAACCGATATTATTATTCCAGAAGAAACAGTCCATTATATAATTGAGCATTTCTGTAATAAAGAACACGGTGTAAGAAATTTGAAGCGTTGTATTGAAATAATATATACAAAATTGAATTTGTATCGTTTAATGAAACCTGGAACAAATATATTTGAAGAAGATTTATCTTTAAAGGTTGAATTTCCTTTTAAAGTAACAAAAGATATAATAGATAAGTTAATAAAGAAGGAAAAAGATGAAAATCTGACATTTTATAGTATGTATGTTTAATATATTAATTAAATATCATATAAAAACATATTCATATCAATATTTATAAATATTAATATGGAAGAAATAAAAGAATATACAGAGGAGGAAAACAATGAATATGAGTGTAATGAATATGAGTTAAATCTATTATTAGATATTAAGAATTCATTAAACGACCAATTATCTTATATTGAAAGAGTTTATAATTTCATTGTTGAAAATGAAAATATAAATTATGATAAAATCGACAGTAGTTTTATCCCAGTTTTTTTTCAAAAATATTTGAATTGTTTTGATAAAAAATTAATAAATGATGAAATAAAATTATTAAATAATTTATTGATTGAAACAGAAAAACAAATTAAAAGTGTATGTGTCCATAATTATTGTGAAGATGAAATTGAAACATATAATGGATTTACTGAGAGAATACAAAAGATAACCTATTGTGACAAATGTGGTTCATCATTTTAATATTCACTGTATGGGACATTATTTCCCCCTCTATCAATTAAATAATTATATTGTGGAACTGTCATACAGGCACAACCCATACTATTAGAATAAGTATTAGGACAACATTCAGGTTTAAAGTCAGTGTTGGCAAACATTAACATTTGCCCTTCGGGAAGAGGGACAGGTTGTTGTGGACGATTTAATATATCTTGAACTCCTTTTGGTTTTCTATCTTTGGAATAAGACAAATCCTGTGTGAACCAACTTGAAGTATTAACAGGAGTATAATCATTCAACATATAAGGTGATGATTGCCCATTGTTAATATTGGCACCAGTAAACCCTTCTTTTTTGCCCTTATGTTTATTAGTCATTTTTTCTTTAAGTTTTTCTGTTTTTTTAGTATTATCCGCAACTTCTTTTACAACTACTTTAGTGCCTTTTTTGGCAACATCAGACATAGTTGTGAGTGCTTCAGTAATATTCATTGTTGTACACGAACATAGTAAATGAGAGAATAATATAATAGAAAAAACTATAATCAATATAAGAATTTCAACTCTTAAAGTAATCTGCATATATACATAATTAATAGATAATAATTAAAAATATCAAAAATTAATTACTTAAATATTTTTCAATACAATAATTATAATCATTAAAAATTTGGTTTCCTATATAAAATTTTTTAGTATTTGTTAATAAATGAAAATACTTATCTTCTTTAAATTTACTATTTAAACCTAAATTTAAACTTGCTAAATTATTCTCACAAATATCATTACCCTTTATTTCAACTAATCCATAAACTTTCTCTCTATTCTTTAAAAGACATCCTGGTTTTATATTTTGTATTTCTATTTTATTTCCATTATAAACTTCAATGTTTGTAGTTCCAATAAATCCGCCGTCAAAATACTGATGTATATATTTTTTATCATTTATGTCAGTTTTTATAATATTTTTTAATTCTATATTTTCTTTTTCGAAAACTTCATCCCAATCTGCAAAAATATATTGCCCTATATTTATTTCTTTATTATCAGTATTTAAACAAAAAATGTTTTTTTCTTTATAATTTGAAACACGTTTAACGTGAGGATGATTGCTAATATATATCCATTCATTATTATACTTTACTCTATGTGTTCCACTAACTATTATTCCATTTAAATCAAACATTTCAGAACCAGTTGAATCTAAAGTAATTTTAGCAGTTACAGTTGCATTATCACTCAATATATCTCCAACATTTATATCATATATTGGTTTTAATAATCCATTCAGCATTTCTATTTGAGTAGACCCATCAAAACAAATTTTGGGTCTTGATGGTACGCTTGGTATAGGTGAATTTATATCAACGTGTAATACTTTATTCATAAATGTCATTATAAGTAATAGAGGAATGCTTATACCTATAAATATGGCTGTTCCCGCCAATGCGGTAGGCCAAGTAAATGGAATTATCCACATAACTAATATTAATGCCGATAAAACAAGTAATATTGTAATTATAAACTGTATTATAGCCCCCATTAATGATTTCAAAACATAATACGTACCTAAACTTGTATAAAGTCCTGTTGTCAAAATACCTTGTATTTTTCCCATACTGTCAATAAAAGTTATGAGTATTTGCTGTAATGGAATCATTATATTTGCTATTCTTCCCAAAATTTCTTTTCCAATATCATTTACGTTTGTTCTTACATTTGATAACATATTTCTAATAGAATTAACTGAATCAGCAATATCATTATATAACTGTGTCAATGCTGAAGTTGCAAAGGTAATTGGTTCAACTGCGGTTCCAGTAATTGAGGTTAATATGTTTTGAGTGCAATAAGTAAAATTCTCTTGTGTAAAATCTATAAAATTTGTATCATTCGGTTTATTTATAAATCCGGCAAACGGAATTATTTGTGGTTTACATCTCTCAACATTCCAATTATCCTTTATTGGTTGAATATTTTTCATAACAAAGAAATAAGATATTACTAAAAAAAGTATAATACACAAAACAATAAAAATTATAACAGACCCAGAATAAACATCAAAATAATTCAATTTATCATATAATTGATTTATTTTATTAGTGCTTTTTTCAATATTATACATTTTATTATTATTATATAATGATTTAAAAATATCTTTAATAATTGCAAAATTTTCTTTTATAATAATTCTCTCTAATTTCATCGTCATCCCAATCGTAAAATGTAAAATCTCCTAGTTTTATTAAATGGTCACTAGTTATTATGCAACTTAAATAATCTGTGTCGATATTTTGGCATTCCATTGCTTCAGGATGTTCTTCAACAGTAATATACCAACTTTTATATTGAATCATATGAGTGCCTGTTACGAGTATTTCATTTCCATCTGCGCCATTATTAAATTTATAGAATTTATCGGTTTTTGTTTTTTGTATTTTCATAACTATATTCACTATACTTCCATTTTCTATACAATCACCTAAATTCAAATCTTTCATCTTTGTTAAATTTCCATTTTTCAATTTTACCATTGTGTTTGGATGAAAACAGTTCCCTGCTAATGACTTCACCATTTGCCCTGGAGGTCCATTCCAAACACTCTGCATTGTTTTAATACTGCCATCCATAACATACATTAAAACAACCATTACACCAATTAATTTATTTACTAAATCACGTATTCCTATTGTTATTTTTTGAAATTCAATAATTAAATTTAAAAATACACTCATTATGCTTTCTGCAATTGTTAACAAAAATGTTCTAATATTACTAATCATAACTCTTATAAAATTCAACGAATCAGTAAATCCGGAACCCAATGATGTTAAATTTGAAGTAATATAAGTAAGTGGTTCCAATAGGTAACCCATAAAATTAGTTTGCATATTTTGAACACAATATACAAAATCTTGTTCAATATTATCTGACAATGGCATAAAAATTGGGTTACATCTATATTTAGGCCAATTAGATTTTATATCACTTAAAGAACTATAAAAATACATTGCAACTATTTGTGCGATAAAACCTAAATTTACATAAATAAAATTTATCCAATCAACTGCTTTTGGCATAACTATATTATTAGTATATAATTCTTATATTTTACTATTAAATAAATAAAACGAAATTATTGAATCTTGAATCTTATCAACATTTTATTTAATTTCTTTTGCTTTTTTTCTTATTTTTTCTGCTGGGTTTTCTGCGTAGGTTTCTGCTGTGGTTTTTACCTGATTTTCTACTATGTTTTTTATTATGTTTTTTACTATGTTTTTTACTATGTTTTCTACCAGTTTTTCTCTTTTTTCCACCAGTAACTAAAGGTACATTATCCCCTTGTGATTGTACGAATGCTTTATTAGATATAGCAGCATTATTTATTTGTTGATTTTGTGGATCTTGAGAACCTGCAAAAGTACTTGTATAAATTGGTTTAATAGTAGAAACTTGTATATTACCACCACCAGTAGAATTATTCAAATTATTTAATTTGTTACTGGTGTTAAGACCACTTTGATATGCGGCAAAACGCGGATTTCCACCTTCTGGAGCAAATCTTAATGGTTGTAAAGTCCCATTATTTTGTGTTGAAGACATTTATATAATTATTTGATATTTTAATTTAAATACAAAATAAAATATTTCTTTATATGGACGATAACGCAAGATTACAACTACAAAAAATGATTAAGGCGAATAATGTGGAAGACCAAACGGATTTAATTCGGAGTTTGAAACATAGCGTTATACTAACAAAGGATATTAATTTACTTATTAGATTAAAAAATATTTATAATGATACACCTGAATTATTACATAGCATAGCAATGATTGATTGTAGTTTTTTATTTACTTATTATACTGATATTTACAATAAAATAAGAAAAGATGAAATAAATTTAGAAATTTTATTTAAGTTTTTAGATGTATTAAAACAGATTGAAAATGGTGATTTGGACCAACACGAGGGTTCTTTCACAGTTGGTAAGTTATTGAAAGAAATATATATAGATAGTGCTTTAAGAAAGGCTGAAAAATTAGACAAGGAACATAATGAACCTGAAAAACCAAAATCTGAACCAGTAAATATTAATTGGAAGCAATATAAATGTTTAATTTAATTTAATCGTCGTAATTCTCAAATGCTCGTATGGTATCACAATATTCCCTCGTTTTTTCAAAACCGCCAATAAATAAACCATTATGAAAAACAATAGGAAATGTTTTAATTTTCTTATTTGTTAATTCTTCCATTTTTTCCAAGAATATCTCTCTCTTATCAATTAAAAAAACATCACAATTTATTATTATAAAATTTCTTTTTTCATTTTTTAATAATTGTTTGACTTCTAAACAATATTTGCAACCACTTTTTGAATATACTGTATAATTTTCATTTAATGGTAAAATGAATTCTTCTTCCATTCTTATTTCTTCCATAAATATTGATTATATATTTTTAACAATTATACAACCCTCCATTCTTTTTTTTCTCTCTTTATTTCTTCCTGGTCAATTAATTTGTGATAATCTCCTTGAATTTCCACTTCAACTGTTAAAATCTTAACATCATCATCGTCTAAAATTAATTTTGGTTTATTATTTATTGAATGTTTTGGTTTGTGTTGTGGTTTTATGATACTTTCACAATATGAACAAAAATTATAAATTCTTCTAAAAATATCGTAAATTGAAATTGAAATTATAGGTTGATTCATATATAAATATTTATTTTATTATATTTATGTTTTATTCTTTTTTGTATTTCTTGTTGATATTTTTTTATTTATTCTTCTTTTAATTGTTTTTTTCGGGATTTTTGTTTTCTTCCTTTTAATTGTTTTTGCTAATTTATTTTTGTTTTGATTTCTATTCTTCTTTATAGTTTTATTATATTTTCTTTTTCTACTTTTACTTTTATATTCATACACTTTTTCGCCACCATATACTCCTACCTGTATAGGATTATTATTTGTAATATCACTTCTATA
>Ga0209189_1002927_pt1 | contig 11674 bp, 7 predicted proteins | sample C_130820_EF_Meta_FD_187308 | JGI IMG/M metagenome (GOLD analysis project Ga0209189, IMG submission 187308) | Freshwater microbial communities from Lake Croche, Canada to study carbon cycling - C_130820_EF_MetaG (SPAdes) (version 3) | ecosystem: Environmental > Aquatic > Freshwater > Lake | place...
GGGCATGATGGGCCCTTGCGCCACAATGGCTTGGCCACGGCGTGGCAAGCGCACTTCTTCCGCCGAGTTTTGTCCCATGGCGATGGCGCGGCGCAGGGCGATTTTGTCGGGCGTATACCCCCCCACGGTCGGGTTTTCCATGCCAAAGTAACTGAAGGTGACATCGCCTAAAAGATTGCGCTGCATTTGGATACCGCGTTTTTGCAGGTTGGGCGCCAGTTTGTTTTGAGGAATGGCCACGTTCACATAAGCGGCTGGCAGGCGTTCCATCAAATCATGCTCGTTACCCAGAAACGCCAACCATCGAGGTTGAGATTCTTCAATGATCGACACTTCAACTTTGTCAATTTGCGGCAGTTTGCGGCCCTTCATTTGGCCGTAGACCTGCTGTGCCAAAGGTGAATCAGCAGGCGGTGTGGCTTCGAAATAATCGTCGCGGTAATTCGGGTTGCGCACCAAGGTAATTTTGGACGACCTGCGCCATTCACTCAGTTGGAAGGGGCCCGTTCCTACGGGATGCTCCATGATGCGGTCGCCATATGCTTCAACCACCTCGCGCGCTACGATGCCGAAGATGCCTGGGTCAGTCAAACCCTCCAGAAACCGGGGGCGAACTTCCCCCAATTTAAATTGCACTGTGTACTTGTCCAGCGCACGCAGGCCTTCAATTTCGAGGTCGTAATCGAACTTGCCTGTTTTGGTGGCCTGGTCTCGCAACGCTTCCATGCCAATGATTTTTTCCTCCCGCAAACCGCTCACGCTGGGGCTTTTGTTCTGGGGATCAAAAATGCGCTTGTAGGTGTAGACCACATCACTGGCAACCAGTTCCCGCTTGCTACCCTTGAAGACGGGGTCGTCCGAAAAGTACACCCCCGGCTTGAGTTTGACGGTGAAGGTTTTGAAATCTGCCGACACCTCGGGCATGCCTGCCGCCAAGTTGGGCCGAATTGTCAACGGGCGTGCCAAGTAATCGTAGGTGTAAAGCGCATCGAACATGTTGGCGGTCAGGATCCGCGAATACAAGTCCGAGAGTTGGGCCGGGTCAAAACCTGTTTCGGCCGCAGGAAAGGCATACCTGAAGACTTTTTCAGTCGGCTTGGCCGTCTGTGCAGGTGTCGATACGCAGCAGAAGCTCAAAAGCAGGGCGAAAACAGCGGGGATGGGGCGATGGAAGGTCAATGCAAACACTTAGAAAGAAGATCAACTTTAGGGCCAATAATAGTGCCTTTCCGAATTGAATCGGTCAATCGAGCACAACCCCGACCATGTTGAATTTTTTAGCCAGACGCATCTTGCAGATGCTGCCTACTTTGTTGGGTGTCATGCTGCTGGTTTTTTTGCTTTTTCATTACTTTGGAGGCGATCCTTCTGAAATTCTGGCGGGCATGAACGCTTCGCAAGAACAGATCGACTCCATCCGTCAGCAGTTGGGCCTTGATTTGCCACTGTGGCAGCAGGTCTGGCAATTCATGCGCAAAGTGGCCACTTTTGATTGGGGCAACAGCTGGGCGACCAATGAGTCAGTCAGCAAAATCTTTCAAACCCGTTTGCCCGCCACTTTGACCGTGATGACGCCGATTCTGGTCATGGAGGTCTTGCTGGGCACTTTGGCGGGTCTGGCCGTGGCTTATGTGCGCGGCACATTGACCGACAAAATCGTGATGGTCATTTGCACCCTGGCGATGTCCATCAGCTTTTTGGTTTACATCATTTTTGGACAGTACCTGTTCGCTTTTGCGCTGGGCTGGTTCCCGGTGCAAGGCTGGAGCAACAGCGTTTGGACCAACCTGAGTGTCTTCGCGCCTTTGCCCGTGTTGCTGGCGGTCATGGTGAGCCTGGGTCCGCACACCCGGTTGTACCGCAGTTTTTTTCTGGATGAAATCAACCAGGACTATGTGCGCACAGCGCGCTCCAAGGGTCTGTCCGAGGAGGCTGTTTTGTTCAGGCATGTACTGCCCAATGCCTTGATTCCCATTCTGACCAATGTGGCGACGCAATTGCCAGGCATTTTCATTGGCTCTTTCCTCATCGAAGTGTTCTTCTCTATTCCCGGTTTAGGTCGTGAGGTTTACACAGCGGTTAACCGCAGTGACTACCCGGTCATCCAGGCGGCCACCATTTACCTGGCGGCACTGACCATGGTCATCAACCTGTTGACCGATGTTCTTTACCAGTGGGTTGATCCTCGAGTGAAAATCAAATGAGCGCCGTTCTTTCCAATCGTCATTCCAATTCACTCTGGGGCCAAGTGGTGGAGCGTTTTCGCAGCGACAAAACGGGCATGGCTGCGTTGTTCGTTGTAGGCTTGTTTTTTGCATTGGTGGTCTCCGCCCAATTGGGTTGGGTGGGCAGTGACTGGCAGGCCGAAGTGGGCCAGCCTTTTGCGCCGCCGCATTTTGTGGGGGCTAAAGCCGATGTCAAGGCAGCGCAAGAAGAGCAAGTTCCTGTGCGGCAACTTGATATTTCAGACATGGATCCTTTGGCGCCTTACTACGGTCAATGGCAGCAAAAAGCCGCAGGGATGGCGGTTACGCAACAGATCAAACAAGACACTCTGCCTTGGGGCGGCGACCGCATTGGCCGTGACGTCTTGCAAAAGGCGGTTAAAGGCGCACAAATTTCCATCTTGGTCGGCTTGACCGCTGCTTTGATGACCACGCTGATTGGCACCGCGCTGGGGGCTGTCGGTGGTTATTTTGGCGGGGCAGTGGACGATGCGCTGGAGTGGTTGTACAACGTGTTCAACGCCATTCCTTATGTGCTTCTGATCTTTGCACTCGCTGCGGTGTTCAAGTCCGGGCCGCTGGCCAAGGTGTTTTCCAACGGCATCCTGAATGTGGTGGTGATCCTGAGTCTGGTGGGTTGGACGGGCATTTACCGGTTGGTACGCGCCGAGTACATGAAGCACCGATCGCGCGACTATGTGCGTGCGGCCGAGGCGATTGGCGCGAGCCATTTCTCGCGCCTGTTTGTGCACATCTTGCCTAACGTCAGCCATGTGGTTTTGGTTCAGCTGAGTCTGCATGTGGTGGGCTTTATCAAGGCCGAAGTGATCTTGTCTTTCTTGGGTTTGGGCGTGTCCATTGACATGGTCAGTTGGGGCACGATGCTCTCGGAGTCTCAGACGGAGTTGATTTTGGGCATCTGGTGGCAGTTCCTAGCGGCTACCTGCATGATGGCCGTCTTTGTGACTGCTTTCGCCTTGTTTACCGACGCCTTGCGCGATGCGCTGGACCCCAAGATCCGCTGAAGGCTTAGCAAATGACCTCTTCACTTCAAGTCAAAAACCTCAAAGTCTCTTTCGATATGGGACGTGGTGGCATCCAGCATGCCTTGCATGGCGTTAGTTTTGATGTGCCCGATCAGCGCACATTGGCCCTGGTGGGCGAATCGGGCAGCGGCAAGAGCGTCAGTGCACTGAGCATTTCACGCTTGCTGCCAGACAACGCTTGGATCGATCCAGCCAGCCAGATCCTCAGTGGCGGCGTCGATTTACTCAAGCTGTCGGAGCCTGCGCTGCGCAAGTTGCGGGGCAAAGAGATCACCACGGTCTTCCAGGACCCGATGAATTCGCTCAACCCTGTGAAAACCATTGGCCATCAAATTGCGGAAGTGTTGATTCTGCACCTGGGCCTGAGCCCCAAACAGGCTTGGGAGCAGACCAAGGCGGTGCTCGACGAAGTAGGCATACCGGATGCTGGCAACCGCATCAACGCTTACCCCCATGAGCTTTCTGGCGGACAACAGCAGCGCGTCATGATCGCCATTGCCATCGCTTGTCAGCCTCGTTTGCTGATTGCCGATGAGCCCACCACGGCCCTCGATGTAACGGTGCAGCGCCAAATCATCGAATTGTTGGTGCGATTGCAGGACAAACACAAGATGAGCATGCTCTTCATCAGCCACGATTTGGGGTTGGTGGCTGAACTGGCCCACGAAGTGGTGGTCATGCGCCATGGCGAAGTGCGGGAAGCGGGGTCGGTAGAGAGCATCTTTACCCGACCACAAGACGCTTACACGCAAGCGCTGTTGGCCTGTCGGCCCCGTTTGAACCAGGCCTATGAACGGCTGCCGGTCATTGAAGACTTCATCAACCCGGCAGGCCGCACTTTGACGCCGAAGGCCCCGCCAGCAAGCGGTGGCGAAGTGCTTATGACCGTTAGCAGTTTGGCCAAAGACTATGTGATCAAGACGGGTTTGTTTTCGCGCAAGACCGTGCATGCGGTGAAAGATGCAAGTTTTTCTTTGCACCGAGGCGAGACACTGGGGGTGGTGGGCGAGTCGGGTTCGGGCAAATCCACGCTGGGCTTGATGCTTGCCCAATTGCTGCAAGTCACGCGGGGCGAGGTCACACTGGCAGGGCATACCCTGACGGGGCAAAATGCGGCGCAAATTCGAGCCATGCGCAAGAAAGTGCAGATCATTTTTCAAAATCCCTATGCGAGTTTGAATCCAAGGTTCACCGTGGGGCGGATTCTGGAAGAGCCCTTGAAGATTCACGGTCTGGGCGGCGATGAAACTGGCAGGCAAACGATGGTGCTGGAATGGCTTGAACGCGTTGGCCTGGGGGCCGATGCATTGCACAAATACGCGCATGAATTTTCGGGTGGTCAGCGCCAGCGCATATCTATAGCGCGCAGCTTGATTCTGCAGCCTGAAATAGTGGTCTGTGATGAATCCGTCAGCGCACTGGACGTGAGCGTGCAGGCCACCATCTTGAACCTGCTCAAGGACCTGCAAAAAGAGTTCTCTCTGGCCTACCTGTTCATTTCGCATGACCTGGATGTGGTACGTTTCATGTCCGATCAGATGATCGTCATGCAGCAGGGCGATATTGTGGAGCGGGGTGCCGCCGCAGACATTTACGCCAATCCACAGCACCCTTACACACAGGAGTTGCTAGGAGCTATCCCCAAAGGCTGGACGGCGGATCGGGCAGCCGCCTTGGCTTGATCACTTGCAATCAAAGAGCCTAATAGGTTGTGCAGTCATCGAAAAAAACCTCGCTTATGCGAGGTTTTTTGTCTTTTTGGCGGAACAGGCGGGATTCGAACCCGCGGTGGGCTATGAACCCACACACGCTTTCCAGGCGTGCGACTTAAACCACTCATCCACCGTTCCTAAGCCTTCCATTATAGCAGTCACACAGCGCACATCGGGCTTCAATCCTTGCTGATGGTGACCATCTTCATGGCGGAGGCAATCAAGCCGGAGACTTCGGTCAAATTGCCCGGGATGATCAGGGTGGTCTTGGCGTCGGCGGCGACTTTGCCGTAGGCCAGAACCGCTTGTTCAGCCACTTTGAGTTGCACCGCCTGCTCACCGCCCGGTTGCCTGATCGCCGAGGCGATGCGTTCGATCGCATGAGCCGTGGCGTCGGCCATGGCGGTGATCGCGGCTGCATCGCCTTGCGCCTTGTTGATGGCGGCTTGTTTTTCACCTTCAGATCTTGCAATAAAGGCTTCGCGTTCGCCGGTCGCGATGTTGATTTGTTCTTGGCGACGCCCTTCTGAGGCCGCAATCAAGGCCCGTTTTTCGCGTTCGGCGGTGATTTGCGATTGCATGGCGTGCAAAATTTCTTTGGGGGGTGTGAGGTCCTTGATCTCGTAGCGCAAGACTTTGACACCCCAATTCAAGGCGGCTTCGTCAATCGCTGCCACCACTTGCGCGTTGATGATGTCGCGTTCTTCAAAGGTTTTGTCGAGCTCCAATTTGCCAATCACGCTGCGCAAACTGGTTTGTGCCAGTTGGGTGACGGCCATGATGTAGTTGGACGAGCCGTAACTTGCCAGCTTGGGGTCGGTCACTTGAAAATACAAAATGCCATCCACCTGCAGCTGCGTGTTGTCGCGTGTAATGCAAATTTGGCTGGGCACATCCAGCGGGATTTCTTTCAGACTGTGCTTTTGAATCACATTGTCTACAAAGGGCACCACGAAATTCAAACCCGGCGTCAAGCTGGCGTGGTACTTGCCCAGTCGCTCAACCACCCAGGCATTTTGCTGGGGCACCACTTTGACAGTTTTGATGATGAACAGGGTGATGATGACCAAAAAGAGAAGGGCGATTTCCATGGTTTTCCTTAAAATTAAATTTTTTCGACGATCAGGCGATTGCCCGTCATTTGGGTGATTCGGTAGGCCCCGGGGCTTGTCTCTTGGCCGGGGGCGAGCTGTGCAGTCCACTGTGCGCCGCGGTGCTTGACCTGCGCCAGCCCTTGTTCATCCCAAAACAGCACTTGAACGACTTCGCCCAAATCCAGATGCACATCTTGGTTGCGTGAGGCCTCGGCCGGTTGATGAGCGCGTGCTTTTTTGACATGCCACAGTGCGACGGAAAGCCCACCTACAAGGGCGCCGATCGCGATTTGCCAAGGCAAGGGCAGATCAGCATGAGCGGCCAATGCGGAGGCTGCCGCGCCCAGAGACAGCATCAATAAATAAAAGGTGCCGCTGATCAACTCCAGGGCAATCAGGCCACCGGTCACAAGCCACCAAATTGTTGTCAGCGCCATAGGGCACCCTTTTTAAAAATGAATTCTTTGATACGCACGCGTCATTGTGCCCATTTTTGGACACAAATAGTCCTTACACTTCGCCCCTGTTTCCTTTTTTTTGCCCCTGTTTGGAGCCCTGCATGAAATTCAGATTTCCCATTGTCATCATTGATGAAGACTACCGTTCAGAGAACACTTCGGGTCTGGGTATTCGTGCATTGGCCGAAGCCATCGTGTCTGAAGGCTTTGAGGTTCTAGGGGTGACCAGTTACGGTGATCTGTCGCAGTTTGCCCAACAGCAAAGCCGCGCCAGCGCATTCATCTTGTCGATCGATGATGAAGAATTCACACCCGGCCCCGACCTGGACCCGGTGGTGCTGAGCTTGCGTGCTTTCATTGGTGAGGTACGCCGCAAAAACGCGGATGTGCCAATTTATGTGTATGGCGAAACCAAGACTTCGCGCCATTTGCCCAATGACATTTTGCGTGAGTTGCACGGCTTCATTCACATGTTTGAGGACACACCAGAGTTTGTGGCCCGACACATCATTCGTGAGGCCAAGAGTTACCTGGAAGGTGTGCAACCTCCGTTTTTCAAGGCTTTGCTCGACTATGCCGAAGACGGCTCGTATTCATGGCACTGCCCCGGTCACTCGGGAGGTGTGGCATTTTTGAAGAGCCCCGTAGGCCAGATGTACCACCAGTTTTATGGTGAAAACATGCTGCGCGCCGACGTGTGCAATGCAGTCGAAGAGTTGGGACAATTGCTCGACCACAACGGCGCCATTGGCGAGAGTGAACGCAATGCAGCACGCATTTTCAATGCGGACCACTGCTTCTTTGTGACCAATGGCACCAGCACCTCCAACAAGATGGTGTGGCACCACACCGTAGCGCCCAATGATGTGGTGGTGGTGGATCGCAATTGCCACAAATCCATTTTGCATTCCATCATCATGACTGGTGCGATCCCGGTTTTTTTAAAGCCCACGCGCAACCACTTCGGCATCATCGGTCCCATCCCGCAAAGCGAGTTTGAAGTTGCCACCATCCAGGCCAAGATCAAGGCGAACCCGCTGCTCAAGGGCGTAGACCCCAAAAAAGTCAAGCCGCGTGTCATGACCTTGACGCAGTCCACTTACGACGGGGTCTTGTACAACACCGAGACCATCAAGGGGATGCTGGATGGCTACGTAGACAACCTGCACTTTGATGAAGCCTGGTTGCCGCACGCGGCTTTTCATCCGTTTTATGGCCCCTACCATGCGATGGGTAAAAAAAGAGCGCGCCCAAAGACCTCGGTGGTGTATGCCACGCAATCGATTCACAAATTGCTGGCCGGTATCAGTCAAGCCAGCCACGTCTTGGTGCAAGACTCGCAAACCATCAAGTTGGATCGCCACTTGTTCAACGAAGCCTACCTGATGCACACCAGCACCAGCCCGCAGTACAGCATCATTGCCAGTTGCGATGTGGCGGCGGCCATGATGGAGCCCCCCGGCGGCACCGCATTGGTGGAGGAAAGCATTGCAGAAGCATTGGACTTCCGGCGCGCCATGCGCAAGGTGGATGCCGAATACGGCAAAGATTGGTGGTTCAAGGTCTGGGGCCCCGAAAAACTGGTTGACGAAGGCATTGGCCGTGCGGAAGACTGGATCATCCGCAGCGACGCCCGCAAAAAGATAAGCAAATGGCATGGTTTTGGCCAGTTGGCGGACGGCTTCAATATGCTGGACCCGATCAAATCCACCATCGTGACACCGGGCTTGAACCTGGATGGTAAGTTCGATAAAACGGGCATACCCGCCTCTATCGTCACCAAGTTTTTAACCTCAAATGGCGTGGTGGTCGAAAAAACGGGCTTGTACAGTTTCTTCATCATGTTCACCATCGGCATCACCAAGGGCCGCTGGAACTCGCTGCTCACCGCTTTGCAGCAGTTCAAGGACGATTACGACCGGAATCAGCCGATGTCGCGCATCATGCCGGAGTTTTGCCAAAAGCATCGCCAATACGAGCGCATGGGGCTTCGCGACCTGTGCCAACACATCCACACCTTGTACGCCAAATATGACATCGCGCGCTTGACGACGGAGATGTATTTGTCGGACCTGACGCCTGCCATGAAGCCTGCCGATGCTTACGCCTACATCGCACACCGTAAAACCGAGCGAGTAGAAATTGACCAATTGGAAGGGCGGGTCACTGTGGGCTTGGTTACGCCTTATCCGCCCGGCATTCCGCTGTTGATTCCGGGCGAAGTATTCAACAAAAAAATCATTGACTACCTCAAATTTTCCCGCGAGTTCAATGCCCAGTGCCCAGGTTTTGAGACCGACATCCACGGCTTGGTGGAAGAGGTGGGAGCAGATGGCGTGAAGCGTTATTTTGCGGATTGCGTTAAAAACTGATTTCACTTCCTTCAGGGGCGTTCATGCGTTTTTATGTTTGTCTATTCATAGGATTCAGTTGGGCACTTCAAGGGGCTTTTGCTTTGCAAGCCAATGCAAATGAAATTGCCTTGGAGGATTATTTTCAGCTGCCCCGACTCGCGAATGTGGCGCTCTCACCCAATGGTCAATACCTTGCGGCAACGACACGGGTAAACGACCGGATGAACATTGCAGTCATCGATTTGGCGACCCAAAAAGCACAAGCGCTGACCAGTTTCACGGACAGTGATGCGGTCAGTTTGCGATGGGTGGGCAACGATCGCATTTTGTTTTCGCAGGGCAATTACGGCGACCCCAGCTTGACCCGCGAGTTGGTCACGGGTGGTGGTCTGTTTGTCGTCAACCGCAACGGATCAGGCTTCAAAGTCATTGCAGACAGTGTCCAGCAGGCCTTGACCAAAGGCGAGAGAAACTACCGATCACTGCAATTTTTCCAAACAATCCAAAACAATGATGATGAGATCATTGCCGTCGGCAACTTGACCGTCAGTGATGCCTCTGACGTCTACCGGGTCAATTTGAACACCGGAAAAAGCACTTTACTTTCGCTCGGCCGACCGGCCATTCAAGCCTATTCGTGGATTTTGGATAAACAATTGGTGCCGCGTGTGGTGATGGGTTCCGTCAAAAACACCAACACTGTTCTGGTTTATTACCGTGAAAGTGCGAGCCGTCCTTGGATGCAAATTGCAGAATTCAATGCCATGAAAGGGCCTACATTTGTGCCTTTGGCTCTGCAGGAGTCGGACCAAAGTTTGTGGGTCGCATCGAACCATGGTCAAGATACCATGGCCATTCACAAGTTTGACCCCGTCCAGAAAAAATTCACAGAGCAGATTGCCCAACACCCTCAATTTGACATGGGTGCCACAGCCATGGGCACTCAAGTGGATGGACTTGTTTTCAACCCCATAGGCCAAGAGATTGTGGGCCTCCGGGTCAATGGCGGTAAGCCGCAAAAAGCATGGTTTTCAGAAGCTCATGCGGCAGTGCAAGCACAGGTCGACAAAGCATTGCCTGACAGAATCAACGATTTTGAACTCAGCTCGCAAAGCAGCAAGGTGCTGATCACCAGTTATTCCGATGTCCACCCTGAAAAATGGTATGTGTTTGATCAAGCCCAGAAAACGCTTGAAGAAGTGGGCAACTCCAAACCCCAGCTGGAGGGTAAGTTGGTCAAGCAAATGCCTTTCACATTCGAGTCCAGGGATGGTTTGAAATTCAACGGCTACTATTTTCTTCCCAAGGATTACCAAAAAGGCCAGCAGTTGCCTACCATCGTCCATGTCCACGGCGGGCCTTTTGCGCGTGCAGATTATTTTGGCCGTGGTTTCGGCTACCGAGAAGCGCAGCTGTTTGCCTCGTGGGGCTATGCAGTCATCGTGCCGAACTTCAGGATCACGCCAGGCCTGGGTGGTAAGAACTATTACGCTGGCTTTGGCAGTTACGGCAAAGAAATGCTGTTGGACCATGAAGATGCCGTCAAATGGGGTGTTCAGCAAGGCTTTGTAAGCCCCAATCAGGTCTGTATCTCAGGGGCCAGTTATGGCGGCTACGCGGCCCTGATGGGGCCAGCCATCAACCCTTCTTTTTACAAATGCGCCATATCAGGGTTGGCCCCAACAGACATGAAGTACCAACTCAGCACCATGGACGGTGATACTGCGTTATCGACAACGGGTCAGCACTATTGGCTGCAAGTCCTGGGTGCCAAAGACTTAGATGATCCTATCTTGAACCTGGTTTCGCCTTTGTCCTGGGCCAAAAACATCCAGATTCCTGTTTTCATGTATGCGGGTAAGTTCGATTACAGAGTTCCGTATCCTCAAATAGAGAAGATGGCCAAAGCTTTAACCGAATCGGGCAATCCCCCCAAAGATTATGTCGCTATCCCGGGTGAGGGCCATGGCTTTACCAAGCCAGCCAACAACATCTTGTTGTACGGAAAAATTCAAAAATTTCTGGCCGAGCAACTGGCCGCTCACTGAATGAATCGTATTTAATTCATTTTTTTGGGCGAGTTTGTGTCTTTTTTAAGACACTTAGCATTTTTGCTTCACATAAACGACATATTTGTCGACAATTAAAATGAGGTGTAACTTTTGTTACTTTTCTTATTTTCATTGTCAACGAAGGATGTTTATGTTCGCGCGATCAAAATTAAACCTTGCCGTGATGGCTGCAATCGCAGGTGGCGTGGGATTTTTCCCCTCGGCTAATGCTCAAGAGGCGGATCGCATGGAGATCACCGGCTCGCGACTCAAACGGGTGGATGCCGAGACAGCGGCCCCTGTGCAAATCATCACGCGAGCAGACATCGAATCGACAGGCAAGTTGACCCTGTCTGAGGTCCTGCAAGCCTTGCCCATGAACAACAACGGCAGTGTGCCCACCAGCTTTGGCAATGGCTTTGCGGCAGGAGGCTCGGGTATTTCTCTGCGCGGTTTGAGTGTGAACTCCACCTTGGTACTGCTCAATGGTCGTCGCATGGCCCCTTATGGCTTGGCTGACGATGGCCAACGCAACTTTGTGGACTTGAGTTCCATTCCGTTGGACTTGGTTGACCGTGTTGAAATTTTGAAAGACGGCGCTTCCGCTGTCTACGGCTCAGACGCCATTGCCGGCGTGGTCAACATCATTCTGCGCAAAGACTTCAAAGGCTTCATCGGCAGCGCCAGTGCAGGCACTTCGCGATATGGCGACGCCAACTCCACACGCGCCTCCT
>Ga0209189_1002930_pt1 | contig 11669 bp, 12 predicted proteins | sample C_130820_EF_Meta_FD_187308 | JGI IMG/M metagenome (GOLD analysis project Ga0209189, IMG submission 187308) | Freshwater microbial communities from Lake Croche, Canada to study carbon cycling - C_130820_EF_MetaG (SPAdes) (version 3) | ecosystem: Environmental > Aquatic > Freshwater > Lake...
CATTGAATAGAAATGAGAATTTGACTTGAATACCATATTGCATACAAAGGCCTTGTAAGTCCAAACAAGCCTTCATGTATAGACCGTGGTTCATACCGCCATACATTGGTGTTGCTACAAACAGACTTTTTGTTTGTAAATCTTCTTTTTTAATTGATATTTCCATTTGTGCTCCGATTATAAAAAAAGGGAGTCTCCCACAACGGGAACTCCCTATGGCCTACAGATTAGGCAGTAAAGCTGAAGCCGCCTTTGTATGCAGCACGAACCATAGCTTTGGTTGGTTTGCCGATACGATAGGCTTTCACTTTTGAACCGTCACCACGTGAAACGGTATTAGTGTAGATGACATTACCTTCTTGGCGAAGTTCGTCAATACGAGCAGCGACATTCTGGATGCCGAAACGAGCACGAGCTTGTGCTGTGGTCAAAGTGTTGTAACCCTCTGACTTGCTCAAGTAGTTAAGGATTTTTTGTTTTGCAGATAGATTCTTTTTCATAGAATACTCCATAGTAAGTTAATAATAAATCTTGCTTTCGCAAGTTACACATCATATCATTATATATGTGTTTCGTCAAGCGTTTATCGACCAACCTGTGGTAAATATTTCGCTTTGGTTTCTTCCCATGATAGATAGATTAAATCATCATAGAAAAGATTCTCATACGATACGTTGTTCTTCTTCTTTAACATAGAGATGCGACCTTTGGCATATTTGGTCTTCCAAATTTCTGTTAAAGCTTCTACACTGGTATCAAATGATTTTACCAATTTATCTCCTGTAATTTGTTTACAGAGAAACTCATTGGTATTGTTGTACAACGGACTAAAATAGATGCCACGTTGATGTTCTGTTCTGGTAATATCTTTTGGGATACCCAATTTAGGATAAGCAAAATGTAATGAACGATTTTTATGGTCACGTTTAAGTGGAAGACCTTGTGCATTCTTTGCTTCCCACCATTCAAAATATTTCCTTGTGTGTTTTTCTTTCAACCAATCAAAAATCATTTTCTTAGTTGAACGAGAGGGTTCAAAAGCAACTGAGCCAGAAGAAAATCCCATTTTGTTCCAATGTTCCAGGCCATCATACTGAGATAAGCCATCGGACTTTGTGTTACCATAAAGTGAAGTAGTAGTAACACCAACAAGTGTGTCTCCATATCTTACCTTCCAATCATTTTGTACTGTATCTGATAAACATAATAAGGCAAGTAGCTTGCCACCCATATAATTAAAACCTAGTGGTTGTAGAGGAACAATTGTAGAACCAATGGCTGTATGGTTAATCATGTTCTGTTTAGTTTTTATATCTCTTGGCCATCCAATGGCCTTATCTCTTGGTGTAAGGTCTAAGAAGTCAGATGAAATACAAATGACACCAAGATACTTTTCGGTCTGTCCATCAATGACTGTATAGAATAGATTACGACCAATATTAGAGTTGTTCTTCATCGTGGAAGAAAAGGTACGAACAGCATTCCAAATTTCTGCATTAAAATCTTTATCATCATTACCATTAGATAATTTCAATATAGGTCTTAATTTTTCATAATCATCTGGTTCTTTTGGCATCCAGAATTTACTTTTTACAGTTTCTATTAATGCTCTTTGTTTTGGATCGTTCATGTAAAGTTCATCTTGATTAGTAATCGATGAAAAATTCGTAGTAGTAGGATACCGTTCTTTAATTTCACACCATTTCTGGTACAAAGTATATTCACGAACATCCATATTAGAAGCATATGTCAAATCGGACATAACAGTTTCTTTTAATACTTGTTCATCAATATGTTCAAAATTTTCTATGGGATTTTGTTTCAACCAAGTTTCCCATTGTTTATCTACTGTGACAATTTCATTGGTGTTTACAACTTGTTCTTCATCACCCCATAAAGTGTTTATAACTTCAATCTTTTTTGCCATTATATCAATCTCAATTTCTTCAAAGTTTTATTCCGTTTCTTCATACCAAAATCTAATGCCAACGGTTTTGCCTTATCAGTATACAATATTCCGTTCATGTGGTCAAGCTCATGGAGAAAACACCGAGCAGAAACACCAATATAAGTGGCAGTTCTAGTAATACCATTAAAGTCTTGGTATTCCACATCAACTTCTTTTGGTCTGGTAATTTTAAGACCTAAGAAAGGAAACGACAAACAACCTTCTGTCATATGTGCCTCATCTCTTGTTGCAATAACTTTCGGATTAAAAAATGCCACGTATTCTTCTCCTGCACCCATAACAAAGACACGATATGGCAATCCACATTGATTGGCAGATAATCCAATACCATGATGTTCTCTGCAAGTATCTACCAATGCCGAAGCAAGTTGGTTTGGATTTACTCCTTTTTCATTGAAATCAAATTCAGGCATTACTTGTCTGAGTAAAGGATGACTCTCATGTACCAAATGAAGTAGATTCTTTGGTTGGTCTACTACCTTGGATTGTTTTAGGGAATCTTCCGTGTTATATACGAATATGTCACTTGCACTCATTTTGCCACCCTACTAAAATTATTATATTTTTCGAACTTAATAATAGACCTAAACTTATCAAAGAGTTGGTCTCCCTTGTGAGAGATAACAAAGATGTTTGTATCAGTACCCATCTCATGTATCAATTTTAAAAATTCTTCTGTACCGACACCATCCAATGACGAATCAAATACTTCATCAAGTATCAATAAGTTTGTATTGGTACTATTCTTCAACTTAGCAATCTGACGCCATGTAAACAACAAGGCCAAGTCAATACGCATCTTCTCGCCTTCAGAGAAATTGGAATAAGAGAATTCATCACGGTGTCTACTCTTAATTGTTTCTTCAAAGGATTCATTAATATTAAAGTTAACAAAGAAGTCCATGGCAGTCAAATACTTATTAATTAACTTATTCATAATTGGCAAATACTGACGAATGATTTTGGTTTTAATACCTGTATCTTTCAACAGATTACCAGCAAACTCATAATATTGTTTCTCAACTGCCAGTTCTTCTTGTTTAGTTATTAACTCTGCTAGTTGGCGTTTCAATTCTAAGAGTTTGGTATTTTCTTCTTCTAAATTATCTTTACGATTAGATAACTCGGTAATTTCTTTTTGTAACTTACCAATATATTCATTGACAGCAGTAATGGTAGAGTTGTGTTTAACAATCTCATTATTATGACCACTAACGTGTTTGATAATATTTTGTATCTGTTCTATACGTTGGTTGGTTTGGACAATCTGTGATGCAATCTCTTTAAGTCCTTGACGTTGTGTTTCAACTTTAGACTTACTTTCATTCACTTGTTTGTCTTTGAATTCACCAACAATAGTTTGTTTACAAGTAGGACAATTATCATGTTCTTCATAGAAAGCAATATCTTTTTCATTTTTCTTAATATTGGTTTCAATCTTAGATTCCAACTGTAGAAGTTTTTTACTTTTACCTTCCACAGATAACTTGTCTTCAATCTTTTTCTGTAGAACATCAATGTGTTTCTGTATCAATCCAATATCTTTGGATAATTTATTGATTTGATTTTGACTGTTGGTAATCTCAACATTCTTTTTAACTATTTCTTCATCATTCCGATTCTTGTGGTCTTCAATACTTTGTTTGAGGAAACCAATCTTCTCGGAAGTTAATGTCATTTCATATTTGTACTTTAGAGAAGTATCTTTTATTGCCGTCATTCTTTCTTTTACCACAGCATTCATGGAAGAAAAGATTTGTATGTCTAATAGGTCTTCAATAATTGCTCTACGGTCGGCAGGAGACAATTGCATGAATGGTACAAAAGAAGCTGAACCAAGGATGACTACTTGCGTGAAAGACTTATAATTTAATTTGAGAATAAATTTCTCTAAGTGTTCTTGATAGTCTTTTGCTTTAGCATCCTGGTCAACCAATTTATCATTACAATATACTTCAAAAGTATTGGGTTTAATACCACGAATTACCTTGTATTGTTTTTTACCAATGGCAAATTCAATCTCAATTACAGCATCTTTACTGTTAATTGAATTTACAAGTTGTGGTTTATTAATCTTACGAAATGGTTTACCAAAGAGACCAAAACACAAGGCGTCCAAAATCGTGGACTTACCTGCACCATTGTTACCAATGATTAGGGTGTTTTGTGACCTTTGTAAATTAATTTCTGTAAATACATTGCCGGTACTTAAAAAATTCTTCCAACGGACTTTCTGAAATATAATCATGCCTGTTCTAAGTTCAATGCCTCGATATAAAGTTCTTTGAGAACCGATTTGAGTTTATCATTATTAATATGTTCTTCTTTGATACCATCAACAAATTTATTAATTATTGATACAGTATCTTCTGCTTGGTTAACTATATCATCATCTAGACCTTCTGTCAAGTCAATTACATCTTCAGCAATGGTAATATCGACAGGATTAACATTGTATAGATTGGACATAAACCTGTCAAACAGATAAGGATTAGTTTTATTCACTACCACGACTTTTACATAGGTATTGGTATATGATGTAAGGTCTTTATTGGTAATTTCTGTAATGGAACTTTCTTTGTCATCATAGTATATTTTGTGGAACATCACATTGGTATTAGGTATGAATTCTAATTCTTGTGTATTCAAATCAAACAAATGAAATCCTCTTTGGTCATCATAATCTTGCCAAGTCAATTCATATGGATTACCCAAGTAATATATGTTGTCTGAATGACTACGGTGATGGTAATGACCAGAAAAGACCATATCAAATTTATTAAATAGTCCACGTTCAAGACCTTCATAATTTGGCATACCACGATTCATAGCAAATCCAGAAATCTCTAAGTGACCCATACAAAGTGTGGCTGGTGTATTCTTCAGTTCAGCCATAGACTGCTCATAATTTTCGGCACAAATCCACGGTAACATACACACATCATGTTTTACTTCACCATAGTTTAGATGTATTGTTTGTGGAGAATCTATAATAGAAATGTTTTCATATTCATTCAATAATAAATCTACTGAGTTAACATTGTTGGTATTTTTAAAATAAGTATCGTGATTACCTGCCAACATATGTATTTCTATATCCATTTTAGCCAATGGATCAAAAAACATTTCCTTAGTACGCTTTAGTGTAAAGAAGTTAACATACTTCCTACGGTCAAATGTATCACCGAGAATTAGGAGAGTTTTAATTTCTTCCTTCTCTAAAACAGGAAAGAATATTTCTTTATAAAACTTTTCATAATAATCTAAGAAATGGGTTGAATCATTTCTGGCACCAAAGTGTTGGTCAGTTATAATTGCTACTTTCATCTTTACCTATAGTTAATATCACATTCAACATTATATCATTCTCCTAAGAATTTTTCAATACCCTTAGGCTTCTTTACCTCTTTCTTTGCCTTTTTAGCATCTTCATAGTTTTCGATGAACTCTGAAATGTTATCATACAATTCAAATTGCCTTGTGGTACCATCTTCAAACTCTAACATCTCAAACTCATCCAGAATACCCATCTGTTCTGTGGCTTTATACTTTACATATAGTTGTTTCTTTTCTTTCTGTATTCTACGTAGAAAGGCATAGTAAATAATTTGAGTAAAGTAGGCAAATGGATTCTTTGACTTGGTAGGATCAAAGTTATCAAAGTACATTAGACAATTCTCAATACCATCAGACATCATCTCATCACGATAGGTATAGTTGATGAAGTTTGGCTTATGAGACAACCCTTCGGCAATCTTCATAAAACATTCTCCAATGTAATTTGGAATAGGTGGTTCTGGAAGTTTCTCCTTCTTACACCTCTTCTGTTCTGCCTTGTAATCCACAAGAGCTTGAAGAAAGTCTGGATTGTTAATATAGTGTTTTTGTTTTTTAGTAGTTGTCATGTTTACCACATAATGTTATTGACATTCGCTTGACAAGTGTGTACAGTCGAGTATGTCCTGCTTTGAAAGTATTAATGTAAAGTATCTCCATAACCAGGAAGATTTTCAAATTCATTAATCATTTGAGTTATTTCTTCCTCAGACATATCAGTTACTTCATTCTTTGCCTTAATGAGTTCCTTGATTCTAGATACCGTATTGATATAATATTCACAGAACTCATCATCTGGTTCCAAAATAGAAAGAACATCCTTAGTGTATATTTCCACAGAGTTTTTCTTTACTAATTGGACAGGCAACCAGTGATTCATAATTAAACCTGTATCTCTACTACGATAATCAATTTGGAATTCCATAGGTTCTTCCAATGTGATACGATCCAAACTAGTTGCCGATACGTTAGCAATCAAGTCAGTACCATTTTGTAGTTTAATAATTTGTGTTTTATACTCAAGCATTTTTTAATCCTATCTTGTATATTTTGAAAGGGAACTGCTCATCATTATATATCTTTGTCCGTTCCACGAAATGTTTTAGTGTATAATTCATATGTTTCTTGTATCTCAAATCATCTGCTATGTCATAAAGCGTTGCAATATCTTTGCCTTCACTTTGTCGTAGACCTCTTCCAATTGATTGCAGAGTTCGTATTGTTGATTTAGTCGGCATTGCAAATATAATGTTATGCAAATTCCTAATGTTAATTCCAGTAGAAAAAGTACCAAAACTAGCCACAACAATAGCATCATTCTCTATCTCCATAATCTTACGAATATCTTCTCTGTCCGTGGTTTCAGTACCACCATAAACAAAGAATACTTTTCTATCACCAATCTTCTCGGTTTGTCTAATCATATCATACAATATTCTACCGTGCTTGTCAACCATTTGAAATAATACTAATGTATTTTTACCTAAGGAAACAGCAAGATTCTTAATAAATTTATTTCTAGATTCGTGTGTAATCAGATATTCTATTTCTTCTTGGTAAGTCTTATCTTTGGCATACAGGCATTCTTCATCTGTGTGTTTAAGTACCAAACATTTAATTTCAAAATTGGATAGTTGGTTGTTATCAATCAGTTCTTTTGTTGTCGTTACCTTTTTAACAGGACCAAAAAGACCTTCTAATACTAACTTGTGTGTTTTGGTACCATCAAGTGTACCCGTTAGACCAATACGATATTTTGCATTTACACAAGATGTAAGTATCGTAGTAAGTGATTGTGCTTTGAATAGATGTGCTTCGTCACCTATAATGTAATCAAACTGTTCAAAGTATTCTTTAGGTAACTTATACAATGATTGCCATGTGGAAATTGTAAGTGGCTTGGTTGACACTTTATCTTTTCCTTGATATATTCTATGCACCAAAGGTTCGACTGACTCATTATAATAATCTGAAAAATCGGAGTATAGTTGTTCAACTAGAGATGTTGTAGGAACAATTACAAGACCTTTGAGACCTTGATATTTACGTAACTGTTGAAAGATAAGATAAATGATGAGAGATTTACCTGATGCCGTTGGTGACAATAACAACGACCTACGTCTTTGCATTGCATGGACAAATGCCGCAATCTGATGTTCTCTTACTTCAATAGGTTCACCACGTGCGTGTATGTCTAATTCTTCAATAAATTTTTTGGCGTGGTATAAGGAGAATTCGTCCTCAACAAAGTCATGTGACCATGCATAATCTCTTTCTTCACAAAACTGTTCTATGTATGGAAGTAATCCAATGTATATTCGATTCTGCCTTAAATCAAATAAACGGATTTTACCGTCCCAGATTTTGTTTCTATAGGCAGGAACAAATTGATAACCTGGAACGAAGAATGTAAAAAATTCTGATATCTCTTTGGCTATGTGATTTTCACATTCAACCTTTAAGTATACCTCATTTACTTTTGTTATTACTACGTGTTCTTTATTGTCCACCGATGAATTTTTCCCATGATATAAAATCACGGAGTTGCCACGTTCTCTGTTTCAATTCATTCATAATTGATTCTATAACAGATACCGTTTCTTCGTGATATACTTTCTTCTCCAATAACTTGATTAAATCAGCATCGGCTTCCAAATAAGTATTTATGTCTGACTTTAAAGTGAACTGGAAGGGTTCCCATCCATATTCAGATAGTTCTTCCCTTGACATTTTACCTGTATAGTATTCCCATTTGACTTTACGCATACGTAAATAATCAAAGTGTGCCTTCTTTGAGGCAATCTTATGCTTAGTGAGAATAGCGAGGTATTTGTTGTGTAGTGTGGGAATCTTTAACAGTTCTTTTCCAGGTTCTGTCTGGTCAATAACTGTATCACGTTCCCAATTCTTCAATACTAATTCTAGGTTTTCCATAATATAAAAGGTAACAGTAAAATTACATTATAACATAACTAATGTTATCGTGTCAAGCCAATGTTAGATAGATTCAATGTTGTGATAATCAAATACAAAAGTGGCAGTGGCATATACAATATCATCAGCAGTCATTTTGGTATCGAATTGAATATCCGATAATGATATTGGAAAGACATTAATAAACTTCACCCTTAGTACAGGATTGTTAAGATTGTTTAGTACTGTAAGTGTAGCATCAGAGTAACCTTTAGGTCCGTTTCCTGACTTATACTGGTTCTGAGCGTCACTCAATCTTTTACGTTCTCCAAAACTCTCTGGAGATGCGATGGAACGAAACCAATTGTGTATTTGTTGCCAGCTATCTAACGCTTCGTCAACCGCAAAATCTATATTTAATTGGTTGTATGTAATCTTATTACCTGGTGCATATATGTCCAACATAGGAGTATTGATTGGGGCCTGTCCTATACTAACCCCTGGTATGTTTACTGACTGGCAAAAGTATTGCGTGGAACCAATCCTATCAAACGTGAGTAGGTATTTGGTTGCCTGTAAGTAATTTGGGTTTTGTGGTATTCTGGTAATTGCTGTCATATGATTATTTAGGTCATAAAAAAACCGCCGAAGCGGTTTTGTTTACTTTTGAATCATCCAACAACCTTCATTGACATGGTGTTCTGGATCATCTCTTAAAGAAATAATTGAGTTTTTATCGATACCCATTTCATCACAGAATTGATATATTCCGTTTCTCACGGTGTTTACACCACGGTCATCAGTAAACCAATCATGGCCTGAAAATATACCACCTTGTTTAACTTTAGGCCAGTAGTTCATACAGTCCTGGTAAACAGATTTATGTGAATGATTTGCATCAATAAAAATCCAATCTAATGAATCATTTTCAATAAATTGGTGTCCTATTTCTGAAGGCTTTTTAATCAAAACAACTTTGTCTTTATTCTTATTGTCGGGACTATTTAGTTTGTCTAAGAAAACTTCACCAACACTTTTCATTGTTTCACCTTTCATGTGACCCCAAGGACAATCATCTGCATAATCTTTATATTCGTCCCATTGGTCTACAGCATAATACTTTGTAATTCTTGGAATCTTTTCCATTAAATGAAACATATTTGTACCAAAAGCAACACCAACTTCTGCTGCAACAATATCACGGTCAAGAGCGTTCAGTATTTTAATAAAACCCGAAGAACTTTCTCTTTCAAAAATGTCAGGACTTGCCAACCATTCGGCATAAGGTCTATAATAATATGAATCATCAAACATAATAAATCTCCTTTTAAAAATCATGTACTTTTATATAGGCCATAAAAAAAGAGACCTCCGAAGAGGCCTCTTTAAATGTCACTCTTAACGGTGACTTCTTCCCATCTCAAGGGATTACATCAAGTTCTTGACACCGAACAAACGATAGTACACGTTTCTACGAGCCTGTAAACCGCCGTTGTCAGGGTATACACCAGAAGCACCGTTAGAGAATGGATTTGCAACCATGCCGTAACGAGTCTTGAAACCAATCTTTGGTTGGAATGTATACTGGTCAACAGCACGAACCATTTGTAACGGCACGTATGGACAGTAGAACAGACCAGCATCATAAGGAGAAGAACCCTTATAACCGATTGTTACCAATTCTTGGTTAGATGTGTAACCACCGAAGTATGGGTCGATATAGACCTTGATACGGCCGTGGAGCATACCAGCAAATGTATTGCCTGTATCGTCAACTTGGAGGTCAGCAGACAAAGCAGGAGTGTATTGTAACACACCAGCCATAGCCATAGCAGATGCAACGTCTGAAGAAACAATCAGAACGTTACCTTTACCTCTACGAGTTTGTTTTGCAATGACGTTAGCATCACGTTCAATTTGGAAAATCAAACCTTTGAAACGCTCAACTGACCAACGGCCGTTAGAGTCTGTGTCAAGGTCGAAGAAACCAGCAGTAGTAGTACCATACTGAGCACCTGCAACGGCACAAGTATAGATAGTACGAATAACTTCACGGTTGATTTCAGCCAAGATTTCTGTTGACAGAATGTTTGACAATTCTGTTTCAGCATCCAAACCATGGATTGCTTTCAAGTCTTGAGCAAGTTCAAGTGAATATTCTGCCTTCAGAGCACGTGACTGAGCAGTAACAGTAACTTTCTCGATAGAGAAGGCCATTTGTTGGAATGCTGCAGGACCGTTATCTTGAGTACCCAAGATTTCAGCGTTAGCTGTTGGCATACCAATACCAGAAGTAGTTGTGTTACCTGTTGGGTTTTGGAATTGACCAGAAACGTCAGATGCACGTGTACCTTGGAATCCGTATGGATTGTTCTCAGAGAATGAACCAGAGAATGCTGTGTTAGCTTCGTTGAAGAAAGCTTCTGTACCTGTTTGATTAGTGTAACGAGCACGCATTGCGAAAATCAATCCTGTAGGACCAGTCATTGGCTGAACGCCAGCAACGTCATAAGCGATAAGATTTGGCAAAGCACGGCGTACCAAGCTAATCAAGATTGGGTCAAAGTTGTTTACACCAGAACCAGTGATGTTAGCAGGAGTTGAACCGCCTGTAGCTGCTTCGTTCAAGGCCATACGGTCTTGAGCCATAGCTTGTTGTTGATTTTCCAAAACAAGTGCTGTAACTGAACGCTTGTATGGGTCTTTGATGGCTTCGAGTTCTGGATGATTCAGAACTGGATCCCATTTCTTTTGTAGTTCTTCGGTCAAATACATTGTAATTATCCTTTTTATGTATTATCGACTAATTACTTAGCCAGAGTTTGTGAAATTGCTTTTGTATAAATTTCCATTGATGGATCAGAGAACACTTGTTTCTTTTCATCTTCAACTAGAACTTCATCCAAAGCTGAATTGTCTGCAACTTTAACGTCTGCTTTGAAATATGATTCTTTCAAAGTTTCTACCTTAGTTACAAATTCTTCCTCAGTAGTGAATTCCACACCCTCTGCGAGTGATTTTAATTTTTCTACTTGAGTCTGAGTCAGGCCTTCACACGCTGTGTAGATAGCCTCGATTTTTTTCTGTTCGTTAAGTGCCTTGGTCAACTCAACACCACGAGAGATTTGTTCGTTTAATGAACCTTCAAGTTCTTCCACTTTATTGGCCAATTCTTCCACAACATTTACTTTGTCTTCTGGAATATCAATATAGTGTTCTTCGAACAAACCTTTTAGACCAACGATAAAGTCTTCTACGATTTCAGCACGTAGACCTTTTTCGATAGCCAATTGATTTTCTTTCATCCATTCTTCAACCATATAATTGAGATAGTCATCAACTTTAGATGCCAATTCTTCTTTGATTTCTTCAACAGCAGTTTCAAACTGTTCTGTCAAAGCAACTTCAGCTTCAGCAATAACTTCTTCAGCACGAGCGATAACGGCGGCTT
>Ga0209189_1002934_pt1 | contig 11664 bp, 7 predicted proteins | sample C_130820_EF_Meta_FD_187308 | JGI IMG/M metagenome (GOLD analysis project Ga0209189, IMG submission 187308) | Freshwater microbial communities from Lake Croche, Canada to study carbon cycling - C_130820_EF_MetaG (SPAdes) (version 3) | ecosystem: Environmental > Aquatic > Freshwater > Lake | place...
TCTGCTGGCGGCGAAGTTCGGCGGCGGCGGCCACAAGGCGGCGGCCGGCGCCATCCTGCCCGGACCGTTCGACGCGGCCCGCGAGCAGGTGCTCGCCGCCGTGGACGAGGCCTGCCGGGCCGCGTAGAGTCGGGGGCTTCCGGCGAGGTGCCACGCAGGTCGGAGCAGCGTCATGAACGCACACACGCACGATGCCGGTGTCGGCCCAGACCGGGCCGGACGGCGGAACTTCCTCGTCGAATTGCTGGCGCTCGCCTGCGGCGGTCTCGCGACCCTGGCGCCGATCGGGGCGGGGCTGTGGGCCTTCCTCGACCCGCTGCGCAGAACGGGTGCCAGGGCGGCGTTCCTGCGGGTGACGGAGCTCTCCGCGATCCCCGACGACGGCGTGCCGCGCCAGTTCGCCGTGATCGCCGAGCGGAACGACGCCTGGACCGGCTTCGCCGCGGAGCCGGTCGGCGCGGTCTACCTGCGGCGGACCAGGGGCTCCACCGCCGTCGAGGCCCTCTCGGCCACCTGCCCGCACGCGGGCTGCTTCGTGGAGATCGAGTCGGCCGGAAAGTGCTTTCGCTGCCCCTGCCACAACAGCGAGTTCACGCTCGAGGGAGCGATCGTCGCCCCGAGCCCGAGCCCGAGGCCGATGGACGCGCTCGAGTGCCGCGTGGCGCAGAGCGGCGAGGTCGAGGTGAAGTGGGAGAAGTTCCGGGCCGGCGTCGCGGAGAAGGTCGTCCAGTGAGCCTCCGGCCGACACGAGATGCACACCATGAAGCCACCCAAATCGCCCGGTGACGGGGCCCGCAAAGGCCTCGTCGGCCGCCTCGCCGACTTTCTCGACGACCGCACCGGCTACCGCGCGGTAGTGCACGAAGCCCTCTACGAGCGGGTGCCCGGGGGCGCCCGCTGGCGCTACGTGTGGGGCAGCACGCTCGTGTTCGCGTTCATGACGCAGGTGATCACCGGGCTGTTTCTCTGGGCCAGTTACTCCGCGAGCGCCCAGACGGCCTGGGAGAGCGTCTACTACATCCAGCACGAGATGGCGGGCGGCTGGCTGCTGCGCGGCATCCACCACTTCATGGCCCAGGCGATGGTGGTGCTGCTCGCGCTCCACCTGCTCCAGGTGGTGATCGACGGCGCCTACCGCGCGCCGCGCGAGGTGAACTTCTGGCTCGGGCTCGTCCTCATGATGCTCGTGCTCGGCATGGCGCTCACGGGCTATCTCCTGCCGTGGGACCAGAAGGGCTACTGGGCCACGATCGTGGCCACGAACCTGGCCGGGATCGTGCCGGTGGTCGGTCCCTCGATCCAGCAACTCGTGATCGGCGGCACCGAATACGGCCACCACACGCTGACCCGGTTCTTCGCGCTGCACGCCGGGTTTCTCCCCGGCGCCCTGATCCTGATGCTCGTCGTCCACCTCGCGCTCTTCCGCAAGCACGGCCTCCACGCCAGGCAGCCGATCACGAAGCCCGACGCGATGTTCTGGCCCGACCAGGTGCTCAAGGACGCCGTCGCCATGCTCGCGGTGATGGCCGTCGTGCTCGGCGTGATCCTCGTGCCGGCGCTTCGAGCCATGCTCGCGGGCGAGGCGGTGCACACGGGCCACCTGGGGGCCGAACTCGGCGCCCCGGCCGATCCCTCGCTCCCCTACGCCGCCGCCCGGCCGGAGTGGTACTTCCTGTTCCTGTTCCAGTTCCTCAAGGTGTTCGAGGGCTGGGGGGCGACGGGTGAGTTTCTGGGCGCGATCGTCGTGCCGGGCCTGATCATGGGCGTGATGTTCCTGATGCCGATCATCGGCAACTGGAGGCTCGGCCACCGGTTCAACGTGGCCTTCACGCTCGGCATCGTGGCCGGCGCCGGCCTGCTCACCGCCCTCGCGCTCAACGAAGACTACTACGCCCTGTGGGTGGACAAGGCGTCGCTCGCCGACGCCCGGAAGCTCTACGACGACACGGGTGGCGACGAGAAAAAGCTCGCCGCGGTGCTCGGCAACGACCGGGCGAAGATCGCCGCGGTGGAGAAACAGTGGAAGACGCTCGAGAAGGTCCGGCACTCGCAGGCGTTCCTCGACGCCGCGAAGCAGGCCAGGCTTGACGCGGCACGGGCGATCGAACTGGCCGGCCGCCCCGAGAGGATCCCGCCGGCCGGCATGCTCGAACTCGTGCGGGCCGACGCGAAGAGCCAGGGCCCGCGGCTTTTCGCCCAGCACTGCGCGAGCTGCCACGCCCACGTCGACCCGCGGGCACCGGGAGCCGTGGAGATCCTCGCCAAGTCGTCCGCGGCCAACCTGTTCGAATTCGGCAAGGCCTCGTGGATGCGCGGCCTGCTCGACGCGCAGGAAGTGGCCGGCCCGGCCTACTTCGGCAACACGGCCCATAGGGAGGGCGACATGGTGAACTTCGTGAAGAACGACCTGGCCGACGCCGACCAGTGGAAGCGGGATGACATCGAGGCGGTGATCGTCGCCATGACGGCCGAGGCGGGGCTCGCTGATCCCGGCGTGCAGCAGGCCGTCCTCGAAAAGGGACGAGATCTCGTGGCCGACGGCGAGCGCTGCGGCGGCTGCCACAAGCTCGGCGACAACGGCACCGAACCCGGCTCCGCCCCCGACCTCACCGGCTGGGGCTCCCGCGAATGGCTCGTGGGGATCATCACCGACCCGACGCACGCGCGGTTCTACGGCGAATCGAACGACCGGATGCCGAGCTTCGGCAAGGCCGCGGAAGGGGCCGCGCCGATGCTCTCGCCGCAGCAGATCGGCCTCCTCGCCGACTGGCTGCGCGGCAACTGGTATCGGCCGTAGGCGCGCGCCGGCTCGGGGCTGGCCGTGCCCTCTCGCCGGACGTTCGCCTCGGCCCTCCCGGCCTCGGCTCTCTGCGTGTCCGCTGCGCTTCGCCATCCTGGCTGCGCTTGCTCCCACAGCCCGCTCGAGGACAGCGGCCAGCCCCGAGCCTCCTCAACTGGAATGGGGAGGCGAGGGGTTACCCCGAGCCGGCTTGGGCAAGCTGAGACGCGAAGGGGGTCTACGCCGTGCCGCCGAGGATCGTGGCGCGGGCGACACGGCCGACGCCCACCATGTAGGCCGCCGTGCGGAGCGGGACCTTGCGCGACGTGGAGAGCTGCCACACCTGTTCGAAGGCCTCGCCGAGGACGCGATCGAGCTCCTGGTAGACCCGGGCCACGCCCCACTGGTAGTGCTGCCGGTTCTGCACCCACTCGAAGTAGCTCGCCGTGACGCCGCCGGCGTTCACGAGGATGTCGGGCGCCACGAGGATGCCCCGCTCGTCGAGGATCGCGTCCGCGTCGGGCTCGATCGGAGCGTTCGCGGCTTCGACCACGATCGGCGCCTTCACGGCGCCCGCATTCGCCTTCGTGAGCACACCGCCCAGGGCGGCGGGAATGAGGACGTCGCACTCCATGGAAAGCAGGTCGGCATTCGTGATCGTATCCCCCCCGGTGAAGCCCTCGAGGCGGCCGCCGTTCTCGCGCGCGTGCCGCAGCAGGGCGAGCACGTCGAGGCCATCGGCGCGGTGGAAGGCGGCCCAGGCGTCGCTCACCGCGACGATCGTGCACTCCGCATCGCGGAGGAACTTGGCCGTGTGCGTGCCGACGTTGCCGAAGCCCTGGATGGCGACCCGCGTGCCGGGAATGCGCCGGCCGAGCCGGCTGAGGAGCTTGAGCGTGAGGGCGCCCACGCCGCGGCCCGTGGCCTCCTCGCGGCCCGGGATGCCGTGGTAGTCGATCGGCTTGCCGGTGACGCAGGCGGGCGAGAAGCCGTGGTATTTGTCGTACTGGTTCATGATCCAGGCCATCACCTCCGACGTCGTTCCCATGTCGGGGGCCGGGATGTCCACGTCGGGGCCGAAGAGGTCGTGGATCGCGTCCACGAACCGGCGGGTCACCCGCTCGAGCTCGCGCCGCGAGAGTTTCGCAGGGTCGAGGGCGATGCCCCCCTTCGCACCGCCGTAGGGCAGATTGACGACGGCAGTCTTCCAGGTCATGAGCGCGGCGAGCGCTCGCACCTCGTCGAGATCGACCTGCGGATGGTATCGCAGGCCGCCTTTCATCGGTCCCCGGGCGTCGTTGTGCTGCACGCGGTAGCCGACGTAGGTGGTCACCTCGCCCGAATCCAGCTCGACGGGAATCTGCACCTGCACCTCGCGCTTGGCGCCGAGAAGCTGGCGCCGGATGCCCGGCGAGAGGTCGAGCTGGTCGGCGGCGCGGTCGAAGTAGATGCGGGTGGCTTCGCTCGATCGCATGGTGCGGGGCGCTCCTGGTGGCTGCGCGATCTTATCGGCAGCCGTTTCCCCCTCACAACCGCGACGGGCGCGTGGCGGCGGCGGCGGGGCGGCGGCTAGGATGAAAGAGATCCACGCCGCGCCCCGAGTCCACCATGCCCACCCCCGTGCCCGCCCAGTTCTGGACGCTTCTGGCCGAGACTGGCCTCGTGGACGGCGACCGGGCCGCCGCCCTGCGGGCCGAGTTCGAGATCGAGTCGTTGTCGCCCGCGGCGCGGCCGGAGGCGGTCACCGAGGCGATCGCGAAATGGCTCGTGCGGCAGCGGGTGATCACGCTCTGGCAGGCGCGGCGGCTGCTGCGTTCCGACCGCGGGCCCTTCTTCATCGGCGATTACAGGTTGCTCGAACGTCTGGAGAAGGACACCTACCAGGGTGGCGGCAAAGGCCACCTGTTCCGGGCCCGGCACGAGCCCTCGGGCCGCGTCGTCCTCCTCGTGCTCCTCGACCCGGAGCAGTGCCGCGACCTCGAGACGTGGACCGACATCGTGCTGCGGACCACGGCCGTCAACCGCGCGGCCGATCCGACGCTCGGCCGGACCTGGGCCCTCGAGCAGAGCGCCGGTCAGCGGTTCATCATCTGTGAGGACGTCCCGGGAACGCCGCTCACTCCCGAACTCGCCGCCCGGGGGCCGCGGCCGGTGGGAGAGGCGACGCTGCTCGTGCTGACGATCGCCCGTGCCGTGGCGGAACTCCACCGGCTCGGCGTGGTGCACGGCGGCATCTCGCTCGACGCGCTGCGGCGCGAGCCGCCGGAGCCGGGTGGCGACATCGCGACGGGCCGCGTGAGGCTGCTCGGGTTTCCCCTCGTGGCCGATCCGCACGTGGTGCCGCCGCGCCCGCGAACCGACGATCCCGAGGCGGTCGCGAAGCTGGGGGCCAGGGCCTCGTTCGTCGCGCCGGAACTGCTGGCACCGGGTGCCGCGAGCGACCCGCGCAGCGACGTGTACGCGATCGGCTGCGTGCTCCAGTCGCTGCTCACCGGCCGCCTTCCCTGCTGGCAGGGCGACCCGGCCGCCACGCTCTCGCAGGCCGCGTCCGTGGGACCGGAGCCGCTCGGGCCCCCGCACGTGCCCGTCGAGGTGGCCACGCTCGTGTCCTATCTCGTGGCCCGCGATCCGGCGGCTCGCTACCAGTCCGCAGCCGAGGCGGCCGATGCGATCGCCGCCTGCCTCGGGGCTCCGGCGGTGTCGCCTTCGCTCCCGCCACAACAGCCCTTCGTCTCACCGGGCGCTCCCCGTGACGCGGCCGCGGCGGTACCGGCGGAGGTGGCGGTCTCGCCGGGCGGCGTCGCGGCCCCGCAGAGGCGGGGCTCGACCATGCCGCGGAAGCGACCTTCGCGCTGGTTGGCCTACGCAGTCGGTGGAACGGCCATCGCCGCGACCGCCGCCGCGATCCTTCTGGCCCCCCAGTTCTCGGCGGGCCGCAAGGGTGCGGTGAAGCCCAAGGCGAGGCCGGCCGCTCCCGATGCAGACGTCGAGGTCGCCAGGTCCGACCCGCCGCCGGCGGCGGTGCCGCAGCGGGCCGAGCCGCCCGCCGTCGCGCCCGTCGCCGTCGCGCCGCCGAACTCCACGAGGATCGTGGAGTCGACCGATCTTCCCTGGGCTTCGCCCACGGACGGGCCGCCGCCGCGGCTCGCCTACCTGCCGCCCGGGGCCCAGCTCATCCTGCTCGCGCGGCCGGCGGATCTGCTCGGAACCGCGGAAGGGAAGCTGTTCGTGCGGGCCCTCGGCGGCCGAGTGGAGGGGGCGCTCGCGGCCCTCGCCGCCGCATGCGGGTGTGCCGTCGAGGAGATCGAGATCGTCCAGGCTGGCTGGCAGGCCGATCCGGACATCGGGCCGGACGCGGTCGCGGGCGGCTACACCGTGTGGGCTCGGGAACCGTTGCCGGTCGCGAGCGACGAGTCGTTGCGGGCCGATGCCTGGGGGCCGACGACGCCGCGCACCGAAGCCGGCGAGACGCTCCACGTCGGCCCGGCGCTCTGTTACTGGCTGCCGAGCGAGGAAGGCGGCCGGGTGCTGGTGGCGGCGCCCGAGAAGCAGGTGGCCGAACTCGCGGCGGGGCGGGAGGCGATGCGTGACCCGGGCGACTCGTCCGGCTGGCGTCAGCGGCTCGCGGCGACCCTCCCGCCCGATCTCGAGAATCTCGTCGGCATGCTCGACGAGACGCGGCACCTCACGCTGTTCGGCTCTCCCGCGTATCTCCTCCACGACGGCCGCCCGGTGTTCGCCGGTCCGCTCGCCAAAATCGTCGAACCGCTCGGGGCCGTGCTGGGGTCGGAGGCCGCTGCCGCGGCCCTGTCGCTGCACTGCGCGGGCACGTTCTACGCCGAGATCGACCTCGTCGCGGCGGCGGCGAAATCGGCCCGCAAAGAGGCCGCCGGCCTCGCGGAGCGGATCAAGGCGCTCGCCGACACCGTCGAGGAGTATTGCAACGCGCTCGATCCGCATCCCTACGGCCGCAAGCTCGTGATGCGGCTGCCGCGGATGCTCGCCATCGCCGCCGCGAACCTGCGGGCGGGGACGGAGGGCAGGGGGGTCGTCGTCAATTGCCACCTGCCCGAGCATGCCGCACACAACCTCGCGCTCGCGGCCGAACTCGCGATCGAGCAGACGCCCGGTGCGCAGACGGCCGTCGCCGCCGCGGCTCCCGCCGCGCGTCAGTCGGCCGCCGAGCGGCTCGGCGGCCGGATGTCGCTCACGTTCGCGCGGGACACTCTGGAAAAGTCGATCCAGATGATCGCGGAGGAGATCGGCGTGCCGATGGAGATTCTCGGCAAGGACCTCGAACTCGAGGGCATCACGAAGAACCAGTCGTTCGGTCTCGACGAGCAGGATCAGCCCGCCGAGGCGATCCTCCGGACGATCCTTGCCAGGAGCAATCCCGACGGCAAACTGGTCTACGTGATCCGGAAACGAGGCGGTGCGGAGTCGGTGGAGATCACGACTCGCGCCGCCGCCGCCAAGCGTGGCGACGAGTTGCCGGCGGCGTTCGCCGCCGGAGCGGTGAACCTCAACGACGGGAAGGCGGAGGAACGATGATCATCGTGATGCAGGCCGGCGCCGCGCCGCAGGATCTCGAGCGCGTGGTGTCGCGCGTCGAGCAACTCAAGCTCCGTCCTCACGTGATCGTGGGCACCGAGCGGACCGTGGTCGCCGTCGTGGGGGACGAGCGCGACGCGACCGGTGTCGGCTTCGAGACGCTGCCCGGCGTGGCCTCGGTGCTGCCGATCCTCGCGCCCTACAAGGTGGCCAGCCGCGAGGTGCAGCCGGAGACGACGCTCGTGAAGGCCGGGCCGCTCGAGGTGGGCGGCAGCCGGGTCGGCGTGATCGCCGGTCCCTGCTCCGTGGAGAGCGTCGAGCAGATCGTGGGCACCGCCAGGGCGGTGAAGGCCGCGGGGGCCACGGGCCTGCGCGGCGGGGCGTTCAAGCCGCGGACGAGCCCCTACAGCTTCCAGGGCATGAAGGAGAAGGGGCTCGAACTGCTCGCCGAGGCGCGGGCCGCCACGGGGCTCGCCGTCGTGACGGAGGTGGTCGCCCCCGAGGACGTGCCGCTCGTCGCCCGCTACGCCGACGTGCTCCAGGTGGGGGCCCGCAACATGCAGAACTACCGGCTGCTCGAGGCGGTCGGCCGCTCGCACACGCCGGTGCTGCTCAAGCGGGGGCCGGCCGCGACCGTGGAGGAACTCCTGCTCGCGGCCGAATACATCCTCGATGCCGGCAACCGGCAGGTGATGCTCTGCGAGCGCGGCATCCGCACGTTCGAGACGCACACGCGATTCACGCTGCCGCTGGCGACGGTGCCCTGGCTCCACGCGCGCACGCACCTGCCCGTCGTCGTCGATCCGAGCCACGGCACGGGCCACGCGAATCTCGTCGAGAGCATGGCCGCCGCGAGCGTCGCGGCGGGGGCCGACGGCCTGATCGTGGAGGTGCATCCCGACCCGAAGTGCGCCTCGAGCGACGGCGCCCAGACGCTCGACTTCACCGCGTTCGGCCGGATGATGGACGTCTGCCGTCGTGTGGCCGAGGCGGTCGGGCGCACGATCGGCTGATTCCCCGGCCGGCACGTTCCATGGCGTTTTCATCTCTGCCGCTGGCGTATTGCACCAACGTGCATCCCTGTCGGCGGCTGGCCGACGTGCCGGAGGTGCTCGATCGCCACGCGCTCCCGGTGCGGGAGCGATGCACGTTCGAGATCTCGGTGGGGCTGTGGCTGCCCGAGGCGGCCGTCACCGAGCCCGGTGCCGCCGACATCGTGGGGGGGGCGCTCGCCAGCCGTGGCCTTTCCTGCCACACGCTCAATGCGTTTCCCTTCGGCGATTTCCACGGCACCCGCGTGAAGGAGCAGGTCTATCTCCCCGACTGGGCGGACCGCCGTCGTTTCGACTACACGCTTGCCTGCGCCCGCCTGCTCACCGCGCTCGTTCCGCCGGGCGGCGAGGGCAGCATCTCCACGCTGCCGCTGGGATTCAAAGGATTCGGCCACGGGCCCGACTTCCTGGCGGCGGCCTGCGACGCGCTCGTGGCGTGCGCGCGTGAACTGGCCGTGCTCGAGTCCGTGACCGGCCGGGTCATTCGACTCGCGCTCGAGCCCGAGCCGTGCTGCATCCTCGAGACGACCGCCGAGACGGTCGCGTTCTTCAACGGGCTTTTCGAGCGGGCTGCTCGCGCGGGGGTCGAGCATGAAGCCCGCCGGCACATCGGGGTGTGCTACGACGTGTGCCACCAGGCGGTCGAATTCGAGGACGCGGCGACCGCCATCGCCACGCTCACCACCGCCGGCGTGCGGATCAACAAGGTGCAGATCAGCTGCGCGATCGAGGCGACCGATCCGGCCGACCCCGCCCAGCGCGACGCATTGCTCGGCTATGTCGAGCCCCGGTATCTCCACCAGACATTCGCCCGCGGCGCCGAAGGCAGCGTTCACCGCGCCGTCGATCTCACCGCGGACCTGATCACCGACCCTGGCTGGCACGCCCGCGCCCCGTGGCGGATCCACTACCACGTGCCGGTCGACGCCGAGCGGATCGGGCCGTTACACACGACCCGCGGCGACCTCGAGCAGGCCCTCGCGGCGATCGGAAGGCTCGCGTATGCCCCGCACCTCGAAGTCGAGACCTACACCTGGCCCGTCCTCCCGGGCGTTGACCCAGTCGATCTTGCGAGTGGCATCGCCCGCGAGTTGATCGCCACGCGGGCGCTGATCGCGCGATCGTAGGACAGGCGTCCGGCCTGCCGATCACATGGGCGCCGGCTTCGGGCTCCCCATATCCCGTCGCCGGACGTTCACTGCGGCCCTCCGGGCCTCCGCTCACTCGACTCCGACTGCGCTTCGGCATCCATGCCTTCGCTTGTCTGCGTACGCCGGCGACCGGGACACGGGGAGCCCGAAGCCTCCTCAATGACAAAACGAGGTCAGGCCCGGAGGGCCGGGTAAGTTCCAGCCGACGGATGTCGGCCAAGGGAATTTTGGCAGGATGCCAAGAATTCCCGTGAAGCTAATCGAGGACGATCAGCGCGATCGTGGTGTAGAGCACGATGCCCACGATGTCCACGATCGCCGACACGAACGGGTTGCTCATGAGCGCCGGGTCGAGGCCGATCGAGCGGAAGGCCAGCGGCAGCACCGAGCCGACGAGCGAGCCGAGCATCACCACGCCCAGGATCGTGAGCGGAATCACGAGCGCGTCGAGCGGGCTCGGGGCGTAGACGAGGGCCAGGAGATATCCCGGCACGGCGAGGAGGGCGCCCAGGAGCAGGCCGAGGAAGAACTCGCGCTTGAGGATCCGCGGCCAGTCGGAGAGCTTGCAGTCGCCCGAGGAGAGGGCCGTGATCACGAGGGTGGCCGACTGGTTGCCCGAGTTGCCGCCGCTGGCGATCACGAGCGGGATGAAGGCGATGAGCCAGGCGTGGGTGAGCGGCGAGCGAGCCATCACCATGGCCGTGACGGCGGCGGTGGCGAACAGGATCGTGAGCCAGACGCCGCGCTTCCAAGTCATCGTCACGAGGGCCGCATCGAGGTAGCTTTCGCCGAGCGGCGTCACGGCGGCGATCCGCTGGGCGTCGTCGGTGGCGTCCTGACGGACGGCGTCGAGCACGTCGTCGTGCGTGACGATGCCCACGAGCCGGTTCTTGTCGTCCACGACCGGGATGGCGAGAAAGTCGAACCGGGCGAGCTTGCGGACGACCTCGTCGCTCGGTTCATCCATGCGCACGCTGATCGGGTCGCGCTGCATGAGGTCCGCGACGTGTGCCGTGGGCTTGGCGAGGATCAGGTCGCGGAGCGACACGAAGCCCACGAGGTGCCGCTCGGTGTCGAGCACGTAGATGTAGTAGATCGATTCGCTGTCGGGGGCCTGGGTGCGCAGCCGCGTCACCGCCTCCCCCGCCGTGATGTCGGCCGGCAGCGACGCGTATTCGGTGGTCATGAGCGCCCCGGCCGACCCCTCGGGGCACGAGAGCAGCAACCGGATGTCGTGCCGCTCGGCCTTGGCGACGAGCGGCAGGATTTCCTCGACGAATTCCGGGTCGAGTTCGCGGAGCAGGTCGTCCCGATTGTCGGCCGCCATCCACTCGAGGAGCTGGCCGAGGTGCGGTCGGTCGGCCGCCTTCACGAGTTCCACCTGCCGGCCCAGCGTGTAATACGGAAAGATCTCCGCCTGCCGCTCCACGGGCACGGCGTCGAGGAGCTGCCAGAGTTCACGGTCGTCGAGCCCCTCGGAAAACTCGGCCACCGTGGCGGGGTGGAGTTCGGCCGCCACCTCGCGCAGGCCCGCTGCGTCGCCTTCTGCGAGCATCACGCGCAGCTCGGGAATGAGCAGGGGGTTGGCGGTGACCATGGCGGACGGCCGGGGCGGGCTGCCGGGTAGGAGGGGCGGGCCTATACTGCGGGACCGGCCCCGTGGCCGGCGTCTCGACGCCCCCAAGTATGCCATGAGTTGCTGGAACCTCGCAGTCCGGAAGCGGACCGTCGTCGCGGTCATGGCGTTCTGGAGCGTGCACCTCGTGGCGCCGGCCCGCGGCGTGGAGGAGCGCGTCGACGGGTTCGAGGTTCTGCTCACCCGCAACTACCTGCCGCCCGACTTCGACCAGGAGGTGTTCGACGCCCTGTGGACCACCTGGCCCGAGCCGCTCCGGCGCCGGGCCGAGGCCGCGCCGGTCGAGGAACGCCGACGGCTGGCGATGGACCGCTACGGGCTCGACCCGCATCCGCTCGACCCGTCGCGGTCGCTCCAGTATGTGCGCGGTGCCGACGGTGCGTGGACCATGAGCTGCCTCGCCTGCCACCAGGGGCAGGTGGCAGGCCGTGTGATCCCGGGGCTGCCGAACTCGAACTACGCCCTCGAGACGCTCACCGAGGAGGTGCGGCTCGT
>Ga0209189_1002936_pt1 | contig 11658 bp, 9 predicted proteins | sample C_130820_EF_Meta_FD_187308 | JGI IMG/M metagenome (GOLD analysis project Ga0209189, IMG submission 187308) | Freshwater microbial communities from Lake Croche, Canada to study carbon cycling - C_130820_EF_MetaG (SPAdes) (version 3) | ecosystem: Environmental > Aquatic > Freshwater > Lake | place...
TCGCCCATGCTTTCTTCGTCACCAAAGTCATCCATGTCGCCCATGTCTTCTTCAGAATCTAATCCAGTTTCGTCAGCACTAACTTCGCTGTCGATGTCGCCCATGAGACCGTCAACTTCGTTGCCGCCCATGTCTTCTTCAAGATCCTCTTCATCTACGATGTTTTCGTAAATGCTGCGACTTTTCTCAACAACTAATTGATGAAAAAGTTCACGTGCTTTATCTTCTTGCTCATTGATGATAAATTCAATAAGCTGCTCATAAGTTTTATTCATTTTGGTAGTGCTCCTATATAATGGCATATAATGTTATTTACACATAATGTAAATAAACACCCATTTATATGTGTTTTTTTGGTGTTTTTAGGAGTTAAAGCCCTGGTGCAGCGGCGGCTGCCGGTGGTTTATACTGGTTTGCTATAGTTTTTACTTTTTCTTTTTTCTCGATGTTTCTAACATCATTCATCTTTCTCAATCGATTTAATTGAGCTAGATCCAGTCTGGTAGTTCTCAAGTCGCTGAGTTTTAACACAGTATGGTCTTCTTTATCTGTGTTGTACCCATCAGGCGTTGGTTCAAAAATCTCTAATAATAGCATACACTTATTTAATCAAAATGTAAAATTTATAAGCCTGGGGGTGTTGGTGCAGTTGTTGGAATAGCCTCAGGAGCAGCCGGAGCAGCCCCGCCTGGTCCAGGAGACATTCCCATACCGCCCAAATCTTCCCCACCTGGTTCAGGCATAGACACAGATTCGAGATCAGTATCAATACCACCAGGAGTAATACCAACACTACGTAAACCGGCAGCACTATCAATATCTGTACCATCATTGACTGCGGCTTCACCAGTTTCCTCTGCCCACATTACTTCATTCTCACTCATCTCCTGCTCACTCATACCTAAATAACGTTTCATTAGAAAACGCTTGCTGAAATATGGGAACTGCTCTAATTGAGTAAATGTACCAATTCTTGCAGAGTCAACATCTGCTTGACTATATTGAGCAAAGTTTTGCGGCTCATTGAATACTAAATCAAATAATTGCCCGTCAATAGTAATGCCTCTCCAACGCATGAACATTTTGAATTCTTCATCCAATTTTTCCGAAATCATACGTTGCAATCTCTTACAATATTGATTAAATCTCCACTCTTGAATTAATGCTGTGCCCACTTTACCATCATTATAGCTTTGCGTACCATCATCAACACTGGTAGGCAAATAGCTACTAGGGATGCGCAATCCCCTAAACAATTTATTAGTAAAATAACGTAAGTCGGTGATTTCACCAACGTTTGCACCTCCTTGAAGTACATCAACACTACTGCCTCGGCCATCAGATGTTACTGGAAAGAAAAAGTCCTCATGTTGACTCATAGGATTATATGTAGCATCCATCATATTAGCCCCACCACCAGTTTGTGTAGGAATCCTACGTTGACTTACTTCATTTTTAATACGCTCAACAAATGCCATTGCTAAATGTGGAGGCATATTGCCCACATCAATTTTAAAAACTCTACGCTCTGGCGCACGTTGTATCCTGTAAATAAGTACAGCATCCTCAAGTAATTCTTTTTGTTTGAATACTTTAAAAACGTTTTCTAAAATACTTTGTCCAAATGGCCAAAATGGATCCAAACCTTCAGTTAAACTTAGATGCACTATATGTTCAGCATTTATTACGGATTCGTTTTGGGCATGACTAAATCTACTACCACCGCTATATGGAGCTCTTGGTTGAACATAACTACCTTGTGGTCCGCCAATTTGAGGACTATTAGTATAAGTGTCGGTAGTGGTAATAGCAGTGACTGTTAAATTTTGAAAATTTGGCTGTATTTCTTTAATAATATATTGTTCTGGTTCTTTACCTTTAGACTCGTTAACAATGACTTTAATAAGTTTGCTTGAATCAACCCAAAACAATTTAAAATTTTCAGGATCACGAATAAACACTTGATCACCATATTTCAAAGTATTTCTAAAAATCTTAAAGATCCTAGTATTAAATTCGTTTAAATTTATCCACTGTTGCAATTGTTCTTTAATGATCCTTACTTCATTATCCGATGGAGTTTCTTTATAATGAATAGTAAATGGTAAATTGCTTTCTAAATCTGACTGAGTACTGAATTCTGAGATAATATCTAAAGCAGACGTTAACTCAGGATCCATATCCATTTGCTCGTATTGATTATATCGTTCCAAGCGATTTGGGTGCCCTAGATAAATTTCTGGCAAATTACTTCTATAGTTTCTATAAGCAGAATCTCCTGTATAGCCACGAGTGCTACCCACAGGGCTGCTCATTCCTGATGTATCTGCTGCTTTAAAGTATTTTTTCCAAGACAAGATATGTTCCCCGATTAATTTTATTTAGCTATTTCTTTTGTGTGTATCCAAAGACTTTGCCCACAATCCCAAATACGATCAAAACCTCTATTTTGCATAATTTGCCATTCTGTCAGATTCGCATCTTCGCCTTCCATAACCAATTTATGTTTTTGAAAACCAATACGGTTATATCTTTTTTTGTAATCAGTATAATGATAGCCTATTGTTTCAGACTTTAATTCAAATCCTAATTCCTTATACATATTACCCAATCCCCAACAGTTATCACTGTAACTAATTACTGATTCAGGGTTAAATGTATTTAAAAAATAAGAAAACAATTTACCACCAGCACCAACCACCGATCCTTTTGTGCAAAATCTCAATATTTCATATTCATATTGTTTGTTATATCTGGACTTTCCAAAAGTCATAACTGCAACAAGTTCATCGTTAAACTTTAAACCTAAATTAATAGTAGATTTAATTGTTCCTTGCAAATGATGAGCTTTAACAAAATCTTTAATGTCACTGTAATCAACAGTCATCACTGCACAGTTTCTGGCATAAATTTTTTGTTTTGATTTAACACCTAAAATATGCTCCAATCTAGATTTCACAATAGATTGATTAAAATTCCAGTCGTCTTCAAAAATAGTGATTAGAGTAATACCTATTTGTTTACATTTTTGAAATTTATCATAATGATATTTAGAATCCTTACCTAAACTCAGTTCGCTATGCCAATATAATCCTGAACATTCTATCGCCAAACTTAATTCAGGAATATAAAAATCCAATTCAAGTGGAGTGATCAACGATCTATTATTTTGATCAAAATCAACACTATGACTTTTTAAAAATTCTGATAATTCAACTTCAAATTGGCTTCGCAATGGTTTAGAAAACAGTTCTGTAGCTTGATATTTTTTGCTGTATAGATACAGAGTATGACTTGCAATTGATAATTCATCTAATACTTGCTCTCTAGTTTTTCCAGATATAAAAGATATAAATTGATCCTTATTGTCTAAAATACTTAAAGTTGAATTTGGTAGACCAATTCTGCTTGGGGACGAAACACCATACTTATCCTGAATTGAATTCCGTTTTTTGCATTCAAGCATTGCCAATTGTTCAGGAGTTCTATTTGCTAAAGTTTTTTTAAATTTTTCTTTAATTTGACTATTTTGTAACGGAGTATTACTGCCATAGCGTTTTTGATTAGTGCCTTTTACTTTATTTTGTTGTTCCACTAATTTCATATGATGTTCAACACCATATTTTTTTAAAAAAGTTTCTTTTGTTTTTTGTCGCTTTGATTGTTTTTGCTCATCCGTGATATTTTTTCTTTTTTCCAATGCAGTACCTTTAGCAGTACTTGATTTTGAATAATAATCAACACCGTATTTTTTAATATTGGTTTTTATTCTTCTTTCCTCTATACCCGGAATTTTATTGACTGAATCTACCCCATATTTTTCCATTAGAGTCGCTTTTTGTTTTTCAAGCCTAATTTTTGTCAAACATTTACACTTATTACCCAATACGCATCCAGGCTTATAACCTTTATCAAAAGTCCAAAATTGTCTAGGGTTACCAAACTCACAAATTGGCTGAGGACCATTTAATACAATATATACTTTTTCTATTAGGTTTCTAGTCTTAAACTGATTTGTTTGATCATTCAACCAGTCAATTATATCATGTTTGTTTCTTATCCAGCTTGAAAGTGCTGAATGATTATTCAAACTTAACCAATTTGTTAGTGTATCTTTGTAATCCATGTATGTATTTAGCTCTTATTTCAGAGTATACATCCATTTATGTCAAAGTTCAACTGTAAGAATTATTAACCAATTGTTGTTGTAACGATTTAGCATCACTCAACATGGCTATTTGATCATTAGATTTCGATATATATTCCTTCATTAGATTAATCTGTTCTTTAAGTAGATCAATTGTTTGAACATCAAATTTTGATCTTTCTGTAGTCACAACATCATCATTGGTTATCTTTGACAAACTTTTCGAAATTTCTTTTGAAAAGTCAGGTATTGAAAAATCTATCTTATTAAGAGGGTTATCAAATTTAGGTAACAAATCTGATCTACTAATTGGTCTTTCAAAGTTTGCCAAATCCAGTTTAACTGGCACGCTACGACTATTATCTAATGGAATAACCGCTTCTGGGCCTGCTTCCCCAGCAAAACTTAACCCTTTTGTTATACCTCCTTGGGCGTATGATGGCAAATTAAAAAAATCTGCAATAGATTTGCCCATATCATAGCCTGTTGTTCCACCAACAGCAGCACCAGATACAACACCCGCTCCGGCACCAATCGCAGTACCAACTCCTGGTACTGCGGAACCTAGAGCTGCACCTTCAAGACCAAGCGCAGTTGCGCCCACACCCGCACCAAGGCCAGCGCCACCCCATTCCAAAACCCTTCTACCAACTCTACCTAGTGTTGTGCCACCACCAGGATCATTTTCTTCCAATAGCTTTTTAAGATGTTTCAATATCTCCGCAGTGTATTTTGCATAATTCGTAATAGCTGACGACAATGAAACTTCTATATCCTTTTTCAATTGCTGAGCCGCTACTGCCGCAGCAGTAAGACTTGTAGTTAGATTGTCAGTAGCTTCTTTTTGACCAGCTACTGATTGTTGACTGGCCTCAATGGATTCTTTATTAAATTTATTTCTAAACTCTAGCTCCCTACCCATAGCTTCACCCAATGATCCAACAAGGCCACCAATACCAGCAGCTTGTGCTGTGGCGATCTCCACCATCGACAACGTATCTTTTTTGATTTGATCACCATATTGAGATGCTATTTGTCGTTGTTTAATTTCATCTAAAGTACCATCCTGTGCTGCTTGATATGATGCATTTACTGATTCCGACAACCCTTGACTCATTGCAGCAGCCACAGCGCCTTCTTTGTTGATTATCCCACCAAATGCCATCATGTCCATGAAATTTTTACGTTCAAGTTCACTCATGTTACCCATTGCATTTATTATGCCTTTACGTTGGTCTTCACCCATCCCGGCTAATTTCTGCTGAAATCTTAGTTGACTAGCTTGTTGTCTGACTGATTCCATTTTTTTCTTAGCATCTTCACCAGTAATAGCACTAATAGTTCGAAGATTTTCTGCATATTTTTGAGTTTGCACTGCTATCTCGGCATCACTGGCTTTTATAGGACCACCTGCCCCACGCATATCTTTCATAGTTTCTGCAACCAAACCTGCTTGCTCTTCAAAACTATAGCCAAGATTAAGTAATCCTTTTCTCATTGGCTCACCACCTGTATCTAGCACAGCCCCTAGCTTTTTAGCACCAGCAGCAACACCTAATCCAGAAGCGGCTAGATCACTAGAATTTTGCTTTACAACGCTACTAAATTGTTCAACAGTTAAACCTGCAGAATTGGCGGCTTGACGCATCCCAGTCATTCCATCAGAAAACATTGCACCAGCAGCACTGGTATCATTGAACGCTTTGACAGTTTTTTCTACTTCCTTAGATAAAACTTCAATACCAAATTTAGCAAATTTATTAGCGCCATCACCAATAGCTGATAATGCCATCCCAAGACCTTGAGCAGCTATCCCAGCATATTTGGTTTTTCCACTGAAACCAGAAGCTATTTCGCCAGCCTTACCTATCACTTCTCCTGTTTTGGTAATAGCCCCGGTAGTGAGATCAACTGCCCCATTCATCAGTGTTGAACTCAGTTCAGTTGCACTTGAGTTATTTTGTAATCCCCTTACAAAGCTACTAGTAGTACTAGCAATACCGCCAATAGCCAATTTTCTAATAGACCCAGCAAAATCAACTGCCGATCCAAGAAGCATACTGTTTATGCTTTTTCTAACTAACTCCTCACGCTTTACACCCAATAACCTCTTTTCCTCAGCATCTGTGGTTTTTTCAATCACACTGTCTAGAATTCTTAAGTCATCTTTAACATCACCCAATGCTGCAAAACTGCCTTTAATACCTTTAATAAGTCCACCGAAGGCATTCGGACCAGCAATAGTTTTGGTTTGTTTGATAAATTCATCGACAGCGGCTCTGCGCTCATTCCAATTTTTCTTCTCTTTAAGAAAATTTGCTAGGGAATCTTTGTTGTTTTTATTGATCTCAGCTAGATACTCAAGGTGCTTTTTCATCACACTCTCTTGTTCAGCAGCTAGTCTTCGCAACTCTGCATCATCTAAAGGTTCAGCCAATGGTTTTCTCCAAATAAATACTCATTACATATATTTATGGAATCTACGATCATGGAATCAAAAGCTCACAACCCTTTAGCAAAACATTTTAGACAACCTGCAATTTATCTAAGATTGCCCAGTAATGGCAAATTTTGGCCTGAATCTGCATTGAATTTGCCAGCAAATGGGGAAATTGCAATTTACCCAATGACAACCCGCGATGAAATTACATTACGAACACCAGATGCGTTGATGAATGGGTCTGGTGTTGTTTCAGTTATACAAAGTTGCTGTCCAGATATCATCGATGCTTGGAATATGCCCAGCATAGATGTCGACGCAGTAATTATTGCTATTAGAATCGCCAGCTATGGGCACGAAATGGAACTTAATAATGCATGTCCAGAATGTAAAGAATTCAACGATTATGCAATTGATTTGAGATATGTATTAGATAACATTACTATGCCTGACTATGATAAATCCATCGAATTTGAAACTTTGAAAATTAAACTAAAACCACAACCTTATTTTAGCTTCAATAAAACAAATCAAGCACAATATGAAGAACAAAAATTACTTCAAGCTATTGAAAACACAGCAATGGACGAAGACCTGCGTTCGATTGAAATTAATAAACAAATGATGTCGATAATCAATTTAGGTATTGATACCATAACTACCAGCACAGATTATATTGAAATTGATGACGAGATCAAAGTTAAGGAAAAGGAATTCATTAAAGAATTTTATGAAAATGCCCCAGCTGCTGTGATTAAACAAGTACAAGATCGATTGGCTAATATCAATGAGCAAGGTGCAATTAAACCCGCACAAGTAGCATGTCAGAATTGTAATCACAATTTTGCTATTCAAATTACATTTGATTACGCAGCTTTTTTCGTCTAAGGCTTTTGACTCTAACCAATGATCAGATCGTTGGTTTAATTGAAGGTTACGAAAAGGAGTCAAAAGCCTTAAGGGATGAAGCAATTAGAATTAGTTGGTATATGCGTGGCGGTATCAGTTATGATGATGCTATGATGCTGACTATACAGGAACGCGACATTGTTGGAAAGCTAATCAAAGAGAATTTAGATGTCACGAAAAAATCCGGAATGCCATTTTTCTAAAAAAGTTTTTAAACTTATTAAGGACTTGCTACACAAGTCCAATGATTCGCAGTTAACACCGCTCATCATTTCTTTTTCTTTTTTTAAATTGAAGTAAATTACTAATACGCTAAAGCGAAATTACTTCATCCAGATTTAACTGTCACACTTTGCCCAGGCAGGGCAAAGTCAATGTGATTTCATCCGAGTTCACACCATCACTTAGCGTTACAACAATTACAGAGGCGGTCGTCCGGTACCTCGAGTTGCGTCTTTATACGACGGCAGTTTGTAAAATATACGCTAACATACTTACAAACGTAGGGCATACTATCCCTTCTTTTAGCCTTTTGATTTCTTTAACAACGAAACGGGTTCATAGGCATATCCCATCATGGTCCTGTTAAGGATACTCGTTGAGTGCTTTCCACAGCCGAAAGTCTTCCGTCCCTGCGACCCTAGGTCCAGTTATCATAGGTACTCGAAATAAGCCAGTACTAGCCGGTGTCTGTGTGATTAACTTTGACTACTGCAAAGTTGTTTTACTTGCTTGGAGTTGGTCTCGAAAAATGTTTGATGATCCATGATGATCCATGAGCCATGAGTTTGATGTGTATATATAAAATGATTTTTTAAATTGAAAGACGTGGTGTCAGAATGATGTACGGCAACATATGTGCCTTTTCGATTAAATTTCATGAACAAGATATTGAAATCCCCAGAATCTGCGGCTTCCATACATTGATCAATCCATAAGTCTAAGATTTTAATTGAACCTGTAAAAAATTGATGAAAGGGAAAATCTTTATAGAATTTACATTCAGCATTGAGTTTGGGAAAACTCTGTCCGGGAATAATGTCTCCCTTAAAACTGCGAATTTGTCCCTCATGCAAGAATTCCTTGCGTTTACTATTTGACCCGCCCACATAGGCACCAGAATTAGGTGTTCTGATAAATTTCTCACCATATAGATCAGTGAGAAAAGTTGCAATTTGTCTTTCGAAACCGCCGCCTTTGGCCTTTTGTGGACTTGTCATATGTTATTAGTTAGTCCAGTTTAGTCGTAATAAAAAATAAACACTTTATTCATATGCCCTGAACTCAGTATATCCATTTTCTTTAACTACTTTGAGTACATTGCCCACCCTGCCTATTAATTCATCTCTATGGCTGATAAACCAAACTGATTTATTTCTCTCACGACCCATGCCTTTTAATATCGATAAAGCATTTTCCATGCCAACAGGATCCAAACCATTATCCAATAATTCGTCAATGAATAATAAATTAATTGGATGAAACAAATTCTCCCAAACATCTCTAAATGCAAAACTTAAACTTAATGTAAGTCTGGTCATTTCACCTCGGCTTAGATTATGAAAATCCAACTCTCTCCCTAATTCAGTAATACTGACACTTAGGTCATTATTAAATTGAACAGTATGTGGTAACCCGATTCTATCCAAATATTGCCCAAGTCTAGCATTTAAATAGCTGAGATTTTGATCAATGATCTTTTTACGAACAAAACTATCCTTATTGGTTAGCAATTTAAGTAGAAACTCTTGATGGTCTCTAAGAGAAATTAATTCGTTGATTTGATCGTAACTGACAGTTTCCAATCCCTTATCAATCATTTCTTCAATTTGATCTTCATAAGGATCTGTTTCGGCTTGTTTACTGGATATTTGATTTAATAAACCTGCCATACTGCTTCGATGTTCGAAAGCATCAGATTCCCTGTCATAATAAACTTTTGGTGGTGTGCCTAACGCCCCTAACTCAGTAATAGCAGCATTTAATTCAGCGATAGTTTCAGTGTGCTCATTGCTATTAGATATGCTTGATGCAAGTTCTTCTTCCTTGCTTTTTACTAATTGATCATGATTGGCGTCGTGATATTCCTGACCACAAGAGTGGCAACGATGTTCTTTTAATGCAGATAATTCTTTTTGTAAACTTTGTTGATGTTTGATTTCTCTGCTAGAATCCAATTCTGCACGTTTAACTGCTTTGTTGAGTTCTGCCAGATCTTTGTTTTTTTGATTGAATTCAGAAAGATCTCTGTGTGCTAATAATTCTTTTTCGATATCTAAATGACTTAGTTCATCATAAGCTATTTGAAATTGGCTTAAATCGTCAGTTTTCTTTTTTAACCAAATCTGTTGTCTACGTTTTAAGTTTTCAATTTGATCTTGGATACGCTTGTTAGCATCCCCAACTGCTTTGATTCTAAATTCTTCTTGGGTAATGCCATCTTTGGTTACTTTGATTAGTTCTTTAAGTCGATCGGCTTTTTCACTGAGAACAGTTATACCAAGTAATTGTTCAATAATAGATCTTTGATCGCTTGAGCGTAGGCTAAGAAATGGTTCGTTGTAGGTATTCAAAGCCACCGTTTGTTTAAACATGTCGTGACTCATGCCTAGGATTCTATCAATATCTGCTTGTGTTTCTCTACTATCCCCTTGGCTATCGTCAGTAATTTCCTGTTCTACATTACTGACATAAAATGCCATAGTGTTAGGGCGTCGACCACGCTCTATCCTATAGTCTATGCCATTTTTTTCAAATTCCACAGTAACCAACATATTTTTACCATTTGATTTATTAATCAAATTGTCTTTTCTTATGTTAGTCAGTGCTTGTCCGTATAATGCATAGCTGATGGCATTAAGCATTGCTGATTTACCAACGCCGTTCTTAGAACCAGAATCAACGCCACCCAAATCTAAATTTTCACCAATAACCAATGTTAGGTCATCTCTATCTAAATTTACACTTTGGGTAACTGCGCCAATGGACAGGAAATTTTTCGCAGTAATGGATTTAATTTTTAGCATGTAAGACTATTATACTTAAAGGTTTCTATAAATGTCTAATAGAAGATTTTGATTAAAATGCTCACTACTAACAGATGCAATTTGGCTTGATACAATTTGATCCACGCTTTCGAAGGCAATATTGCCTTGAATGATATCATCGCCTATTTCTTGGGATTTTTGTGGAATCAGCATTATTTCTCTCAGCTTATAAGTATCAATGAAGGTTTCCTTAATAAAGCTAGCCTCTTCGTAACTAATATCAATATCAATATTAATTTTGCAATGCATATTTGGTTGTAGCATTTTTTCGGTATGATTCAAAACGTCACTGAGTTTATATACTCTATATTTGGGTTGATCTGGCCAAGCATGAAATTCTGGAGATTCTCCCCAAGGCAAAATCATCAATCCACGATCATCGTCTCCAGCGTCGGAATAATTGTGTGGAAAGCAATTACCAATATAGGTAATATTTTTCTGTGTTTGTCTTTTATGGAAATGCCCAGTAAACACATGATCAAATTGGGTAAAGTGTTCTCGTTTTATTTCACCATGATCTGGCATTGCTACTTGAGCGTTCATTAAATATCCAGGCAATTCAAAATGTCCGAACATATAACGTGATTTTAATTTGGGAATACGTTTATAGTCATCACCCACAAGCCAAGGTGCAATAACAACATCGCCATGTTCAAACCAATCATTACACACAGTGACATTGGGGAGATGTCGCGCCCATTCAACACTTTGAACATCTCTCTTGTCACGATAATATAGATCATGATTGCCGGGAATAAAGTAAACATTATCAAAATTGTCATTCAAATGCTCCAAAGCCCTAAGGCTATAGTTCAAAGTTAATATATTAATGCTGGCTCGATTATTGTTCCAATCGCCCAAAAACATAGCAGTCTCACAACCCTCTTCTCGAGCTTTTTTGGTTGCCCATTTAACGAAGTTCAAACAATCTTCGTTATGTTGCACACTATTTGACTTCAAGCCGAAATGAATGTCGGTCATGAAAGCGGCTTTTTTAAATAAATTAGTCGTAGTCATACTGTCAATTATAGCAGATTCGTTTCTATATTAAAAGTTTTGGTCAATCGTAATCGCCATCACCAAAACTGCTACTTGAGCTCATTCCTTGTCGGGTA
>Ga0209189_1002939_pt1 | contig 11649 bp, 9 predicted proteins | sample C_130820_EF_Meta_FD_187308 | JGI IMG/M metagenome (GOLD analysis project Ga0209189, IMG submission 187308) | Freshwater microbial communities from Lake Croche, Canada to study carbon cycling - C_130820_EF_MetaG (SPAdes) (version 3) | ecosystem: Environmental > Aquatic > Freshwater > Lake | place...
GGCGACGGGGTGTTCGAAGGTATCCGGGCCTATGAGGGAAGAGTCTTCAAGCTGGAGGAGCATCTGGCACGGTTGGAGGACTCTGCCAAAGCCATCTTGCTGAAACTACCCTGGAGCCGGGAAGAGATCCGCAAAGCGGTCTTGGAAACCTGCCAAAGGAACAAAATGCAATCCGGCTATCTGCGTCTTGTGGTGACTCGTGGAAAGGGATACCTCGGCCTTTCTCCCGACCGCTGCAAAAAACCGACCCTCATCATCATTGCGACCGATCTGGAGCTCTATCCGGAGAAGTACTACCGGGAAGGACTCAAGGTCGTGACGGGGGCCACTTGGCGTCAATCTCCCGCCGCCTTGGATCCGGGAATCAAATCCCTGAATTATCTGAACAACATCCTCGCCAAGATTGAAGGTCAACAGGCTGGAGCCCAGGAGGTGATCCTGTTGAATTCCCAAGGTTTGGTCTCCGAGTGTTCGGGTGACAATATCTTTTTCCTTCGGGATGGGGTGTTGATCACGCCCAAGCTCTCTTCCGGGGCGCTCAACGGAATCACCCGGACGACCGTGCTGGAAATTTCCCGGGAGGCCGGTTGGGAAACACGGGAAGATGATGTCCGTCGTTATGACCTTTTTACCTGTGAAGAGATGTTTCTCACCGGAACGGGGGCAGAGATTGTCCCCGTAGTCGAAGTCGATGGACGGATCGTGGGCGACGGGAAACCCGGCAAGAAGACAGCTGATTTAATGAAACGTTACCGCAAGCTTGTCACCACAACGGGAACGAAAATCCCCGCCTGATTCCTGCATCCGTGGACTGCCAGAAATGTGCCTCTAAACCTGCCACGGTCTTTATGACCTCCGTGGTGGGAGGGGATTTGAAGCGCGTGGATCTATGTGAGGAATGCGCTCGCCAAGCGGGAACCATCGATCCCTCCGGGTTTCTGATTGAGGAAAATCTCCAGTCCACTCGATCAGCCCGGACAAGCCTCGGAACGATGGTTTGTCCTGCCTGTGCTTATCCTTTTGAAAGTTTACAAAAGACGGGTCGCCTTGGTTGTGCGGTTTGTTACGAAAAATTTCAAGAAACTCTGGAGGTTGCTTTGCTTGAGTCGCAGAAGGGGGTGGTTCACCGGGGGAAGCGTCCTGCACGGAAAAAAGCCCCACGGGAAGAGTGGGAGGCAGAAATGAGGCATTTGATTGCCGTGGAGGATTTTGAAGGTGCCGCCCGCCTACGTGATCAAATGGCCCAATCAAAACCCCGCAGAAAAAAGAAGTCAGGATCCTCATGAAGGTTCCTCTCGATTGGTTGGGAGAGTGGTGTGATTGGAGTGAATCTTCGGAGGAGTTAGCCGACCGACTGACGCGGAGTGGCACCGAGGTAATTTCCATTCATTCGATAGGGAGCAAGGTCAAGGGAGTCGTTTCCGCAAAAATCCTTGAAAAAAAACAGCATCCCAATGCGGATCGTCTGACTGTCTGTCTCGTGGATGATGGGAGTGGACCCCGTCAGGTGGTCTGTGGGGCTAAGAATCATAATGCAGGTGACATTGTTCCTTTGGCCAAGCCAGGCACGACTTTCCCGGATGGGATGACCATCAAATCGGCTAAATTAAGGGGAGAATCTTCGGAAGGGATGCTTTGCTCGGCTAAAGAGCTCGGTTTGGCCGAAGATGCGGAAGGACTACTGCTTTTACCTTCCGAAACAAAGCTCGGAGTCCCGCTTGAGCAGATTTTTCCAGGGGAAACCATCTTTGAAGTAGAGATTACATCGAACCGACCTGATTTGGCCTCGGTTGAGGGAGTGGCTCGTGAACTTTCCGCCTTGGGAATCAAAAGGAAAAGCCGCGAGGCTATTACAAAAGGTTCGGGAAAGGTCTTATCCGGCTGGAGCGTTCGGGTGACGGATGTAAAAGATTGTCCTCACTACACCCTCACGGCGATGGATGTTCGTCCGGATCTGGATTCCCCGGATTGGATGAAAAAAAGGCTGGCCGGCTGTGGAATAAAAAGCAGGGGGCTGTTAGTGGATGTGACCAACTATGTCATGTTGGAAATCGGACAACCCTTACATGCGTTCGATGCGGAACGGTTGAATGGGAAAACAATCGAGGTTCGCCGGGCCAAAGAGGGGGAGAAGTTGTCTGGTCTAGATGGGGGGACTCATCTGCTGACTGCCGAAGATCTGGTGATTGCGGATGAGAAGGGGCCGGTGGCCTTAGCCGGAGTGGTGGGTGGGGAAACCTCCTCTGTTCAAAAAAATACCCGGAAGATCCTTTTGGAATCGGGTAGTTTTCAGGCGGGGAGAATCCGTAAAACCGCGCGCAGGCTTTCTCTGACGACGGATTCGGCCCGCTGTTTTGGGCGGGGTGGCTTGGATCCTTCTTTGGTTGAGCAGGGCAGGGATCGATTTGTTCAACTGCTCACAGAATGTGGAGCAGTCGAAAAATATGAAGGAAGTGTGGTGGTCGGGTCCGCTCCCGCCGTTTCCAGGCAACCCATTCCTCTACGCATGGAACGGTTGCAGAAAATACTTGGGCTGAAAATGGATCCAAAGGTTCTCGCGACAAAACTGACGGCTCTTGGTTTCCGGGAAGAAAAGGGGGGTTGGTTGCCTCCGTCCTGGAGGGCAGATGTTCGGGAAGAAATCGATCTGATTGAAGAACTCATCCGAGTGGAGGATTTGGAGAATGTTCCTGTTGTTTTGGATGCTCTGGCCGAAGGACTGGTGAGCGAGGACAAGGCTGATCGTCAGCGCAGGCAAATCCGGGCCTTTATGGTGGAGCGTGGGTTTTTTGAAGCGCTTTCGGGCAGTCTAGTGCGGATGGAAGAGGGGAAATCGGTAAGCCTGAATATTGCGGCCAGCCCCGATGGTTCCGGTTACCGGGAGTCCCTCGTGCCAAATTTATTGCGCATTGCCGCACGGAATATTTCCCGTGGCCAAGGGGATCTTAAGCTTTTTGAGATCGGGAGGGTTATTGGGAAAGGTAGCAAGGAAGAGATTCGCTTGGCTATGTTGGTTGCCGGTCGTGAACGTCCGGTTCATTGGGAGGAGGGGGAGTCGAAGGCCGATCTTTTTAGCCTCAAGGGCCTCTGGCAGGAGTTGCGGGAAAGATTCGACGGGTTGGCCGAAGTCGGGGTTCCCAGGGAGACAGAACCTACAGAGAAAAAGTCTGCAGGCCTTAAAGCCGCCACCTGCGTCTTGGAATGCGTTTTAGGAACAAAGGAAAGGCGCCCCACCGAATATAGGGAGGTGAGTAGTTTTCCGGGAGTCCAACGGGACTTGGCTTTGATTTTGCCGCAGGAGGTGCCCTTTGCGGATGTGGAGGAGGCCATTCGATCGGCGGCTCCTGCTGAAATGGAGGGGCTGAGCGTATTTGACCGGTTCCGGGATGTCTCGGGGGTCAAAGTGCCCAAGGGATTTTTGTCACTAGGCTGTCGCTTGCAATTTCGCTCCACCGCGCGCACATTGACGGAACAAGAGGTCAGCGGATGGGAGAAGAAGATTCTCGAATCCTTGGCCACCCGTTGCCAAGCCCGGCTACGGGGTGTTCTTTAAGAGAATGTTTGGCTCGTCGCGCCCTGCCTGAAGCGTGTGACGGAACAATTTTTTTCAACCGATAAAATTACAAAACGAGGCCCAACCCTAATTCGAATACGTCATGCCTTTCTAGGAAGGCGGACGCGGAAGCGGGAGTCTCAATTTCTGGAGCATTCCAGGGTCGAAAAAAGTTCTCCTAGCGCCCGGGCGGGGCGTGTTTTTTAGGGTTAACCCAAGCGGGCAGCCAACTCTTTGACCTTGGGCAGGTTGGCGAGAAGATCCGCGATTGCGTCGTAGCGCCCCGAAAGCAATCCCTGTTGGGCGCTGGCCTTCATGGTGACCGGAAAGGAGAGTTTGCCCGCTTTGACCTGAAGCTTTTCCAAGTCTATTTCCACCTCGGTATTGGGTTCAGAGGAGATGATTTGAGTAAGGGCCTGGAGATCTTCTTTTTTAGCCGCCACACATGGGAGACCGAGCGTTGTGCTGTTTCCAAAAAAGATTTCTGCGAAGTTTCCGGCGATCACCGCCTTGAAACCCGCCCGGACGATCGCTTGCGGAGCGTGTTCGCGTGAACTGCCACATCCAAAATTCATTCCGGAAACGAGGATTGTCGATCCTTTGAACTTGGCTTGGTCGATGGGGTGGTTTGTGGGCTTTCCATCGGAGCTCTGGCGGATGTCACGGAAGAGAAATTCGCCCAAGCCGTCAAAGGTCACGCAACGCATATAGCGGGCAGGAATAATCCGGTCGGTATCGATGTCGTCTCCCTCCACGGGAACGGCGCGACCGGTCACTTTTTTAATCGGGGAGAGGGACATATCAGGCCTTGGCAAAAACCTTCCGGGCATCGGCGACCTCGCCAGTGACTGCCGCGGCCGCCACCATCACGGGACTCATGAGGAGGGTGCGACCCGTAGGGCTTCCTTGTCGGCCTTTGAAGTTTCGGTTTGAGGAAGATGCGCAGATTTCGTCCCCCACCAGTTGATCTGGATTCATGCCGAGGCACATGGAGCAACCGGCTTCCCGCCAATCAAAACCGGCTTCCCGGAAGATCTTATCGATGCCCATTTCAGCGCAAATTTTGCTGACTCCTTGCGAGCCAGGAACGGCAATGGCTCGGATTCCAGGAGCGACTTTGCGTCCTTTGAGGAATTTCGAGGCTTCGACAAAGTCAGAGACACGGGCATTGGTGCAGGACCCGAAAAAGGCGACCTGAATCTTTTGCCCGGCAAGTTTTTGCCCAGCTTTGAACTTCATGAATTCCAGGGCCTCCTTGGCGGAGGAGCGATCGGCTTCAGGCAATTCCTCTGGGGAGGGGATGGCTTCATCAATGAAGATGCCCTGACCGGGATTGATGCCCCAAGTGACGGTGGGGCGGATTTCAGAGGCTTCAAAGACCTTCACGTCGTCGTATATGGCATCGGGATCCGAGGCCACTTTGCGCCATTCGACCACAGCGGCGTCCCAGTCCTTTCCTTTGGGGCAGTAGGGGCGGCCTTTCAGGTATTCAAACGTTTTTTCGTCCGGATTGACGTACCCAACGCGGGCACCGCCTTCAATCGACATGTTACAGATCGTCATCCGTTCCTCGATTGAGAGACCATCGATCGTCGGGCCGGCATACTCGTAAGCGTATCCCGTACCACCGTTCACCCCTAGGGTGCGGATGATGTGTAGAATGATGTCCTTGGCATAAACTCCGGGACCCAGTTTTCCCCGTACTTCGATCTTCCGAACTTTGAGGGGAGAAATAGCCATGGTCTGCGTCGCAAGGACGTCCCGTACCTGGCTGGTGCCAATTCCAAAGGCCACGGCCCCGAAGGCTCCGTGGGTGGAGGTGTGGGAATCGCCGCAGGCGATGGTCGTGCCGGGTTGGGTGATGCCCTGTTCCGGACCTACAATATGGACGATGCCCTGCTTGCCCGACGGAATATCGAAGAAGGTAACCCCGAATTCGGAGCAGTTTTTTCGAAGCTCCTTGATCATGGCATCGGCCAAGGTGTCCTTGAAGGGTTCGACCCGCTGGTCTGTTGGGACGATATGGTCAACGGTCGCAAAGGTGCGCTTGGGGAAAGCAACCTTCAGTCCGAGATCCCGGAGCATTCCGAAAGCCTGCGGGCTGGTAACCTCGTGAATGAGTTGGGTACCGATAAAAAGTTGGGTCGAACCATCGGGAAGCTTTCCGACAGCGTGACGATCCCAAACTTTATGGAAAAGGGTCTTACCCATAAGAATTTACAATAGCGGAATGTTGGATTTCACGCAAACCCAGCTGTCTAAAGGCGTTGCCAGATGGTGGCATCGGGAAAGGTGAATTGAAACTTGCGGCGATGTTCGCGAAGAAGAAAAGGGAGATTCTGACGATGAAGAAGACGAAAAGAGGGACGAAGTGCCATGCGAATCGTCGAAAAGGAATCGTTCAACCATCTGGAATGCGGCGTGAACTCAGAGGACCAAGTGTAAGGGGAGGTCAGGAGGACGATCCCGCCCGGTTTAACGAGGCTTGGCAAAATCTGTTTAAGAAATCTTTTAGGTTCGGGAAGTCGGTCGATCAGGTTCGCGGCGAGGAGAACATCGAAGGAACCGATATCGGCAGGCAGATGGAGTGCGTTTCCGGCAAGGAAGGTCGTGCGTCTCCGTGGGGTGGGCGGGCAAAAAGCAGCCAAAGAAGGTCGGGTAATAGTGCCTTCCTCCAGAAGGTTGAAGCGAAGTTTTCCTCTTTTCTGAATTTTTTTTGCCGCCCGAATAAAGGATTTCGATAAGTCGATCCCGATCACTTCGGGGATCCTTCGGGCGAGTTCAAGGGAGGAGCGACCCACTGCACAGCCAAGATCGAGGGCCCGTGAAGACTGCTTGGGAGCGTGGCGGAGCAGAAGGTGAGCGCACGCAGATGGGAAATTATCTATCAATCGGGCCAGGGGAACCCCGGGGGGAAGAAGTTGGGAAGGTTCGAGGTAATGAAAGGCTAAGTATTCCGCCAGAACGGCGGGCTTTTCGTAGGTCGAAGCTTTCAGGCGAGAAGTTTTTTGAGGTAAGGGGCGGGTTGATAGCCTTCGATAACCACTTCTGCTTTTCCGTCTCGATGCATCCGGACCTGCTTCAACTTGATCTCGGGCGTTTTGTGCGGGGCGTAAAGGATGTCGTCGTGGGTGGCGTTGATCTTCTCCGCAAACTTGTCGGGTGTGAGGTGACCTCCCAGATGGTCGGAGCGACCGGTGGCCACATGGATCGTTCCAAGAATCTTTTCGTCCTGAATGTCCCGACCGCTGAAGGGAAGGAGTTGGGTGCCAAAGCCGAGTTCGCCCAATTCTCCCACCACGGGATCTCGTTTCAGCTTGGCGACGTGCTGATCGAACGTCTTGGCATTGCCCGACAGGAAGGTTCCGCCCACCTGCCTGCCTTTTTGGACGTCGAGGATGGCCAGTGTGCCGTCCTCAAATTTCATAGGCATCTGGCCCTGGGCATCGGTGGGAACAAAGTAAACTTCTCCGGCTGGCAGATTGGCGACGTCGGGGGTTTTCCCGCGACAGAGGCCATGCGATTTTTGGGCTTCCTGTTTCCCCAAGTCGAGGTGAAGGGTGCAGGCCTTTCCGGCGACTTCGTAGTCGATTTCGATCCAGTCGGATTTGGTTAGTCCGAGTCGGAGTTTCTCTGCCTGTTTGCTGACTTCGTTGTAATCCACCGAGAGCCCGGTTTTCAGGATGATTTCGTTGAGGCCGTGAAGGGTGGCCCCGCGGAAGCCATGCTTCTTGGCCGATGCGGTCAGCGGAGCGGTGGCGGAGTAGGTGGAGATGCAAAGGATAATGTCGTATTTCGGATAGATGTCTTTTTCGAACGAAAGACGAGTTCCCTTGGTGTCGACCGCTAGGTCGTCCATGTCGAGATTGCTCCCTCCGGTTTTTCGGTAAGCGTAGAGATCTCCTCCCGTTAATCCGAGCGTTTGGCCGGCTCCGTTATTGATCCCCTGATAAAAAATGTCGTGGGCATATTTCTGAACGGTCAGGGAGGGGTTTTTTAGGAAGGCAAAATCCTTCACTTGAGCAGGATCATCCAAATCAATGAGGACACAGGTCTTTTCGCCCTTGGCTGGCTCGAAAACGGTCTGGAGAAGGTGGACGAGGTCGAAAGGAGGGAAGGTTTTTGGGATTTCCAAGTTTGGTGAAGACATCCCCTATACTTAGCGGGATTTTTACGTCCCGCAAATGGATTGAAGGGGTGTTCCGCGGGACTGGCACAAAAGGGAGTTTGAGGGCAAAATCAAATTATGACCTTATCTGAGCAGAGAAAATCGGAGTACTTCGAGTTTTTGAGGTTTCCGACCGTTTCGGCAGATCCGGCCCGGGCCAGGACGATGAAGGAATGTGCAGATTGGCTGGGCAAAAAGTTCGGGGATATGGGCATGGATGCCGAAATTGTCCCCACGGCGGGGGCTCCGGTGGTTCTGGCCAAGTGGAAGAAATCCGGAGATGAGAAACGAAGGACAGTTCTGATTTATGGACACTATGATGTCCAACCTGCCGAAATCGGGGATGGCTGGACGGCCGATCCGTTTGAACCAAGGGTCATCAATGGGATGGTGGTGGCGAGGGGGTCGACCGACAACAAAGGCCAAATTTTTTCCCACATGATGGGGGTCGCAGAGAAAATCAAGGCGGGTGGACCCGATACCGATGTGATTTTTGTCGTTGAAGGGGAGGAGGAGGTCGGGAGTGACAATTTGGAAGGGGTCCTCCGGGCGAGGAAAGAGGAGTTGGCCTGTGATGTGGCGGTGATTTCCGACACCAACATGGCGGGACCCGACAAACCGACTCTGACCTATGGCTTGCGTGGAATCGCGGCATTGGAAGTGGAACTGACGGGGCCGTCTCATGATCTACATTCGGGGGTTTATGGTGGGGCTGTGGTCAATCCCATCACCGTTCTGACCCGTCTATTGGCTGGATTGCATGATGAGAAAGGGAGGGTTACGGTTCCCGGGTTTTATAAAAAAGTGCGCAAGGTGGCGGCCTGGGAAAGAAAGGCGGCCAAAGATCTTGGAGTTTCCGATGCGGAAGTCCGTCGTCAGGCAGGGAGTCCGGCTCTCGCTGGGGAACCCGGATTTTTGGCGATTGAAAGAATTGGCATGCGGCCGACCGCCGAGATCAACGGAATCACTGGAGGGTATCAAGGTCCGGGACCCAAAACGGTTCTACCCAGCAAAGCCTCGGCCAAGCTGACTTTTCGGCTCGTTCCCCATCAGAATCCGAAAGAAATTGCCGATTTGGTTGAGAAGGACCTGAAAAAACGGTGTCCAAAAACCGTGAAGATCAAGGTGGTTCGTCATCATGGAGGTTTTCCCTATTTCTGTGATCCGACGCAGGGGTTTGGTCCTGCGGCAGTAAGGGCCTTGCGTGAGGCATGGGACGGAAAAAAGATTCAGTATTTGCTCGAAGGGGGAACCATTCCCATTGTGAGCGTGATCAAGAAGGTTCTGGGGGTAGAGACATTGCTGGTGGGACTGAGTTTGCCGGATTGCCGGGCGCACGGGCCGGATGAAACCTTTCCAATCGAATATCTGGAGCGGGGGGCCAAGATGAATCAGGCTCTCTTACGAGAAATATCAAAAGTTTGAGCCTGCGGGGCTGAGGCTTGTAAAGAGCTCTCCTTGCCGAATTAAACCTTCACCATTCGTTTTAATTTTTCGTACAAGTCCTTGAGGTGAGGCATGTGGACACCTACTGCGGTGCCTTGCCGAAGAGCCTCGCCCCAGATGGATTCAAGCTCGACGGGTTTTTCCGCTAGATAGTCCAAGAGACTGGAGGGTTGGTATTTTCCCATTTTCTGTGTGCGAAGGATTTCTTTTTGGGGGTGGTCCGGGCTCTGGATAAAACCAAGAGCGGTGGAGGCCTTCATGACTTCCTGCATTAGGGCGAGAGCTTCGGCGTGGAGTTTCGGATCGGAGAGAATCTGAGCGGTGTCGATCCCGCCTGCCGCAATCGCGAGTCCGTTGAAGGGGACGTTCCAGACTAATTTATACCAACGGGCAGAGCCGACCGAGGGGGCGACTGAGCAGCGGAGACCCGCCTTTTCAAAAAGTTGCGCGATGGAATGGGCTCGGGGGGTGTCTCCTCCTGAGAGATCGGCAAAGCGGATATTCCCTCCCGACATATTGAGTGCCACGCCGGGAGAGGGGCGGGAGACGCAGACATGACATACTCCGCAGAGGATCCTTTCCGGACCAACGATCGACGACAGAAACTCCTCGTTCCCAAGTCCGTTTTGGAGGGTGCAGACGATGGCTTGAGGACTCAGGAGCGGTGGCAGAAGTTCTTTTAGGGATGAGTTGGCCGTGGTTTTGATTGTCACAAGAATCAGGTCGGCAGGGCTGATTTCTTCCGGTCGACCGCTGGCCGATACCTTGGGCAGGTGAAAATCTCCTTCGGTGCATCGGATTTTTAGTCCGTGGCTTTGCAGGTGAACAAGATCCCGTCGTGCGAGGAAAGAAACCGGGACTCCGACCCGGGCCAGTTTGGCCCCGTAATAGGTGCCCAAGGCGCCCGATCCGACGATGACAGTCCGAGGATGATCGGGAAGGGGGATTTGGGGGCCGTGACTCACCCGCCTAGAATAACGGATTGATCGGTGCGCCCAAGCCCAGGTCAGTCAGTGCCTGAAAACGCTGGGTTGAGTTTCCTTGCAAGAGATGGAAGATGGTTCTGTCGGGTCCGTAGCTCAACGGTTAGAGCAGGGGACTCATAATCCCTTGGTTCCTGGTTCAAATCCAGGCGGACCCATTTTTGTATGGGTTTGTGTAGATGGAATATGAAAAAGATTCATTCACTGGTTGTGGACAGGGAAGTTGGGCAATAAAAAGATTTCCGAGGCCAAGCGGATCGCCGGGGTGTGAAATAGCCGAATGATTCTAGGTTGCCTTTTGTTGGTGCTGGGGGCCTTGATGCAAGACGGACGGGCGCAAGCTGGTGGGGAGTTAAGCGGGGCTGAGCAAGGTATGGCGGATGCTTCATGGCCCAAGAAGCCGGGAACCCAGCTGAGTTCCCTTTCGGGAAAAATGAAGGACTACAGGCAAATCGCCCCCAAGGATTACGTGAAAGGAAAAGACCTAGAATCCAGTAGAATGTTTGAGGACAAGAAGGCTTCTGGTCTGGCCGGGACCCCTCTTTGGGCAAAAACCGATTCCTCCCTGCAAGGCAAGAATGCCCCAAGTAACGAAAAGATTCCCTCGTCTTGGGATCACAACCGGAATGCTCCGTTTGATCCTGCGGTTAAGCAGGCTGGGGAGAATCGGATTCAGGAGAAAAAAGAATTATCGCAACCCGATGTACTCGACTGGTCTTCCCGGCCAAGCCATGCGTTCCATACAAAAAGCGGCTCGCTCCAGATGTATGAAGGTCGGTTGACCCATGTGAAAGAGCAAATCTTGCAGGATGAGGTGCATTCCGGACGTGATTTAGGGGGGCATGCCGAAAAGTTTACTCCGACCGAAGTTCAAAAGATGTTGAAGGGAAAAAAGGAAAGCAGCCTGAACCCGGTCAGGGCCGAATTTCCAAGGGCATCTCAGCCTTCAACTGCGGGTAGTTGATCAAACTGGTCGTCAAGAGAGCCTGACCGGCGGGGATCTTCCCACGGAGCGCCTGGAAGGGGATGGTCAGCTGGTAGTTCAAACGCTCTCCTGCATTCAGGTAGCTATAGCCGGGATCAGCGGCAAATTCATAGTCTTCGGACCAAGTATAAACAATCTTTCCCTCGGCATCACGGATCACGGCTTCGCAGCGTTGTGCCGTTGCGAAGTAGAGAGTGGATCCTTTGTCGGATTCATTTTTCAGGGTAAACTTAACGGTAATCTGATCTGAGGGTTGGGGGTCGCGGATTCGTTTCAGATTTAATTCGCTGGGAGTGATCTCCAATTGGGTTTTGTAGGAATCGAGGTTAAGTTCATTGGCGTTCTCGAATCTTTTTTTGGACCCCTGCATTAAGAGGCCCCCCTTGATCAGGCCGGGTGCAGTGAGAAACTTGTCCGGCTGGGTGGTTCGGGAGGAAGCATCCGCCACATCGGATCCTAGGAGTGAAACCGGGATCCCAGATAACCCAAAGCCAAGAAATATCGTCGGCAGGAT
>Ga0209189_1002941_pt1 | contig 11642 bp, 8 predicted proteins | sample C_130820_EF_Meta_FD_187308 | JGI IMG/M metagenome (GOLD analysis project Ga0209189, IMG submission 187308) | Freshwater microbial communities from Lake Croche, Canada to study carbon cycling - C_130820_EF_MetaG (SPAdes) (version 3) | ecosystem: Environmental > Aquatic > Freshwater > Lake | place...
CGCCAAGCGAAGTAATCTTCACCGGTTCGGGAACAGAAGCAAATAATTTGGCAATCAAGGGCTTTTTTTGGAAAGCCGAAGCAGAAGATCCTCGCCGTAACATTCTGCTAGTTAGTGCCTTCGAGCACCATGCGGCCTTGGAGCCGATTGAATGGCTAGTCGAACATGAAGGCGCGAAGGTTCGATTCATACCGGTTTCAAAGGATGGATTCATTGATCTCGTCGCCCTCTCAGAGATGATTGAGGATGAGCGAGATCGAATTGCGTTGATTTGTGTCATGCATTCGAATAACGAGATCGGGACCATCCAGCCCATAAAAGAGGTAGTTCTGTTAGCTGGAGATATCCCGGTCCATTCGGACGCGGTGCAAAGTTTTGGAAAGGTTCCATTCGATTTTGAAGAGCTTGGTCTCACCTCCGCTTCAGTGAGCGCACATAAACTTGGGGGACCATTGGGTGTCGCTGCTCTTATTCTGAAACGGGGCGTAGACATTACGCCGGTGCTACATGGAGGAGGCCAGGAGCGGGATATTCGAAGCGGAACACTAAATGCACCCTCGATCGTCTCGTTTGGCGTAGCTGCTCGCCTGGCTATTATGGAGCGAGAGCGGAATTATTCAAGAATTTCACACTTGCGTGAGAAGCTTGCTGAGATACTCGGTTCAGCTATTCCTGACGTGATCATCAATGGCGGGGCTTCAGGGTCCTCTCCGAATGAACATTTGCCGGGTGTCCTTAGCGTTACTTTTCCGGGAACAGAGGGTGATTCATTACTCCTCATGCTCGACAATGTTGGTATCTCTACTTCGACAGGTTCAGCGTGTAGCGCTGGCGTTCAACGTACGAGTCACGTCTTGCTATCGATAGGACTTTCAGAGAACTTAGCTCGAGGCTCGTTGCGGTTTTCTTTAGGAAGAACGACGACGGAGGAAGAAATCAATAGAGTTGGAGAAGTGATTTCAGATATCGTCGCGAAAGCCAGATTGGCCTATTCGGCTGGGGCAAAAAATATTGGGGTTAATTCATGAAGGTAATAGCAGCCATGAGCGGCGGAGTGGATTCTGCAGTAGCGGCCGCACGGGCGGTAGATGCGGGGCACGAGGTCATTGGTGTTCACTTGGCATTGTCTAGCAATCCACAAAAGTATCGATCAGGCGCGCGAGGCTGTTGCACTATTGAAGATTCGCACGATGCTAGAAGAGCCGCTGATGTAATTGGAATTCCGTTTTATATCTGGGATATGGCAGAAGAGTTCCACGACAGCGTTGTGGAAAATTTTATTGATGAATATTCGCAGGGGAGAACGCCCAATCCATGTTTGCGTTGTAACGAAAAAATTAAATTTGCCGCAGTTCTGGATAGAGCAATTGCGTTAGGGTATGAAGCGGTTGCCACCGGACATTACGCACAGCTACAAGAAGGTCCAGATGGTCGAAGTATGCACAGAGCTATAGACCCATTGAAGGATCAATCTTATGTATTGGCAGTATTGAATCGTGAGCAGATCGCCGGTGCAATGTTCCCACTGGGTGATTCACTGAAGGAGAACGTTCGCAAAGAAGCTAAAGCCCGTGGTCTCTATGTTGCCAACAAGCCAGACAGTCACGATATCTGTTTTATCCCTTCTGGGAACAATGCCGGTTGGCTTCGAGATCGATTGGGTAATGAAACTGGTCCAATAGTTGATGAATCTGGAGAGCAGGTTGGTGAGCATCAAGGCGCATTCACCTACACTGTTGGACAACGTCGTGGACTCCATTTGAGCGTTCCGACCGAAAATGGAACTCCCAGATACGTGCTTAAAATCGAGCCCGTTACTAATACCGTGGTTGTGGGAAGCAAAGAGTCGCTAGCTGTGACCACCATCGTAGGTGAGAAGGCGATTTGGTGCGGAAATCCTCCAGAATTTCAGACCAAGCATCGCGGTTTCGCACAGGTTCGAGCACATGGAGCAGCACTACCCTGCACTTACATAGCGACGGAGAGATCCATTACAGCAGAGCTTGATGAAGCCCTGCTGGGCCTAGCAGCCGGACAAGGTCTTGCTCTTTATGATGGAGATCGCGTTGTTGGATCTGCTACCGTCAGTGAAGCAAAGTAGATTTCATCGTGTCTACGAGAAATGTTCCCACGGAAAATCTCTCTAGTGCTCAAGACCGGATCGAGAAATTATCTGCAGAATTGCGCGACCATCAGTTTCGATATTACGTTCTGGATAAGCCAATCATCAGTGACGCAGAGTTTGACACGAAGTTAGGAGAGCTAGCCGCTCTAGAAGAACGTCATCCAGAATTTCTCTCCTCGCAGTCGCCAACTCAACTGGTTGGTGGAGGTTTTAATACAGATTTCGAAGCCAAAGATCACACCACTCCGATGATGAGCCTGGACAACGTATTCAGTTTTGACGAACTCGATCTTTGGTTTGATCGCATAGAGAAGGAATCGATAACTAATACCTGGCTCTGTGAAATTAAAGTTGATGGGTTAGCAATCAATCTTCTCTATCTGGAAGGTCGATTAACTCAAGCGCTTACGCGGGGGAATGGTGTCACTGGTGAAGAGGTGACGCTCAATGTGAAAACAATTTCAAATGTTCCCCATCGGCTAACCGGCGATGATCTGCCAAACCTCCTAGAGGTGCGAGGTGAGGTGTTTTTCCCGCTTGATGATTTCCAGGCTTTAAATGTGGAGGTTCGAGAATCGGGTAAGTCAGCTTTTGCGAATCCTCGAAATGCAGCCGCTGGCTCTCTTCGACAAAAAGACCCACGAATTACAGCTCGAAGACCGCTCTCAATGGTCGTTCACGGAATCGGAGCCATTGAAGGGTCCATTTTTACTTCCCAAGCGGAGGCTTATCAGTCCCTTAAAACGTGGGGGTTGCCTACAAGTGATCGGTATCGAGTACTTCGCTCTCGGGCAGAGGTTGTTGACTACATAAATAGTTATGAAAAAGGGCGTCATTCAATCGAGCACGAGATAGATGGGGTCGTTATTAAAGTTAACGAAATATCGATTCAGTCGGAACTTGGATTTACATCGCGCGCCCCAAAGTGGGCGATCGCTTACAAATATCCACCACAAGAGGTGACGACGAAACTCTTGGATATTCAAGTCAGTATCGGCAGGACGGGCAGAGTCACGCCTTTTGCAATAATGGAGCCAGTTATCGTTGCCGGAAGCACGGTAACAAACGCGACGCTTCATAATCAAGAAGAAGTGCTACGGAAAGCAATCTTGATCGGTGACACGGTTGTTATCCGAAAAGCGGGGGATGTCATTCCAGAGGTAGTAGGGCCAGTTCTAGAAAAGCGCACAGGAGAGGAGCGTGCTTTTACCATGCCTTCTCACTGTCCTGACTGTGGGTCGCCTCTGCGAGCGATGTCTAAAGGTGACGTAGATTTACGATGTCCCAACGCGCGCTCTTGTCCGGCACAAATTCGGGAGCGATTATTTTTCATAGGTTCACGCGCAGCGCTCGATATTGAGGTTTTAGGATTCGAAAGTGCATCAGCGCTATTGGCGGATAATCTTGTAACGGACGAAGGCGACCTTTTCTCTCTCACCAAGGATGATCTTGCACAATCAGAATTCTTCACCAAAAAAGATGGAACTCTCGGCGCGAATGCAGAGAAGTTTTTAACAGCTTTAGAAGGTGCAAAAACACGACCACTTTGGCGAATACTCGTCTCGTTGTCTATTAGACACGTTGGCCCTACCGCGGCGAAAGCTTTGGCAAAAAAGTATGGCTCCATAGACCTCATTGGTGAAGCCTCGGCAGAGGATCTAGCAAGTGTTGATGGCTTGGGTTTGGTGATTGCACATTCAATTCTTGAATGGTTTAACGATGACTGGCATCGTGACATCGTAAAGAAATGGCGCAAAGCTGGGGTCCAATGTGCACCTGTTCAGCTTCAGGACGCCGGGTCCTCCCAAGCGATGGAAATTGACTCCAGTATTTTGAAGGGATTGACCTTCGTGGCAACAGGAACTCTCTCATCATTATCGAGGGACGAGATATCAGAGGCAATTACTTCTCGAGGCGGAAAGGTATCGGGAAGCGTTTCAAAGAATACGGATTACGTAGTCGTAGGGGAGTCGCCTGGGTCTAAGGCCGTGAAGGCGGATGAGTTGGGGATTGCGATACTGAACGAGTCTGCCTTTCTCGAGTTATTAGCCAATGGCCCGGATGCGTTAAAGTGAGCTTATGACCAACCGCTTCTTCGCTATGGCACCTCATCTAGAGGCTCACGTGATCGTACGACCACTCCCTACCTCGCCTATGTTTTTTGGGGTAATTGCCTTTTCAATTCTTTCGTTGTTACTTTTTCTGACACTTCGCATTGATCGGGATTAAGCAGATCGCAAAAGTTGGGATTCTGGGTGGGAGTTTTGACCCCATCCATAGGGGTCATTTACACATCATTGAGGCGCTCGAATCGCGCTTTGATTCAATAATGGTGGTGCCGGCTGGGGATCCGTATATGCGTGTAATTAAACCAGAGGCAACTGGATTTGATCGGGTGGAGATGTGCTCGAGAGCCCTAGAAGATTTATCTGAAAAACTGCAAGAAAAAGTTGTTCTCACAGATTTAGAGGTGAGAAGAAGGGGGCCCACTTATGCAATCGATACGGTTGTTCAACTCAAGCCATTTTTCCCTAAGGACTCCTTCACACTGATTTTAGGGAGCGATGCTGCGGCATCTTTTCCTCAGTGGCATAAATCTGAAATATTGATCAAAGAGGTTGAGATACTCGTGGTGCGTCGACCAGGTGAGAAAGTTTCGGAGTTTCGAGAAGTCGAAATCGATGCTCTTGATATTTCTGCTACCAGGATCCGAGATGTTATCGAATCCGGTGGTGATGTTTCGGAATACGTTTCAGATTCTGTTTTGACCTACATTAAGGAACGAGGACTCTATGGCTGCAAGTGAAAAAGTATCTGCGTTGGCGCAACGAGCAGCCGAAGTGATCAATGAAAAATTGGGTGTCGATATTGTTGCAATTGATATGACGCAACAGTTGGTTCTCTCGGAGGTATTCCTTATTGCCACCGCCGCAAATGAACGCCAAGCAGATGCGATCGCCGACGAAGTCTTCATGAAACTAGCTGAAATTGGTGAGAAGCCAATTCGCAAAGAGGGAAAAGGGGCCTGGATACTGCTCGACTATTCTGACTTGGTCGTACATATTCAGACACAGGAGTTGCGTAACTATTACATGTTAGATCGCTTATGGAATGACTGCCCGAGGATTCCATTAGTCCTAGACGAAGCTCGGTAAAGGGTTTTATGAATATGATCTCGACTGAGGAATCAAGTTCGAGTAAGCCTGATCTCTCTCAAAAGATTGTTATCTGGCGTCACGGTCAAACCGATTGGAATATCGAAAATCGTTTCCAAGGACATACTGATATTCCGCTCAACGCAGTTGGTCTATTTCAGGTGGAGCACGCAGCGAAGGTTTTATTGGGACTTCGCCCGTCAAAGATAATTTCAAGCGATCTGATGCGAGCACGACAGACTGCTGCGGCGCTAGGAACGCTCGCTGGTCTAGGCGTTGATATTGACCCAGGGCTGAGGGAGACGCATGGAGGTTCATGGGAGGGACGAACTGGCATCGAGAACCGAGCGTTGGATGGAGAGAACTTCCTTGCATGGTTGCGCGGTGGGGATTTGACTGCCGGCGGAAATGGAGAGAAGCGAAGTGATGTTGCCAGACGGACTCGCGAAGTTGTTGATTCGACATTGACGAATAGCAGCGGAACAGTAATCTACGTCACTCACGGCGGAGCTGCCCGTTGCCTGATTGGGTCGCTACTTGAGCTCTCCATTGATAAGTGGAGTTTGATTGGTGGGCTTTCGAACGCATCATGGTCGGTATTAGAGAGAGATTCTTTGGGAAGATGGATCCTCTCTGAGCACAACTCAGGGTCACTTCCCGAACCTCTCTTTGGCAATGAGTCCGCGGTTTAGATAAGCTACGAGTTCACAAACACAGGGGGCTGTGGCGCAGTTGGTAGCGCACTTGCATGGCATGCAAGGGGTCAGGGGTTCAAATCCCCTCAGCTCCACATATGAAGAGCGACGATCATTTACAACCACATCTGGCCTCTGGTTGGAATTCGTCACGGCTGTCCGATCAGTCGGGAAAGAGATTCTTGATCACTGGCGGCACTAGTGGCCTGGGCTTGGCGCTGGCAAAAGTGCTGGTCAATCATGGTGGATCTGTGACTATTACCGCTCGCTCGGAGAGTAAGGCGGTCTACGCCATGAAGGTGAGTGGAGCCCAAGATTGCATTGCCTTGAATTTGGCCGACCTTGACTCCATTCATGCTGCAGCAAAGCTGATCACAGCACCCTATGACGTTCTCTTCCTCAATGCGGGAATCATGGCGCCTCCATTTTCAAAGACTCTGGATGGTTTTGAATCACAAATGGGCACAAATCATCTAGGTCACTTTGCGTTCGCGGGTTTAATCCGCAAGCAAATATCAGAACGATTGGTGGTGACGACGAGCCTCATGGCACGGATGGGTACTTTTGGTGATCGAACTTCGGTGGAGATACGCGATAGATGTCTAGGGATAGGGCGTTACTCACCATGGTCTTCCTACGCCGACTCAAAATTAGCCAATCTCCTCTTTGTTCATGAGTTGGAGAGGAGGCGCTTGCTCCTTGGTGGTGGATTCGTCCCCTTGGCGGCTCATCCGGGGTGGGCGAGGACCAACCTTTTTCGCCCCCTTCGCACCGACGCCGCGGTTGTAACCGATCATTTTGGACGAGTCCGGCAAAGATTGTCGTTAGCGGTGAATGATTTTGCCTCGCGCTTGCTTTCTCAGAGTGCGGAAAAAGGATCGCTTCCTTTACTTTGTGCCGGAACTTTTCCGAATATCAAGCACACGGCCTTTTTTGGACCAGATGGATTTCTGGGTCTCAAAGGATCACCTACTTATACTCATTCCAAACCGCTTGCATATGATTCGGATTTGGCAGCAAGACTTTGGCAGGTTTCGGAAGAGCTTACCGGCGTTAGATGGGAAGATACTGCTCATGCATGAGGCATACGATTTCGAGGCAATTCAGAACAAGTGGTTACCAATTTGGGATCAACTAGAGCCCTTCAAATCTGGACGTATCGAGGATGTCCGCCCGAAGAAGTATGTCCTCGACATGTTTCCTTATCCCTCGGGAGATCTTCACATGGGCCACGCAGAGGCTTATGCACTTGGTGATGTCATCGCCCGGTATTGGGTTCAAAAAGGATTCAATGTCATGCATCCAATTGGCTGGGATTCTTTTGGCCTTCCTGCAGAGAATGCAGCTATCAAGCGTGGTACTGATCCACGTGAGTGGACCTATGAAAATATTGAGATGCAAAAGAAATCCATGCGCAGATATGCATGCTCTTTTGATTGGGATCGAGTTCTCCATACATCAGATCCAGAGTATTACCGATGGAATCAATGGCTCTTTCTCGAGCTCTATAAAAATGGTCTCGCCTACCGTAAGGATTCAGCGGTTAATTGGTGTCCAGGCTGCCAGACGGTATTGGCTAACGAACAGGTTGTCGCCGGGCTCTGTGAGCGCTGTGACACGGCCGTAACAAAAAAGAAATTGAATCAGTGGTACCTCAAAATTACGGACTATGCCGATCGACTGCTCGATGACATGTCTCAACTTGAAGGCAAGTGGCCAGAAAAAGTCTTGATGATGCAGCGAAATTGGATTGGTCGCTCGACTGGAGCAGAGGTGAGATTTGAGATCGAGGCGGGAACTGAACCCATCATTGTTTACACCACTCGCCCGGATACCTTGTATGGTGTGACTTTTATGGTGGTAGCTGTCGATAGCGTGTTGGCATCGGAACTCGTTCGTGGAAGCGGCGCCGAGGAAGAGTTCAACGAATATTTGGCGAAGACGACCGCATCAAGTGATATCGATAGATTAGCCACGGATCGGCCCAAGACCGGAGTATTTCTTAACCGATATGCCATCAATCCGGTCAACGGGGAACGTCTGCAAATATGGGCATCGGATTATGTCCTCGCGGATTACGGAACGGGCGCAATCATGGCTGTTCCGGCTCACGATCAGCGAGATTTGGATTTCGCTCGGGCTATGCACTTGCCTATACGTGTTGTTGTGCAATCTGATGAAGAGAATCCTGCAATCACCGGAGTGGCTGTGGCTGGTGATGGCGTTCTCGTAAACTCTGCATCACTCAATGGATTGACAAAGCGTGAAGCCATAGAGCGAATCATTGAAGAACTTGAAGGCAGCGGTTTAGGAAAGGCAAGTAAGAATTATCGTTTGCGTGATTGGTTAATTTCTAGACAGAGATTCTGGGGAACTCCGATCCCTATCATTCATTGCCCAACGTGTGGTGAGGTTCCGGTGGAAAGCGATCAACTACCGGTCGAACTTCCAGATGCACACGGCTTAGATTTGAAGCCGAAAGGAATGTCTCCACTTGGAGCGGTAGAGGATTGGGTAAACGTTCCTTGTCCGAGATGCGGTGAACTGGCGAAGCGTGATGCGGATACGATGGATACTTTCTTTGATTCGAGTTGGTATTTCTTGAGGTATGCCAGTATCGGAGTTGAAGGTTCTGAAGAAGCAGCTTTTGATCTCGAACAAATAAAAGCGTGGTTACCCGTAGATCAATATGTTGGCGGGGTAACTCATGCAATTTTACACCTGCTCTATTCTCGATTTTTCACGAAAGCATTACACGATCTGGGTTATTTGGATTTCGTAGAACCGTTCACACGCTTACTCAACCAAGGCATGGTTCAGATGGATGGATCAGCAATGTCAAAATCGAGAGGAAACCTGGTGCGGCTTTCCGAGGAATTGAGCACTCATGGTGTTGACGCCATCAGACTCTCTTTAGTGTTTGCCGGCCCGCCGGAAGATGACATCGATTGGGCAGACGTATCCCCGAGTGGTTCATTCAAATTTCTCAATCGGGCATGGCGATTGTCTGGCGATGTCACGAGTCCCGTAGGCGCTGATGTGAGCAAAGGCAATGTAGAGCTGCGAAAAGTAATTGCTAAAAGTCTTTTTGATATTTCTTTTGCGGTGGAATCCTTCCGGTTTAATGTCGCGATTGCGCGGATAATGGAGTTGGTTAACGCCACCCGTAAAGCAATAGATAGTGGTTGCGGTCCATCGGATCCAGCCGTCAGAGAAGCGGTAGAGGCGGTCGCCATCTCCCTCTCGCTCGTTGCGCCTTATACAGCGGAGGATATGTGGCAGAGATTGGGTCACCAACCTCTGATTGCTCATGCTGGGTGGCCGACCATCGATGAGTCGTTGCTTGGCACCGATCTTGTTGTTTGCGTGATTCAAATCAACGGCAAGATTAAGGATCGAATTGAAGTATCGCCAGATATCTCAGATCCGGAGCTAGAGTCTCTTGCTCTTTCTAACCCAGCAATTGTGACAGAACTTGCTAATTTGGGAGTCGTAGAGTTTACGAAAGTTATTGTACGAGCACCAAAACTCGTTAATTTCGTCATCTGATCCACACCTAGGATTGGTACACACGCTCGAGGATTTCTAGAAAATTCGATCTATTTCTCTCTTACATTTCAACCATGTTCCCACAATTCAGTATCCTTCAAAAGCGTGCAATCTATCTACTGCTATTTACCTCAATTGGGGTTGGAGCAATATTTTTCTCGCTCGCTCAAAGCAACTCCTCTGCACAAATCATTGCTTCACAACCGTCTCCACCACTGGTCCCACCCTCAATCTCCCCTCTATTCACGCCTTTACCGACTCCCGTGCGAACCATTGTGGTCGATGTGGCAGGAAAAGTTGCCCATCCTGGTGTTTACAAATTACCTCAAGGATCGAGAGCCGTTGACGCCATCAAGGCTGCAGGTAGGGCTCTTCGCGGTGTTCTACTGACTGACATCAACCTGGCAGAGGTTTTATCGGATGGCCAACAGATAATTGTGGGTGCTCCAGCGGTAACGTTGTCGAGTAGAGCTTCCTCATCCAAATTAAAAGGTGCGACGAACGGTAAGTCCAAGATTACCTCTGGAACAATAAATATTAATCTAGCTTCAGTGCTTCAATTCGAACAATTGCCCGGGGTCGGAGCCGTGATGGCCGCACGGATCTTCGCTTACCGCAAGATCCATGGAGCCTTCGCGACTATCGATGAGATCACGAAGGTGACCGGAATGGGCAAGAGCAAATTCGCGAATCTGAAGAGCTTCATTCGCGTTTAGCTCGCAATGATTCAAATGCGCACTATGCATTACTGATTATTTCCTCTTCGATTTGGCTTGGAGCGGCAAGTTTTGCACTTTTGGCGCCCCCGGTACTCATCATCTTTCTGCCAGTTGCGCTCTGGCTCTTTCTTAAACAAAAAACTACGGCGGTTTTGTTAATTCTCTGCTTCATCGCTGGCGCACTGGTCATAGGAACGAGGGAGTATGGCTTAAAGCGAAGCGATATCGCCTCTTTCGCTGATAAGAAGATTTCGATAACGATCGTCGCGTCAATCCGCACGGATCCAAAATTGGGGATTCCAAAAGAGATGATGGGCATTATTCGTCCAGCAACAACTACGGCGTTAATTTCCGTTATCTCATTTTCGGTTCGTGGGAAAAAGTTCTTCACTCACCTACCGATGAGGCTAACAACACAAGAGCGGATTACCTATCTCCCCGGTACTGTTTTCTCAAGCAGAGGAATCATCTATTCGAGCGCAGAGAAGAAGGTGGCGGGACTCTTCGTCGCTCGCGGCTCGTTATCAGTGCTACATGGAGCTGGGATGATCGGTCGGATAGCTGGCTCCATTCGTTCGCGCTTTCGGGAGATAGCTATCAGGGCTGGCGGAGCTAGCGGGGCTCTCATCCCTGGTTTGGTGCTTGGCGACACCTCGCTAGAGAGTCATGCATTCTCTAACGAGATGGTTGCGGCGGGTTTGACTCACCTGACGGCCGTTAGCGGTGAGAATTTTGCAATAATCGCTGCTTTTATGGGGTGGCTGCTTCAATGGTTTTTCCGTTCACTGAGGGTTCGTCTTCTCGTGAGTTCCATCGTACTCGTTGGATTTATTGTTCTTGTTAGACCTTCGCCTTCAGTTCTGCGAGCCACTGTGATGGTGGCAGTGTTGATTCTTGGAAGAGCACGCGGTGTGAAGAGTTCAGGCATCCCTGCACTCGCACTTGCTGTCGGTCTCCTCATCTTGATCGATCCGTTCGAGGCGATAGATCCCGGGTTTGCTTTATCTGTGGTTGCCACAGCAGGCATTCTGCTCTTCGCATCTCCACTCGCAGAGTGGCTCAATGGATATCTACATAATCTTCGATTCGCGCAATTATTGGCCATTCCACTATCGGCCAATCTCCTTTGCACACCGATTGCCATTGCGATTTCCGGTCAGTTCACTCTTATGTCACTTCCCAGTAATCTTTTGGTGGAGCCGATGGTCGCACCAATCACCATCGTGGGGTTTGTCGCGGCCTTATTTACCTCCACCTCACCCGGCCTCGCCTACCTATTGGTTCTTTCTCAGAAGCCTTTTGCTGCAGAGATTGTCTGGGTGGCACATGCCTGTTCGCGGGTACCGGTAGTTCGTTTGAGTGGTGGATTTCTCGGTGCAGGGATTGGAATATTGGCGAC
>Ga0209189_1002943_pt1 | contig 11633 bp, 10 predicted proteins | sample C_130820_EF_Meta_FD_187308 | JGI IMG/M metagenome (GOLD analysis project Ga0209189, IMG submission 187308) | Freshwater microbial communities from Lake Croche, Canada to study carbon cycling - C_130820_EF_MetaG (SPAdes) (version 3) | ecosystem: Environmental > Aquatic > Freshwater > Lake...
AGGTTAAAACGAAAATGAGTCCCGAGTTTTTTCAGCACCTCAAGGCGGAGGGGATCAAAATCTGTGCCTGCACGAAGGCTAGGTGCATAGTTCACTATATACATAAGTGTATCGCAAACATCTTAGAAACATCTGGTGTTACTGTAAACAAGTGATGGAGCCCGCCATGAAGCTATTTATTCAAAATGCTTGGGGTGTAACACATGATCGCTTCCCAGGTCCCCAACCAATTTCCATAGAGCGAAAACATTTTCCTATACTAAAATCTCAACCATATTTCGTGTGTGAAAAGTCCGATGGCATACGAAATATGCTCGTGTGTTTTGAATTTGAAGGGCGCAAGTATTGTATACTAGTCAATCGTGCATTTGAATTTCAGTATACTACACTTGCGGTACCGCGTGGTACGATCCTCGATGGTGAGTTGCTCGATGGCGAGTTTTTGGTATATGATGCTGTGTGTATCAAAGGTGAAGATCTCAAGAAGTTTCCTCTTGATGTCCGCCTTGCCAAGGCTAAAGCACTATCGATACCGAAGACACCTGGTAATGTCAGAGTCCGTGTGAAGCAGATGCTCCCATTGAATCGCGTTTCGGAGATTGTGCTTGGAGAAAAGTCTGATGGTCTTATTTTCACACCGGTCAACGAGCCTATTCGTATGGGCACTCACGAGACTCTATTCAAGTGGAAAACGAATCACACCATCGACTTTCTCGTTCATAGCTATGGTGATGTTGACGGTACTCCGTGTTTTGGATTGTATATCCAGAATCAATTCATCACTCCTTTGATCAAGAGCAATGCACAAAACAAGCCACCAAGCGAGTTCTTGGGTAAGATTGTGGAATGTGAGTACGGGAAGAATGGCTGGAGCATACTCAAGATTCGAACAGACAAGACATATCCGAACAACAAGCGTACATATGAGAGAACACTAGTAAATATCAGAGAGTGCATAAAAATGTCGGAATTTAATTTATAATATGTGTATATGGTTGAACATATATACTGTATCAATCTAGAACGTCGACCAGATAGAAAGTCTGAGGCTATGCAGCAGTTTGAACAATTTGGTATAGGCCCTGTTGAATTCTTTAACGCTACAGATGGTAAATTGCATGCACCAACAGGACTATCGATATCTGCATCTGAATGGGGCTGTTCAGATAGTCATCTGCGAATCATGAGAGATGTTGTACAAAATAGGTACAAGAGTGTGTTGGTATTTGAAGATGATGTTCAGTTGACTCCAGAATTTAAACCTGTACTGATTGAAATACTTGATGATGTCAGGAATGAAAAATGGGATTATATTAATCTGGGACCAAGTATGTTTAAAGAAAAGGGTACAAAGGTGAGTAAACATTTGATTAGAGGTGGTTCATATTGCGCACACGCCTACCTACTCAGTTTTGAGGGTGCCGCTAAGATTGGATTCTGGGATGCAAAAAATTTAAAGTTTTGTCTCGATGCACAAATCGCAAGAAGTCCACTTGATTTGTACTATTGTGACAAGAAGATCACTACGCAGACTTCTGCATCTGGACCATTTCCATTCAATATACTCATGTCAAAATTTAATGGTGATATAGGATTTGATAGAACGCCCGATTTCGATTTTTCTATGCGTACCCAAATGAATGTAGTCATCATCGTGGGACTTGTTCTTCTAAAAATCGTGCTCAGATGAAACCCAGGTTTAAAAATTCTACAATCTAGTAAGAAAATGTACGCACAGTTCTCCCCCATCGTATCAAAGTTTCTTCAGGCTCCCAACCATGAAATCGAGTTTCGTATTGGAAGGTCTGCGCGTAATGGGTTTGATACGAATGTTGGAGTTGACACGTACAACAAGGTGATGGCATCGTTGGGACAATATCAGGGGTGGGAAAAGGTGGTACACTCAAACGAAACCATATACTATGGAACACATGGCCGCAGAGCCATATACAACAACACAACTGATGATATTGTTCGGTGCATCAAGCAACGAGTCACTATAAGCGATTTCAAAATGGAGCCATTTGATGTTCGGCTAGGAATTTCTACCGAGATTCCATATGAACCGACAGAGGATGAGGAGGAGTTTGAAAAGACGAAGAATCGTGTGAGAGTATCTTTTGTGCGGAAGAATCTAAGCATTGATGTATCTATGATTTCTGGATCGCCAGATGATCTAGATGCAGAGCAAATGACTGTCTATCAGATTGAGATGGAGATTATCAAGCCTGAAGATGTCAAGAATGAAAATGAGCTATATAATATAATGTACAAAGTGAATGATGTTATGAAGATTATCTAATTGATATTGATTTCCAATACTCATCCGGGAAGTGTCTCCGTGCGTACCTGTCCACGTCCGTTCCTATACCGCGTTTCTTTTCGTACGAATCAACCCTATCGAGCATTTCAGTCGAGGTACGATGCTTATACAGGCTCCGCAATAATGCCTTGTAGGATTGTTCAGATGAAACCCTCGTCTCCTTTTCAAACGCTGTAACTGTATGCTCACCCTTTTCCAGTTTCTCACGAGTCTCTTTAAGTTTCATTGCGTACTCCTTTACCTTTTCGATACTTGGATTGTCTCTTGCATAGCGCTTGACATCGTCTTTAAATTGACCTGGTTCTAGACTTGATACAAACTTTTCTAGAGCATGCTCATGTCTCATATCACGTATGATTATCTTTCTCTGGTGCGGTGCAGCCAGGAGCCATTCCTTGAGCTTCTTCTTGTCATACTCTTTGAATCCCAAGAGTTGTTCAAACTTTTCTGTAATCTTTTCGAGCTTTGTCGGTTCAGGTGCCGGAGCAGCCTCTTTCACCTGTTCGACGCGCACCATCCTGGATGCCAACTTCTTTTCTTGCATTTCTTTGCAAATCTCAGGCTTGGATTTCCCTTTTGGGTCTATACCCATTGCACGCGCGTACTTGTACAAAGTCTCTGTTGGTATCGTCGCGCATTTCCTCCCTGGATTTGGTTTGCCATTACGTCTTGTAGCCCCAAGAATCTTATCACCTTCGACCCTAAACTTTGTTCCTTCAAGCTCAAAATTGTGCTTATTCTCTGCAATACCTCTGGTAAAATACTCTATACGAGTACATATCTGTTCCACCGTCATATCCTTGTGAACACCTGGATATCCGAGATCCAAGAGTTGCTGTTTGGACCAACTGTCGCAGAGACGTTCCCCTATTCTTAGCTTATCCTTTTGATTTATATATGGTTCATCCTTCTTCAGTATATGAGCAGTCATCTTTGCCACCATCTTTGTGACTCCTAGACCCTTGACAATCCCAGGAATGTGCTTTTTGCGAGCCACATCCTCCAACTGGTCCTCAGTCATACGCATAGCCTGTCTCCCACCAATCTTTAGTACGCTCACAGTCTTATCTCTGTACGTCTGTTTTTCAATAGTCATTGGTATATCGTACTTGTCAGGCTCTTTGGTGTCAATTTTGAAAATATCCTTGACAGCCTTGGGAATTTGAGCACCTGCCGCCTTGTACGATTCTATCACTGTTTTGCGTGAGGATTCATTTATAGTTGGTATAATATAACATGTAGGGAATCCCTGTGCATTAGGACGACAGTAATATCCTGGTTCACATGTACCTTCGAAAGAGTTTGGAGGGTTTGGTGGATTTCTGGATCGCGTTTTGTATTCTTCAGCCTTTTGAACTTTTGGTACTCTAGGTCCTGATTCACCTACAAATATACCATTATTCTGTAGTCTAGTGAATATATATACTAGTATATCAACTATGATATTCTGATTCACATATTTTCCTTGATATTGTATGATTCCACTATTGAAAAAAGTTATACTTGCATTTTTGTGTTTCGTCTCTGTATTCTGAAATTCTAGGTTTCCTATACGAGCTACAGTTGTAGCCATCCTCGGTCCAGGTCGTGCCAGTCGTTTAAACTCTGTATCTGCGAGTTGGAGTGTCATCTGGGAAGGTTTGTCGAATATAATCCGTGATCCTTTTCCGAACCATTTCAGATCTGTGAGTTCAGCTAGTCTTTGTATATTAAGTTTCTTGTCGACATGGAGCTGACCAGAATGGTTAGAATATACTATATGGTTTATTTTTCCTACATAGTCTGTTATAAAGTCATACACTTTGTATTCTAGAGAGGATCCACCCCATCGAATACTCGCATTGTCAAATATATTGACATAGTTCTTCTTACCATCGATGATGAACAGGATACCAACCTGATTTGGTTTACCACCCTTGAATTCTACAACACCTTTGCGGTTGTAACGCGCGAGTTCCTTGAATCTACCACCCTTTAAGCTTGCCGATTCGATTTCTGGATGATCCCCTGGCGACTGGATAATATCATTAAAGATATCGACAGGATCGGGTGTATGTTGACAGATACCATCAGCGTTAAAGAGAGTTGTCTGTAGACCGCTTAAAGAGAATAATGGTCGTTCCTTTCTTTTTCGGAATTTTTGTATCCAAGGAAATCGAGAAGGTTTGATTTGCTTTAATTTCTTGTAATAGGCCTCTTTGGCAGCAGCCTGTTGCTGAGCCACCTGCTCATGGTATGATAGTTCTCTGGGTTGTGGCGCACCTGTTCTTCGAACTATTGTTGGTCGCTTAGGCGGCATATATTATATGTAAACATTTTATACATCAGTTGTGAATACAGGTGTTGCATCCATGGTGACTAGATCGACACCGAAAATAAATGGCTGGTCAACATAACTGAGCTTATTATGTGTGAGTGTATCAACCCGAACCGTAAGTTCCTTTGTTGAAAAGGCGCCAGCATAGAAATCATTCGTAAACTTGATACGACCAAATCCAAGGTCCATACAATGCTGCTGTAGCGCCTGGACAAAGAGTCGCTGAGGTACAAACAGATTGTGACCATACCTGACCTTTTCGGAAGAGAGAAAGTTTTGTAGGATGCTCGTCACCATCGCCACCTGGTTCCGGATAGTCTTGAAATAGTCTGGTACCACACTCCAGATATCATTCGCCTTGTACTTTTGAGAATACTCGAGATATGCACGAATACACTTTTGCATAATCATTGGCAGCTCAGCCTCGAGCTTATGTTCAAGCTGTGGATCAGTCTCAGTTACACTCACCTGGCGCGGAAATGCCCATACGAGGATTCGCCGAAGAATAGATCCTGAATTATCCTTCCAGCCAGGCATTTCATTTCCCGCAAGAATTCCGGGCACTTTCCATGTCAGACTCTTCGCTTTTAGATTCTTCCGCGCAATGCTCATATCCTCACCGGAAACAAGCGACTGGAACTCAGCCTGCTCCAGAGCCATATCACCCTTAATCTCCGGGCTAATAAACATAAACCCATCACTGATTGAATCCAGACCAAACTTTTTCTCGATATTGTTCGATAGAGTCTTGACATCGCTTGCATCGTAGAACTTTGCGCACACCTTTGTGATGATTGTCGACTTACCTGTACCGGCAATACCCTTCAGATACGGAATAACCTGCCAAGAGTCCATCTCATTGACCTCGAAACACATACGACCGCAAAATACATACAGCCAGCGACTGACATCTTCAGGAAATCGTTGATAATCCATAATTGATTGCATATGAGGGGTTGGAATATCGAACCAGTCCTCACGTCCAGACTGATCCTCGAGTTTCTTATCAAAGTACTTGCAAGATACAATAGTTGGATCAAGAGAGTCAAAATCTGGAGAATCATACTCGAGAAACTTTGTAGTGTACATATCCTTTGAGCGATCCCAGTACTTGCCGATGAAGATGCCATTCTGAAAAGACCATACACATCGATTCTTCTTAATCTCTGGAAACTGGATATCAATGGTGGTTGATAGGTAGTTGATGGTGTCCTTGACACAAGAACCCTTGCTCGTCATATTCTTCCACTGATCGTACTTAACCTCCTTCTGTGCATTCATATACACAAACTCACTGATATCACAGATAGGCTCCCACGCGCGAGTACGCTTCCCATCGGATGTGGTTATCTGACGGTAGCACTGCTCCTTATAGCGACGATATTTCATATTGTACAGCGTCTCGAGCATATACAGCAACAACTCCTGCCATGCAGTCTTCTTATCCTCTTCGTTGTCATCAGTGGAGTATCGGCTGGACGACTCGTCAAAGTTGAGACGTGTAGGAACACTCATATCAGATTTCATACGATCCAGCTGCCGAGTATGCCGAAAAATCATCTCATAGCTGTCATCATAATGCTGAATAAGGCGCTCAATTCGAGCATTGATTGAATATGAATTTCCATCAAAATCAATCGTCTCTTCATTACAGAGACCGAGATACTTGGCTCGAAACCGAATCTCATTCATCAGTCGCATCTTCCTTTTTTTATTTTCCAATACCTGATTGATATCAATGTTATTTGGACCAAATATACCCCATGTATCATCAGGAATAAAATATGCACGGAATGCAATCATGAGGGTATTGGGCTCATTCTTGATTATGTCCCGATTCTCAAGCTGAGTCAATGTGCACTCAATAGTTGACTGATCCATTTCATGGATCTGAGACTTGGTGAGCTCGAAGCGAATGTGCTCAATCTTGTGCCCATTAAGCTCTTTCTCGATAGTGTTCATTTATATAACTAGAGTTTCTTTTTTTTATCCCAGTCTAGTAGTATGAGTGTGCCTAATATTGGTAATAAAAATTCTTTTCTACTAGAGATTAATGGATGAATGTCCAATATGTCTAGAAGAGATGAATGATGATATAGTGACAATGTATTGCTGTAAGCAAAAGATACATCATCGCTGCGCGGTTCAGTGGATGTCTCATGGACTGAGCTGTCCCATGTGTCGTTATAGGTTTGATAGTGTCGTGACTACACCTGAGTTGGTCATTCAGGATAGAAAACCATACTTTTTTAAGAATATATTTATTGGATCTGTGGTATTAGCTACGAGTGGATTCATGTATAATTATTTTCTATTTTAATAGTATATGAAGAAAATTGGTATTATACTTCTAATATTACTTGTATTGTTGATCGTATTCAAACCATCAATAGGAGGATACGTGACTGCTGTCAGTACCATACCAGGAGGAACACGATGGACTGACGTTACATATGGTAACGGCTACTATGTAGCAGTCGGTGATAACTTACAGAGTGATGGTCCAAATGTCGCCTACTCAAACGATGGAATCAACTGGACACCGGGACAAAATCTACCACAGGGATCTTGGAGAACTGTAGAATTCGGAAATGGTAGATTCGTGTGCGGTTCTAATAATTTTAATGGTGTTTTGGGAAATCACAAATATTTTGATACAAGTGATTGGGTCTACTTTTTCTCTACAACTGATCCTACAGGTAACTGGACACCATGTAATAAAATTATAGCACCATCAGATGGAAAAGGTGCGGATGGATATATGACAAACCAAATTACATATGGAAATGGTTTATTCCGTACCACCGGAACACTAAACGGCAAGGGATATTCATCTCTATTGTCTCCCGATGGTATCAATTGGACATTTGACACAAATTTAAAATTCCCTGCAACATATGTTGCACTAGTAAGAGGTCCAGATCGTTTTGTGATTGTCGCAAGTTATGTAACAAATCTATCATCAGGACAACCTCACCCAGCTGCTGCAGTTCTGATTGATGGTCAGACTCGATGGATATTGAGTGATAACTCAATCATACCAGACACTATGACTAATATAATTTATGATGGCGTAAAAAATAGATACCAAACAAATAATGGGTTTGTTAGCACTGATGGTATATCATGGACATCTCTTTATGGTAGTAGTTGTCTTGATCTGGCAATTAATGAGACGGGACAAATTTCAAAGGGGACGCGCGGGAACGGTATATATTATACCAATTCTAATGGTGTAGATGTACCAGTCACAAGAGATTTTCAGCCTAGAGGTGCATGGGATCGTATTAGATATCTAAATGGTATATATATTGCATTTGCATTCGCAGATCCTAGCGGCGTGGACGGTCCTACTAGTGCTTACAGTTATGACGGTATTGTATGGAATCCAAATGATATATATGTTGCACCACCTAATCAGTCTTGTCAATATAGTTATGTGAACCTCGGAGATTGTGTCGACGGTATGCAGAATCAGCAATTAAATGTCATCCAATCATCAACTGGAAACGGAACCCCCTGCCCAGGAAAAAATTTAAGTGGACGTGTTATAGCGTGTGGAGGTCCAGTTCCACCAGCTCCACCAGCTCCACCAGCTCCACCAGCTCCACCAGCTCCACCAGCTCCACCAGCTCCACCAGCTCCAGGACGTGAATGTGTGACTGGAATTCAGGGTAATGTGAGTGTATATGTAGAACTTATATCAACTTCAGATTACCAAACTGACGGACCATTTCAAACAACTGGAACTTGTGACGTACCCGATTATATGTTTGCTATAGGTGGTAATATAATAGGATTAGATCTTAGTCAGAACCTGATTCGGGTGATAAATCCATATGCAGTCAAGACTATAGTAGGAATTCCGGGTCATAATGTTAATATACGCGAGATGACTAATAAAGATGGACTGTATTCATATGATTACAATGGTTTATCTACTAATACACCAATTTCCGATATTTGCGCGTTTACAGTTGATATGAATGGTATATTGTATTTTCTATGTATAACTGGAGATATTTTTAACGTTATTGGTGAAACATTTAATTTTATAATAAATATCAGTGAATTAGGTACAGTGAATAGCACTGCAAGAATGGCATGTGATACTTCAAATAATATATATGTTAGCATAGATAAAACTATATATAATATTACGAGCGGTGAAAGTATAACTATTCAAGATATTCGATCTATAAACTATTTAGGATTTACAAGCTGTGGTGAAATGTTAATAACGGATGGTATAAATATATACACAGTTAATAATCGTGATTCAGCACTCACGGTCTTGATCAATGGCATAGTTAATATAGATTCAGTCACAACCGATGAAATAGGAAATATCTATTTTTCAGATGGTAACACCTTCAATATGTATGAAGGCGGAACAGGTAATATATTAACACTCGCTAGGTCTAATAAGGGATTTCGTAATTTAACATACACGACCAAGAATTCTCTACCAGTTATATATTTTATTACTTTTTCAGGTGATCGCACTATTTATCAGATGATGTAGATGTTAGTGCTGTTAGAATTTTCACCATTATCTTGTTGTGCATTGTGAGCTGCTGTGCAATCACTTCAAGATGAGCTTTGAGATCGACCACAGCCTCTGTAAGATTTTTCCCCTCCTCGGTCGTCAGGAGGGTGAGCAGAATATCGTTTGTATCGGTTTCCTCGTCCATTTTGTTATACGTATATAAATTATAAGTGTGTATATTACGCGTCCAAATTATTTTCTTGGGTAATGTTAAAATGGGAGCTCTAATGCAACTCGTAGCCCTCGGCGCTCAGGATGCCTACCTATCAGGCAGTCCTACAATCACCTTCTTCCAGGCAACCTACCAGCAGGATACCAACTTTGCCATGGAGGTAATCCAGCAGACTGTGAACGGTTCAGCTGGCAGCGGCGCAACTCTATCCGTCATTGTTGCCCGCAACGGCGATCTCCTCGGCAACATGGAGGTTGTCCTCGCTCCCAAGGCTTCGCTGACTCAGATTTGCCTAACATCCGACAACACCAACCCCGATATGTGCTGGGTGGCTGAGCGTTCCATCAAGGATATTACCCTGTCTATTGGTGGTCAGCAGATTGACAAGCACTACCAGACCTGGTGGCGCCTGTATGCCGAGGTTTTCCTCACCGATGCCAACAAGATCCTGTACAACAAGATGACGACCGCTACATCACCTGGTTTTGGCAAGGGTGGCAACAACGCCACAGCCCCATTCCGTGTTCACCTTCCCCTGCTCTTCTTCTTCAACCGCAACCCCGGCCTATTCCTTCCTCTCATCTCCCTGCAGTATGCTGAGGTTCGTCTAGACATTAACCTGACCTCTTACTTTGAGAACTATTTCGACAAGAACACTTTCGAGGTCTGGGCCAACTATGTGTACCTGGATACACCCGAGCGCACCGCATTCGCCGCCAACTCCCAGCAGTACCTGATCGAGCAGCTCCAGCACACTGGCGGTGACACTATCCAGACCATTGGTGAGACATCTACTCAGCTCATCCGCCTCAACTTCAATCACCCCGTCAAGGAGCTTGTATGGTGCTATCAGAGCTCAACCCCCTACTCTACCAATCTGAATGCTATGTGGAACTTTTCAACCACCCCATCCAATGTCAATATTACAGTCGACCCAGCTCTGCTCATCGCCTCCAACTCCCTTACTCTTCCCCAGAACATCGGTTCTCCATATGTATTCACCGGCTCCAACGCCTTTGTCAACACCAACACTGGTCGCACCGCTGGTACCGCTGGTACATACAGCTCCTGGACGGAGGAGGGCCCAGCCGGCTCAACTGGTCTCGAGGTTGGTCCCCTGCACCAGTTCAAGCTGGTACTCAACGGCACTGACCGTATGAAGGAGCAGTACGGCAAGTACTACAACCAGGTCCAGCCCTTCTACTACCACACCGGCAATCCCTACCCCGGTATCTACGTGTACTCCTTCGCTCTGCAGCCCGAGGATCTCCAGCCTTCCGGCTCTTGCAATTTCTCCCGCATCGATAATGCCCAGGCATCCGTTGCACTCAAGACTGGCTCTCTGGGCTCCATCCAGAAGATGTTTGCAGTCAACTACAACATCCTCAATATTGCAAGCGGTATGGGTGGTCTAGCATTCTCCAATTAGAGACTTGTCCAAAACAAATCCAAAACAAAGTTTTGTCCAAAACCCAAAAGGGGGAAACCCCAAATAAATGAACGGCTATGGTAACAAGGAGTTAGATTCCATCCCTAGAAGGGTACTAGCGTTCATTTATTTGGTATTTTATATATGCTTTCAATAATGCAATATACACCTCTAGTACCTATACAGATCAGACCTCTGTACCCTCAATTCTCTACATTGCAAGAAAAGCTTATGAAAATTCGAATGTATGATGATGTTCCGGATGAAATTCCAGAACAGATTGGCGAAGAAGTTGCTAAATATATAGAACCATATAAGCAGGCTGTAGATAAATTACTTGAAATACAATGTGAACTCGAGCGAAAAAAGGCTGAGATTCATGATTTCAAGAAATTGGCATTAACTATTGAAACTAAAAATGTACATACGGAAAAATTGCTAAATATAATTGATGACTTTTGTCAGGATGCCAACTTGGATCAACTTCAGGCGAGATATAAGGAGGCTCGCCAGGAAGTTGGAAAATATCGCTCTATGTTTTCAGTATGTAAAACTGTGGACCTACTTAATCGTTACATATGCTATGTGTGTGTGGAGAATACAGTTGATATATGCATGGTACCTTGTGGTCATGTACTATGTAACAAATGTTCAGGATCGATTAGAACTTCCTGCCCCTTCTGCAGAGGACCAATTCAATCAAAAGTGAAAATGTATCTTGAATAGTAAATATATGACTATTACAAGTGCTAAGAATAACCAAAACATTGGAGAAATGTGAAACTCTTCATCCTCCTCACTTCCGGAACAGTCAGCTGATTGACACTCGGGAATGTAAAAATC
>Ga0209189_1002957_pt1 | contig 11605 bp, 13 predicted proteins | sample C_130820_EF_Meta_FD_187308 | JGI IMG/M metagenome (GOLD analysis project Ga0209189, IMG submission 187308) | Freshwater microbial communities from Lake Croche, Canada to study carbon cycling - C_130820_EF_MetaG (SPAdes) (version 3) | ecosystem: Environmental > Aquatic > Freshwater > Lake...
TCGCCCATGGCCTGCACGGCACTATCGTTGGCGGCCAGGGCGTCGTAGAAGGCGATCTCATCGTCGTTCAGGCCGAGGGATTCACCTCGCTTGGTGGCAGCATCGAGTTCCTTGGCGAGTTTGATCAGCTCTTCGATCACCTCAGCCGTGGTGATGGCACGGTTGTGGTAAGCGTTGAGAGCCTTCTTGAGCTTCTCGGAAAACACCTGGGCCTGCACGAGATTGCGCTTAGAACGCACTCTGAGCTCGTCTCTCAGCAACTTTTCAAGCAGCTCGGCAGCCACGTTTTTGTGCTTGAGGCCGCGTACCTCGGCAAGGAACTGATCACTGAGAATCGAGATATCGGGCTTGGGTAGGCCGGCGGCGGTGAACACATCGATCACCTGGCCATCGGTGGTGATCGCCTTGCTCACCAACTGGCGAATGGCGGCATCAATCTGCTCGGGCGTTTTGCTGGTGCTGGAGATTTGCTTGAAGAGAGCGGCCTGCAGCGCCTGGAAGAAACTCACGTCGTCGCGGATCGCGGTGGCCTCGTCGCTGGCGGCACAAAGGGCGAAGGCGCGGGAGAGGGAGGTCACCACCTGAAGCCAGCGTTGCTTGCCGTTCTCCTGCTGGAGGATGTGCTCCTGTCCGGCGGGAAGAAGCTGTAGGCGCTGGGTGGGGGTGCCGGAGGTCCAGGTCGACCAGTCAAAACCGTGAAGGAGATCGCAGGCGATGCCGTGTTTTTCGAGCATCACGGCGATGGCCTGGGCGGTGTCGAAGGTGGGATCGCCCTTGCCACCGCTTTCGGTGTAGTCGCCAAGAGCGCGCTTGAGCTGATCAGCAAGGCCGAGGTAATCGACCACCAGGCCGCCGGGCTTGTCACGGAACACCCGGTTGACGCGGGCGATGGCCTGCATCAGGCCGTGGCCCTGCATCGGTTTGTCGGCGTACATGGTGTGCAGACAGGGCGCATCGAAGCCGGTGAGCCACATATCCCGCACGATCACGATCTTGAAGGGATCGGAGGGAACCTTGAAGCGGTTGGCCAGCTTGCGACGCGCGTCCTTGGTTCGGATGTGGGGCTGCCAGTCAGGGCCGTCGTCGGCGCTACCGGTCATCACCACCTTGAGGGTGTCTTGCGCCCACTCGGGCCGCAGCTGGATGAGGGCGTTATAGAGATCGACGCAGATGCGGCGGCTCATGCAGACGATCATCGCCTTGCCGTCCATCGCTTCGAGGCGTTTTTCAAAGTGCGCCACCAGATCGGCGGCCACAAGCTTGATGCGCTTGGGATCGCCCACCAGCGCTTCGAGGGCGGCCCACTTGGTTTTCAGCTTTTCCTTGCTGGTTTGCTCCTCGCCTTCGGTGATCTCCTCAAACTCTTCATCAAGCTTGGGCAGCTCGGCGGCATTGAGAGAAAGTTTGGCAATGCGGCTTTCGTAGTAGATCGGCACGGTGGCCTGATCGGCCACGGCGCGCTGAATGTCGTAGATGGAGATGTACTCACCGAACACGGCCCGGGTGTTGGCGTCGACTTGTTCGATCGGCGTGCCGGTGAAGCCGATGAAGGAGGCGTTGGGGAGGGCATCGCGCAGGTTGCTGGCGAAGCCGTAGGTCATCACTCCGGACTTTTCATTCACCTTCCCTCCGAAGCCGTACTGACTGCGGTGCGCTTCATCGGCGATCACCACGATGTTCTGCCGGGCACTCAGCTCGGGCATCGCTTCGCCCTTTTCCGGCATGAACTTCTGGATCGTGGTGAACACCACGCCACCACTGGCCCGGTTGAGTAACTCGCGCAGGTGGTCGCGATTGGCGGCCTGCACGGGCGTCTGACCGAGGAGGTCGGCGCAGCGCTGGAACTGACCGAACAGCTGGTCGTCGAGATCGTTGCGATCGGTGAGCACCACCAGGGTGGGGTTCTGCATCGCCGGATGGCGCACGATGCGGGCGGCATAGAAGAGCATCGAGAAGCTCTTGCCGCTGCCCTGGGTATGCCACACCACCCCGGCACGGCGGTCGCCCGGCTGGCCGCCCAGGGTCCGGGCAGCGGGGCCAAGGCCACTGGCGCGGATCGTTTCCTGCACTGCGGCATTCACGGCATAGAACTGGTGGTAGCTGGCGATGATCTTGTGCAAGTCGCCCGAATCTGCGTCTTCCTCGAAGACGATGAAGTGCTGCAGCAGATCGAGAAGACGCTCCCGGTCGAAGACGCCGCGGATCAGGATTTCCAGCTCCAGTACAGTGGCGAGGGCATCAGCTTCACCATCAATAGTGCGCCACAGCTTGAACCACTCATGGTTGGCCGTGAGCGACCCGATGCGAGCCTGAAGCCCATCACTCACCACCATTACGGCGTTGTATTGAAGCAGCGAGGGAATCTCGGCTTTGTAGGTCTGCAGCTGGGCGTAGGCGCTCCAGATAGTGGCGCCTTCAGATGCGGCGTTCTTGAGCTCGATCAGGCCCAAGGGCAGGCCGTTGAGGAACACCACAAGGTCGGGCCGGCGGTTGTGCTGGCCGTCGCTCACGGAGAACTGGTTCACCACCAGCCAGTCGTTGGTGCCAACGGCTGTGAAGTCCACCAGCCGCACATGGTCGCCGGCGATGCTGCCATCGGATCGGGGGTATTCCACTGGCACGCCCTCACGCAACAGGCGGTGGAAGGCGCGGTTGGTCTGCAGTAATGACGGCGTGGCCAGGCGCAACAGCTTGCGCAGGGCCTCCTCTCTGGCCTCCTCAGGAATGGCCGGGTTGAGCTGGCGGATGGCCTCTCGCAGCCGGCCTACCAGCACCACATCGCTGAACGAGTCCCGCTCCGCTGTTGGTTCACCGGGGGCCAGCTGGGGGCCAGAGATCACGGCATAGCCCAGCTCCTTGAACCAGCCGAGGGCAGCCGCTTCGACCATGGATTCGTTGAGGGTCATGGTTTCGGATGTCCGGCGCCGTTCCCCAAGTCTGGCGTAAGGGTTTAGGTAGGTGAGTGCGGCCTGGCAGAGGCAGGTTCAAACAATCTTTTCAATTACCGCCCTATGAAACCAAGCCGGTATCTGGTCTGTCTTCAGCTCCAGCAGTCGGCCGTCGGTGATTTCAGCAATCCACGCAAGCTGCGGATTGGCGCTGTCGGTTGAGTTATCAAAGATGAAGGCCCGGCTGGTGTGCTTGATGGCCTGAAGCAAGAGTTCCAGCGAGCGATGGTAGCGGCTATTGACATCGACACCGGCAAAATCCAGCCGCCCACCCACCAAATGCAACCGCCGCGACGGCTCCAGCAACCCTGCCGATTGGAGCAACGAAGAGGCCGTGAAAGCTGGCAACAGTGCAGCGGCTGTGGTGCTGAGGCCAAAGGCAGCCAAATCGAGAAAGCCGTTCTGGCGGATGCTCGCCTCAATCTCATCCGGGTTGAGATACACCCCAAGCAGGGGCGGCGGCAGCACCGTCTTGAGTACGCTTTTACCCGAGCCATTGGGGCCTGCGAACACCCGCAGCCTGGGTGCATCCGAGGTCACCGGATGGTCAAGATGGTGCCAGGTATGACCGGGGTGGGAGGATCGATTGGCTTCAGCCGCTGCTTGCGTCCATCCGGGAAAACCTGGACGATGAAGCCAGCTTCGGTTTGCAAGACGCTTTGCCCAGATGCCAGCACCTGGGCCCGTGCAGCGGCGAAGGCTTCACCGGAGGCCAGCGGTAGCCGGTTTTCGAGCTCTTGAAGCTGGCGTTCCTGTTCGACCATGGTCCAATCATGCTGGATCAAGTTTAGCGTTAACGTTAAGGTTCTACCTGATTTTCAAGCTTAGCGAGGACTCACGCCCGATGGGTGGCTCCCCCATGCGCATCAAGGCATCGCGGGAGCTGGCGGTGATTCGCATCCCTACAGGGAGCCAGGAGGGCACCAACAAGCGCAGGACGAAAGGGCGGTGGTAGTCATGGGCTTGCTGGATCCATGCAGGACCTGGTAGCTGTTAAGCAGAATTAGCAGGGGATGAGCTTCAGCTGCAGCATGGCGTCGTGTCAGCCCCTCATCCCCCTCTGCCCCGACTCCCCTCCTAGAATCACGCCATTTTGGCGCGAAGTTTGGCTCGATACGCCAATGCCCCTCACTGACAGACTCCTATCCCGCCATTTTGGCGCGAAGTTTGGCGCAATTCGCAGATAACCCTCGTGGGAGGGGGAAGGTCTAACCCGCCATCGTGGAAAGATATTTGGCGATTTCCTTGGTTGAGAATCTGAGCATTCATGGGCGCATCACTTGGTAAAGGGTTGACGGTCCGGAGCCAGATTTTTGCAAAAGATTCAGAGTGGTGAATCGCTTAAGGTGATTGAGTGCTGTCCGTTTGGGAATCGCCATTGCGGAGGCATAGTCAGATGAAGTCGTCTTCTCTCTGGTAACAAGCCACTCCCAGCCATCTCGCTCCGACTTGCTCAGGCTTTCGATGACATCTTGACTAAGAACCGCTGTTGCCGCAGCCTTGCTCCGGTAAATCGTTAACACGAGTGAATCGCCTTCCATGGAATAGCTCGGGAGAGGAAGCCCGAGTTTCTCCGCATGCTGTTTCAAGCTGGTCAGACCGTAACCTTGCTCCTCCGCCATGCCCATCCGGGCGAACACATAGTGCAGGACGGGATTGCGACTCTTCATCGGCGCCGTGAACGAGCGCATCTGATCTATGGTAATCGGAGTAATAGGGCCACCAGGACTCTTGATCGTGATTGTATTCGAGTTCACAACCAGTTGACACTTCTGCCCAGCAATTTTGTAGTCGCGGTGAATGAGGGCATTCACGACTGCCTCGCGAATCATTTCGAACGGCAGATCCACTTGCTCGCGCCGCTCCATTCGACTCCGGTCGAGCGTGCTCGGCAAGATTTTGTGCAACCATTCCTCTAGCTGACCGGGGATAAGCACCATGGCCTGTCCAAACTCCTCACGTGAAGACTGCCCGTCGGCCAGTTCCGCTCTAGCGAGAACGCCGGCCTGAGGCAAGGCATTTCTTGGCTCCTTGCCGAACAACAGTAAGCCGAAACCCGTTGGCGTGGCCACAGCGGCCTCTCCGATGACTAGCCCTTGCTGCCGCAACAACCTGGCAAACTCTGGCGAACCCACGTCTGGCTGGATCCCCGCCTTCGTCCGATAGCGTCCCAAAGCTTCCTCGGACAAGTCATCCATCGAAATGGGCAGGAGGCCCTGTTCATTGCGAATGGGATCTTCAAACTCCGAGAGCTTGATGGGCTCTGGCTCTGGCTTTTCCGTCTGTTTTCTGGCCCACTCAAAGAAGGTCTTGTTTTCCTCAAGGATCACCATCTGCAAATCCCGATCAAACATGTGAACGGTGACGCCGCGCCGCCGGAGATACTCAATGCCTTTGCCGGCCACAGTAGGGTTGTCGTCCTCAATGCCCACCCATACTTCCTTAATCCGAGCGTTGACAATGTGTCGCGCGCATCCGCGCTTGGGATGGTTGCGATTCAAACAAGGCTCTAACGTAGCGAAGAGAACGCTTCCATCCAACTTCTCGCCGACACACTTCCGTTCAAGCAAGGTGAACTCGGCATGATTGCCTTCGCGCAGTTCACCACGGGCTGCGGACTCGATGGAGCCATCCGGCCTGACGAGGACGGCACCGACATGCGGGCTTGGCGTTCCGTCGCTGCGATCCTCTGGCACGGACGTGCGCATAACTTCGATGGCTTTCTCCATCATCTTGCGCGGTTCGAACCTGGATGCGCTTGCCATCAGTCAGTTGCAGATGAACCTGTCAGAGCGGCATCCGCCACACTCAACTCCCCGCTCAGCAGCTTCGGCAGCAGCGTGTCGCGCAGGGTGGCGAGAGTGCGCGATTCTAAAAGGTTCTGTTCCATCCGCCTACGGAACGGACGGCTTAGCGAGTCGAAGCGGGCTCCAATCTCCAGTGTTGGCCGGACGAACCTCAGCTTTGGGATGCTCTTTACGTTTAGTGCGTCGAGAATCGTTCCCGAGTCCGTCTTCAGCCGAATCTCCTCGCGCATGGATTCGGAGACCAGGCACTCGATGAGGAAAGTGGGAAACTGGAACGAAGACTTGCATCGAATTCCCGTGATATTTCTGCCAAGCGCGGCCTTAACACCTTCTGGAATCTGGCCGACCGCACCCACGCGACCGACGTTGGTAATCACGCAATCACCGGCACGAGCCTCCATGCGAGAAATCCACTTCCGATAATCTTCAATACTGACGAAAAAGGAGTCGGTGATGTCGATCAGACCATCATCGCGGATGTTGTTTAGCTGGAGGTAGAGTTGTCCATTCTCGCAGCGCTCTGGCTTCTTGGCATGAAGACAGTCGATGACATCCGCTATCTGGCCTAGCTCTGCGACTTCCCATCCGGTCGGAATATGGCCGATTGACGAGTCTTGAAAGGAGTCGGGGAAGAAAGCAGCAGTAGCTGGATCAAGGCCAACAGGCTGCCGCCCATCAACCTTGGCCCGCACAGGATCGAAATCCACGAACCAGCTCTGGAACAGCGCCCGCGCCATCGCCTCCAGCGTCGCAATCATCCGCCGGTTCAAGTCGATCTTGTCGTCCAGCGCCTCAAGCACCGCCGCAATGGCTTTTTGCTCCGCGAGGGGGGGGAGTGGGACGACGAGACTGTGCAGCGCAGTGATGTTCAAGTTCTGCTGAACAGACCCTGTAGCAACGGAAGCGATAAGCGCCTGCCCCTCGTCGGAATTGAAAAAGAAGCAGTAGAAACTTGGGTCTGCAAGAGAGCGATTCAGGCGGAACCGAATCAAGAATGCGCCTGGTAGGACTGGCAGTTTATAGTCTGTGAACACTGCAGTTGTGCCAACGCGCCCTGTTCGAGTAATTACTAAATCATCTCGCTGGAGGATGTGCTGCGAAAAACGGTCAAGGTCGAGCCGGGCAATCGGCATCGTTGAATACTCGATTCTTCCGTCCGCCCTAATGTCTGTTGTGCGCAATGTTGCGACGTTCCCATCGAAATCGTAATCGTCGCTGCTAAAGCGGGGGCCGAACGCGCTGTGCGCACAGATTTCCCCGAACTTAGTTGTCACTTCACCCGCCATAACCAAGCCCCCTCAGGTTGGCTCTGATGGCCTGCTCCAGCTTCGCGGCCTCAGCAAACTGAGCCTCCAGCTCAGCCACCAGCCGCGGCATCTTCTCCTCAAACGGCTCGCCTACGTCTTCCACCTCCTCCGCCCCCACATACCGCCCCGGCGTGAGCACATGGCCATGGCCAGCAATATCGGCGGTGGAGGCGGATTTGCAGAACCCCGGCACATCGTCGTAGCTGCCCGCTTCGTTGGCCCCCCGCCAGCGGTGATAGGTACCGCTGATCTTCGCCAGGTCGGCCTCCAGCAGCTCCCGGTGCACCCGATCGATCAGGCTGCCGAGCTTGCGGGCATCGATGAACAACGTGTGCCCGCGCCGATCGCGGAAGCCTCGCTGGCTGTCGGCAGCCTTGCTCTTGGCCAGGAACCACAAGCACACCGGGATCTGGGTGCTGTAGAAGAGCTGGCCGGGCAGGGCCACCATGCAGTCCACCAGATCCGCCTCGATCAGGGCTTTGCGGATCTCGCCTTCGCCGCTCTGGTTGGAGCTCATGCTGCCGTTGGCGAGCACGAAGCCGGCCAGGCCCTGCGGCGCCAGGTGGTGGATGAAGTGCTGCACCCAGGCGAAGTTGGCGTTGCCCTTGGGCGGTACGCCGAACTGCCAGCGCACGTCGTCGTCTTTGCGGAACCAGTCGGAATCGTTGAAGGGTGGATTGGCGATCACATAATCCGCCCGCAGATCGGGATGCAGATCGCGGCGGAAAGTGTCGGCGTGCTCGGGGCCGAAATCGGCCTCGATGCCGCGAATCGCCAGGTTCATCACCGCCAGGCGGCGGGTGGTGGCGTTGCTCTCCTGGCCGTAGATCGAAATATCACCGATTTTGCCGCCGTGGTTTTCCACGAACTTCTCGCTCTGCACGAACATGCCGCCGGAGCCGCAGCAGGGGTCGTAGATGCGGCCCTTGTAGGGCTCCAGCATCTCCACCAGGCAGCGCACCACACAGCTCGGCGTGTAGAACTGGCCTCCGTTCTTGCCTTCGGCTGAGGCAAAGCGGGTGAGGAAGTATTCGTACACCCGGCCTAGAAGATCCACCGAGCGGTGGGTCTGTTCGCCCTCGCTGGCAGCGGTGAGTTCGATCGTGGCGATCACATCGATCAGTTCCCCCAGGCGCTGCTTGTCGAGCCCAGGGCGTGCGTAGTCCTTCGGCAGCACACCCTTCAGGCGCGGGTTGTCGCGCTCGATCGCCACCATGGCGTCGTCCACATCTTTGCCGATCGTGGGTTGTTTGGCGTTGGCCTGCAGGTGGCTCCAGCGGGCCTCGGCCGGCACCCAGAACACGTTTTCGGCCTTGTATTCGTCGGGATCTTCCGGGTTGGCGCCTTCGTAGTCGCCAACACCTGCCAGCAGCTTGGCCCGCTGCTCCTCGAAGCTGTCGGAGATGTACTTGAGGAAAATCAGGCCGAGCACCACATGCTTGTACTCGGCCGCGTCCATGTTGTTGCGCAGCTTGTCGGCCGTGAGCCAGAGCTTGGCCTCGAAGCCCAGGTTGGCGGTGCCGTTGCCGGCGGCCTTGGCCTTGCGGCCGTTACTGGCCGGTGCCGCCGCCGCGGCCGCCGGCTCGGCGCCCACCAGGGACACCGAATCGCTGCGGCCCCGGCCGCGCACCACGATCCCCATGGCCACCAGTTCTGCCTTCACCTCCTCGAAGAGAGCTTCCTCCCACCCAAGCGCCTGGCGCAGGACGGGGTTCTTGGCGGGGCTGCCGGCCGTTTCCAGAGCTTCAAGGAAGTCGTCCAGCTGCTCCTGATCGGGCATCGGGGGATCAGGTTTGCATCGCTTTAGGGATTCTGCCTGCAGGTGCGCGGTTTTGGGATAACTGCAAACCCCTGAGATCCCTTTTGGCCCAGTTATCACGTCGGCAGCTCCTCACTCGCTGCTCTGGCGCCGGCTTCACTTCCCTGCGGCGCGAGCTGGGCTGGTTGCCGCCCCACCTGGCGGGTCCGCCCCATCCCCAGGAGGAGCGCCTTAGCCGCGCCATCGCCGCCGGCCTGCTCCACCTCGACGACCCCGACCGTCTGCGCGCCACCGCATCCTCCCTGGCCGCCTCCGCGCCGCCCGATCCGCAGGCCCTCTCCGAGCGCGAGCGGCGCCAGTGGCTGATGCTCACCGCCCAGCTGTTCGGCACCGGCCGCACTTGGCGCCCCCTCGATCAGGCCCTGGATGTGCTCTGGCAGGCCGGCGCCTGGCGCGAGGAGCTGATCCAGCTGCTGGAGCTGTTGGCCGAGCGTGCCGATCGCCGCCTCCACCCGTTGCCCTGGGCCTTGCCGGTGCCGTTGCGCGTGCACGGCCACTACAGCCGCGCCGAGATCGAAGCGGCCTTTGGCGTGCTCAGCACCGAATCCCCCTGGATCCACCGCGAAGGGGTGCTCTGGCACCAGCCCAGCGCCACCGACCTGCTGTTCATCACCCTGCGCAAAAGCGAGGCCCTCTTCTCCCCCTCCACCCGCTACCGCGACCTGGCCCTCGGCCCCGCCCTGTTCCACTGGGAAAGCCAGAGCACCACCACCGCCGCCTCCCCCACCGGCCAGCGCACCATCCACCACGCCTCCCGCGGCTCCAGGGTGCTCCTGTACCGCTGCGCGGAAGCCTGCGGCTACGTGCGCGAACAACGCAAACAAGATGGCCGCCCCGGCGCCCCCACCGAACCCTTCGTGTGCCTGGGGTTTGCGCGCTACGAAAGCCATGAAGGCGAGCGGCCGATGGCGATTCGCTGGCGGCTGGAGCGGGAGATCCCGGCGGCGTGGCTGCCGGTGATGGCGTTGGCGGTTTAGCGTTGAGCCATGGATCTCCACGAGCGGATCACCACCAATCCGGCTGTGCGTTTCGGCAAGCCCTGCGTTCGCGGCACCAGGCTCACCGTGGGGGATGTTCTTGGCTGTCTGGCCAGTGGCATGAGTGAAACGATACTTCTTGAGGATTTCCCGCAGATCACCCATGACGACGTTCTGGCCTGCCTGGCCTATGCGGCCGATCGTGAACGCCTGCTGATCAGCCTGAAAACGACAGCGTGAGCGTCCGACTGCTCCTGGATGAGAACCTTTCAGAGAAGTTGCTCCCTCTGCTCTTGGATCGTTTCCCTGATTCAAGACATGTACGCCTGATCGGGCTCGGAGGTGCCGATGATCTTGCGATCTGGAATCAGGCCCGACTGGATGGCGATCTTCTGGTCACGAAGGATGATGATTTTCTCAGACTCAGCATGAGCCGGGGCTTCCCCCCCAAGGTGATCTGCCTGGCTATTGGCAACGCCAGCAACGCAGCAACAGCCTTCCTGCTGTTGAACCATGTTGCTGATATTGAGGCGTTTTCAAGCCATCCGGAGGCCGGCTTCCTGCTGCTCAATCCTGGAGCGAAGCCCTGAACTTTCGGAGCGTGCCCTTCCGCTGGCACGGTTCTCTTCTCCCCCTCCAGCCGCTACCGCGACCTGGCCCTCGGCCCTGCGCTCTTCCACTTGGAAAGCCAAAGCACAACCACCGCCGCCTCCCGCGGCTCAAAGGTGCTCCTGTTCGTGCGCGAACAACGCAAACAAAATGGCCGCCCCGGCGCCCCCACCGAACCCTTCGTGTGCCTGGGGTTTGCCACCTACGAAAGCCACGAAGGCGAACGCCCCATGGCGATCCGCTGGCGGCTCGAGCGGGAGATCCCGGCGGCGTGGCTGCCAGGCTGTTGCTTGGCATAACAGTGGCGTTGGCGGTTTGAGACCCGCCAGACTGGCTCAAAAGGGCTGGGCCACACCATGAGCTATCGCATTCGTCTGCTGGAAACGGAAGAAGGCTGGGCCGTGAGCTGTCTGGATTTGCCCGGGTGCCATTCGCAGGGGGAGAGCCGCGATGAGGCCCTGGAAAACATCCGAGAGGCCATCGCCCTCTGGCTTGAGGTGGAGGCCGAGGAGGCTGGCGTGAAAAGCGTGGAAACGCTCGAACTGGCGCTGTAATGCCCCGGCTGCCAGGAATCAGCCAGAAGCAAGCCGTGCGGGTGTTCCAGAAGCTCGGCTATCGCATCGTGCGGGAATCAGGTCACCTGATCATGAGCAATGGCACCTCGCGTCTCGTGATTCCGCGCCATGACCCGATCAACGCCATCACCATGGGCGCGATCGCCCGTGATGCAGGTCTGACACCTGAGCAGTTCCGCCAGCTGCTCTGACTCCCCCTGGATCCACCGCGAAGGGGTGCTCGCTCACCAAAGCAGCGCCACCGACCTGCTGTTCATCACCCTGCGCAAGAGCGAGGCCCTCTTCTCCCCCTCCACCCGCTACCGCGACCTGGCCCTCGGCCCTGCGCTCTTCCACTGGGAGAAGCATCTCTCCATGGTCAAGCGCCTCGCGCACGAGCGGATCACCCCATGGTGCTGCCACGCTCCGCCATGGCCCATAGCCTTGGCGAAGCTGTGCTTCTTCCCCCAGCCATGACCCCAGCTGAAGCCTTCGCGATGATCCCCCTGGCGGCGGTCTGCGCCGACCACAAGCTTCAGCCCGAGGAGGCGGAGCTCCTGAAAAGCCAGCTGCGCGCCCGTGAG
>Ga0209189_1002958_pt1 | contig 11605 bp, 8 predicted proteins | sample C_130820_EF_Meta_FD_187308 | JGI IMG/M metagenome (GOLD analysis project Ga0209189, IMG submission 187308) | Freshwater microbial communities from Lake Croche, Canada to study carbon cycling - C_130820_EF_MetaG (SPAdes) (version 3) | ecosystem: Environmental > Aquatic > Freshwater > Lake | place...
CGCTGCGCGATCCATGAAAACAAATTCCTGCGGAACCCTGACAGGGCCTTTTTCTTTCAAGGCTTTATGGACCGTAAACGCCTCTTTGCGGCCATAGGCGGCGGGGCTCACGCCATCGGCGACCGTGCGCACCCGATCATCCAATAATGGGGCGTAAATAAAGCGGGCCCAGATATTCAAGACATCGATCAAGTCCCGTGTCAGGCCCTTAAAGCCCCAGACTTCATAGGCATGCACCACCTGCTCGGGCCGATTCTCCAATAAGCCGCGATAAAGATCCACAACGCCGCCCACAAAAGAGGGCGGGAAAATGCGGATGCAGCCGTAATCGAGCAAATTGATGCCCGCAGGCTGATCGCCGTCCAGAAAAACGGTATAATTGCCCAGATGCGGATCCCCATGGATCACACCATACTGGCTAAACGGCCACCACCACGCCCGAAACATGGCTTCGGCAATGGTATTGCGTGCGGACAACGCATGTTCTTTGAAGGTCAAAAGTTTTTGCCCTTCAAGCCATGACAGGCTGAGCAAGCGGTCCGTGGATAAATCCTCGTGAACGGCAGGGACGCGAACCAGGGGCTGATCGTGAAGAATGGCGCCATAAAGTCGCGCATGCGCGGCTTCCCGCCGGTAATCAAGCTCCTCGCGCACGCGGTCGGCGATTTCTTTGAAAATCTCACTCGTATCAACAGCCCGATCCATCGTGCGATGCAGGGCAAATAAAAGCTGCAACTGTTTGAGATCCGCTTCCACCGCCGACTGCATATCCGGATATTGCAGCTTGCACGCCAGTGCCTGCCCTTCAAAGGTTTGCGCTTGATGCACCTGCCCCAATGAGGCGGCCGCTGAGGGTTTTAAATCAAAGGCCGCAAAGCGCGACTGCCAGTCAGGTCCCAATTCGGCCTGCATCCGCCGCTTCACAAAAGCCGCTCCCATGGGTGGGGCATCGCTTTGCAGTTTTTGCAATTCTTCAGCATAGTCAGGCGGCAAAAGATCAGGAATGGTGGCCATCAACTGCGCCACTTTCATCAAGGGGCCTTTCAACCCGCCCAAAGCCTGTGTCAGGGCCACTGCGTTGGAACGATCACCCAAGGCAACACCAAACAGTTTGGCCCCCGTCATGCGGGCGGCGACACCACCAACCTGCGCCCCCACGCGCGCATAGCGGCTGGCGCGGGCTGAAAATCGATTGCTTTCCTGATCGTCGGCCATAGGGGTCCTGACTTTTGTTGTGAGAGGATGGGGCTTTATCAATCCATGGTTTCGAGTTCGGCAATCATGCCCTCGATCACGCCAAGACCGATTTGCCAGAAGGCTGGATCGCGCGCATCAAGACCAAATGGGGCCAGCAATTCGGAATGATGTTTCGTGCCCCCTGCCGACAACATGGCAAAATAGCGGTCCACAAAACCATCCGATGCCTTTTCATAGACACCGTAGAGAGAATTCACCAGACAATCGCCAAAGGCATAGGCATAGACATAAAATGGCGAATGGATAAAATGCGGAATATAGGTCCAGAAGGTTTCATAGCCTTCCCCAATGCGGATTGCCGGTCCGAGGCTTTCTTTTTGAACATCAAGCCAGAGCGCACCAATATCATCAGAGGTCAGTTCTCCCTCCTGACGCTTCAAATGCAATTGGCGTTCAAAGGTATAAAAAGCAATTTGGCGGACAACCGTATTGATCATGTCCTCCACCTTGCCCGCCAGCATGGCTTTGCGGGCCAGCGGATCATGGGTTTGTGACAGCAAAGAACGGAAGGTCAGCATTTCACCAAAGACCGAAGCCGTTTCCGCCAAGGTCAAAGGGGTTGGGGCCATCAAGGCCCCATTGGGTGCCGCCAGCAATTGATGCACGCCATGCCCCAATTCATGCGCCAAGGTCATGACATCGCGCGGTTTGCCCTGATAATTCACCAAGACATAGGGATGGGCGGAGGGAACGGTTGGATGAGCGAAGGCTCCGGGTGCCTTGCCTGCACGCACGGGGGCATCAATCCAGCGCTCATCGAAAAAGCGGGCGGCGAGACGCGACATTTCGGGTGAAAAGGTCTCATAGGCTGACAACACGGTTTTGCGCGCTTCATCCCATGGGATGGTACGTTGCTCGACCTTGGGCAAAGGCGCATTCCGGTCCCAATGATTGAGTTGGTCCACACCGAACCAGCGCGCCTTCAACTTGTAATAACGGTGCGACAAACGCGGATAGGCGGCCCTGACCGCTTCAACCATGGCATCCACCACGTCACGCTCGACACGGTTGGACAAATGCCGCGCATCGGCGACATCTTTAAACCCGCGCCATGTATCCGAAATTTCCTTGTCTTTGGCCAAGGTGTTGCTGATCAAGGTGAAAATACGCAGATTTTCCTTGAATGTTTTTGCCAAAGCATCGGAAGCCTGTTTGCGGACATGTCCGTCACTGTCCTGCAATTTGTTCAGCACAGCCTCGATGGTCAGCTGCTCGTCACCAAATGAAAACCGCAGGGACGATATGGTCTCGTCAAACAACCGGTTCCACGCAGAGCGGCCTGTGGCCGCTTTTTCGTGGAATAATTTTTCCAGCGCATCATCAAGCTGGTAGGGTTTTTCCAAGCGAATATCTTCGAGCCATGGACGGTAATGGCTCAAAGGGGCTTTGAGGGCGAGTGCATCCAATTTTTGATCATCAAGCCGGTTCAATTCCAATGGAAAGAACAACAAATCCGTGGAAATCCGCGTCAGGGCGTCCTGCGTATCCCCATAAAATTTGGCTTTCACGGGATCGGTTGTGTCTCCCGAATACACCAGACCTGCATAAGAGATGATGCGGCCTAATACGTCATCAATGGCCTCGTAACGCGCAATGGCCCGATGCAATTCCTGATTGGCATCCGGCCTGTCCAGCAAGGCAACAAGCTTGCCCTTATAATCAGCGGCAAAATCCTTGGCCGCATGGGTTGCCTTTTCAAGGTCAGATTTAAACTCGGGCGCCTCGAGGCCTTGATAAAGATCAGCCAAATTCCATTCCGGAAGATGGCCCAAATCAGCCTCTTGTTTGGCCGAAGCCTGTGCCATATCCGACATCCGCAAAATGGTGGCCGACTGATCAGAGGGTGAGGCTAGCTGAGAAAAAATCATGCGCTTCATGTTGTTTCGCTTCCTTAGACAGGAAAAAAGAGAGTGTTTTCGTGAATAGGCCCATGTGATGGCTTTGTTATGGACGAGGCGCAAGCGCGGATCAACTTTTCAAAAAAATTATTCGTTATTCCGCTTTTCAACTCAAAAAATCAGCCCTCGTTAAAGCCCCGTTTACGTTCCTGCATCAAGGTGGCGTGCGATTCTCTCCAACCGGACCGGATCTCACTCATCCGTTCAGGAAGCAAAAACCGTATGCCGCAGATAGTCTTAATCATTGAAGATGACACCGCCGAAAGCCAGAGGTTACAAGGACTTTTGCAGTCTTTTGACATGCAGAGCGTGATTGCGGCGACCGGCGACGAGGCGCTTTTGCTGCTACAAAATCCGCAAACGCCCGTCTTTGATGCGATTCTCCTCGATCTTGTCCTACCCGGTCTGGATGGTTTCGGTCTTTTGGCCAGCCGCAGCCAGTGGAGCCAGCAGCCGCCCGTCATCATCCACGCCAATGACAGCGATATGGACCAAATTGGTGCGGCGATCCGTGCCGGTGCCTGCGATTTCGTGATGCGGCCTGCCGGAATCGAGCGCTTGAAACTGGCTTTGGCCAATGCCACGCGCCGCGACGCCCTCGAAAAAGCCCTGCGCGACCGCCCTGTGGAAGAGACCTCCCCACGTCTTGCGGATTTGGTCGGCCTATCGGATGCCATGGCGCGCTTGCGGGCCTCCGCCCAGCGGGCGGCGCGCACAGCCCTGCCCATTTTGATCAGCGGCCCTGCCGGTTGCGGCAAAAGGCGTCTGGCCCGCGCCCTGCACCGCGAATCAGATTGGCAAAACCGCCCGCTGATCACACTCGATGCCGGACACAGCCAAACAGCCGATCTCGAACAAGCCATTGCCAGCGCCCACGAACTCGGTGGTGTTTTGCTGATCGGCCATATCGACCAGCTGAATGAAGCCGGACAAAACCATCTGGCCACAGCCTTTCAAAAAAATCAGTTCGCCTTTGCAACCCATTCCCAGCGCAGCCATCGCCGCGCCCGCCTGATAGCCACCACCCGTCAGGATTTAACGGAATTGGGACAAAAGGGGATGTTTCGCAGTGATCTGGCCATGCGCCTTGTGGTGCATCCCGTCAGGATGCCGGGGCTTGATGAGCGCCGCGAGGATCTCCCGACTTTGGCGCATGATATGCTGATCCGGATTTCCACCCAGCAGCAAAAAACGCTGACTGGTTTTTCATCGGATGCGCTGGAGACCCTATCGCGGCATGCGTTTCCGGAAAATGCCCGCAGCCTATATGCGATCGTCAAACAGGCTGTGACAAAGTCTGACGGGCCTCTTGTTGACGCCTCGGCGCTTGATTGTGTCAACACACGCCTGCCTGTCGATGCGGCTGTGCAACCACGACCCGTGCCGCAGACACAGATATGCCCCATGCTGGCTTTGACGGGCCAAGACCAACGCCTCCGCAGTTTCAGCGACCTCGAAGCGGATATTTTGCGTCAAGCACTCGATCATTGCGACCAACATATCGGCCGTGCCGCCGCGGAATTGGGAATTGGCCGCTCCACCTTTTATCGCAAGGCCCGCGATTTCGGCTTGCTCCCCAATCTCAGCGACACAAGCCCTGACGAGACAGACACACTTACCGACAAGACAGGAGAAGCAGCGTGACCGGAAATGCGGTACGGCCAACATATTGGCTGGCAGGTTTGGGACTAGTATGGCTTGCGGCGGGTTTGACCCTCGCCCATGCCGATGAGCAGACAATGCCTGTTGCGGTCCCTCCTGTTTCCCTGCATATGCCGACACCGGATAATGGATGGGCCGAAGCCGTCTATCCCGCACCGCTGCCGGATGTCACAGGCCTTAAGGATATTGCCTCCCAAACGCCTATCCATGATCAAAATCTGGCCGATGCCTTGCGGCTTTTGATGCAGACCAATGCCAGCACGCCCGGACAATCACGGACCGAGATAGCCGAAACAAATGGGCTTGAGCGATTTTATGCCAGCCGTGCCTATGCGCCCTTGTTCATCCATGGACATGGCCTGACACAGGCTGGACAAGGCGTCATCAAACGTCTGAGTCTTGCGTCTGACGACGGGCTCACCGTGCCCCACAGCCTCTTGTCCGTCGTTAAATCGGTAACAAAACCTGAAGCCGGACTGGAACTCGCCATTGCCAGAGCGGCCATTCTCTATGCGCACGAGGCAAGAGGGTCGCGTATCGAGCCGACACGTTTGTCCAAATCCCTGACCCCCAAGCTTGATATTCCCGACGGCGACACGGTCTTGCGCATCCTTGTTAGCAACAATGACAGCAACAGTGCCTTGCAAGGATTTAATCCGCAACACAAAGGCTATATTGCGCTGCGTAACAAGTTGAGCGAATGGCACGACTCCACAGCCTCGCTCGCTGAAACCCATACAAGCCGCAAGGGTGAAACAGCCACAGCCTATCCGCTGGATACGGCTGAATTTCTCTCCAATATGGAACGTTGGCGCTGGCTGCCGGTTGATGCCGGACAAAGCCGCATCGAGGTCAATATTCCCGAATATACATTGCGGCTTTACGAACAGGGAAGCCTGAAACATACCGGCCGTGTTGTTGTCGGTAAAACCAATACGCAAACACCGATTTTTTCATCCGTCATGGATCATCTGGTGATCAACCCCTCATGGGGCGTGCCTGCATCGATTTTGAAGAACGAGTTTTTACCCAAGCTTGCCGCAGATCCCGATTATGCCCAACGGCATGGCTATCAGGTGATCCGCAATAAAGACGAGCGGATTGTTGGCATCAGACAGCCGCCCGGCGAACGCAATGCTCTGGGTTTTATCAAATTTATGTTCCCGAACGAGCACGCCGTTTATCTGCATGACACACCGCAGCGCAATCTGTTTGCGCGCGAGGAGCGTGCCTTCAGTCATGGTTGCGTCAGGGTTGACCAGCCTTTCGCGCTTGCCAATGTGCTGTTGAGCGCCGTGGGCTATGACGAGGCCAAGTTGAAAGCTTTGATCGGCAAAGGCGAAAAGACCATCCCGTTGCAAAACCGCCTCCCCGTGCATCTGACCTATTTTACTTTGCGGGTCGATGAAGACGGCCATATCCAGCGCTTCGCCGATATCTACGGCCATGACCAAAAATTACGCACAGCGCTGATCGCCAGCAGCAGCAAAATGGCAAGCCTGCGCTAAAAGCCCGATCCCGCAGCTCCGGCTTTTATGGCCAGTCCAGTGTTTTGGAAAGAGTGCGTTAATCATTTTGCGCGATGGTCGCGATCACAGTTTCAAGGGACCGCAGGGCCTGACGTGAGGCCCACAACCGGCAGTTTGACATGACCTTTTCTTCATACCCCTTGCGGGGCACAGGCCGTTTTGTTCGTCGCAGTCTTTTGGGGCTCGCGGTACTTTCTGCCTCAAGCCTGATGACCATCAACAACGTCGGCAATGCGATCGCCAATGGAGACACGCGCTCCCTGAGCATTCAGCACATGCATACGCAGGAAACAGCCACGATCACCTACAAGGTCAATGGCCAGTTCAACCGTGCGGGTCTTGATAAATTGAACTGGATGTTGCGGGATTGGCGTAAAGACGAACCGATCAACATGGATCCGCGTTTGTTCGATGTGGTGTGGGAAGCCGTGAAAAGTTCCGGCACCAGTGATCCGATCCATGTCGTGTCGGGTTATCGCTCGCCCACCACCAATGCCATGTTGCGCCGCCGGTCCAATCTGGTTGCCAAAAATTCACAGCACATGCTGGGCAAAGCCATGGATTTCTATCTCACCGATGTGGGCATGGACAGAGTCCGCGATGTCGGTATGCGGATGCAGCGTGGCGGCGTCGGTTATTACCCCACCAGCTATACCCCTTTTGTGCATCTGGATGTCGGCAATGTCCGCCATTGGCCGCGCATGTCGCATGATCAGCTGGCGCGCCTGTTTCCGGACGGCAAAACCGTTCATATCGGCACCGATGGCAAGCAGTTCCCGCGCTATGACGAGGCTTATGCCGAAGTGATCGCCGCGGGTGGATCGGTTGGCGGTTATGCCGGTGACGGTGAAGAAAGTGCCGCCGTTGCGGACAGCGGTTCAACGGGTGGCTTCTTTGCCTGGCTCTTCGGTCGTTCCAATGATGACGACACGCAAGCAAAACCGGCCCGCGGGGCAACGGCGCGGCGCGGCGGTACCCCATCGCAAACACAAACGGCCTCACTGCAATCAGACGATACATCGCCTGTCGCCGCCTTGCTGCAATATGAACAATCACAGAAAAACGGCGGCGTTTCGCCACGCTATCGCGGCCAGACGGTGTCTGCCCCGCCTGCCAACACGGCAAGCGAAGAGGAGGCACCGGCGCCGCGTTTGCCCGCGGTGGCGCAGGCGGAACTGCGTCCCGTTACCCAACCGCTTAATCGCACAGCGCAGCCAAGCCCGACCCAGCCTGTTCAACAACTGGCCTGGATCACCGGACCGGCCCCTTTGCCGCCGCAAGCGCGTGGCAATGCCAATCCGATTATCATTGCAACCGCTTTTTCGTCATTGGCTAATTACAAGCGAGTGAATGTTCCGCTGCCGCCGGAAGGGCGCGCGAGCGTCATGGCCAAAACCGGCACTCAGCCTGAAATGGCCGCTCCGGTGCAGGTTGCAAGCTTATCCGCCAATAAAGGATCGACCCTGTCCAACTACCCCTTGGCCAATGTGCCGGTGCCCCAACCCCGCCCCGATGCGAAAGCGCGTCTGGCGGATGCCGATCCCGTAGCCACGGGATCCTTGCGCACGCGCTATCCCGACGCGATTACGGGCCGCAAAACCGTCTATGACGGACCCGCACAGGCCTATCTGCCTGCGGAGCCATCAGCGGCCAAAGGCAAGCCCGTGCAGACAGCGCGTGCCGATGAGGGGCAAAATAATGGCTTTCGCAGCCATCAGGCAGGCACCCCAAACGGGTTCAGCCTGCGCTAAATCCTGATCAGGCCATGCCGAGAGCGGTGAGGTAAAGATCGAGAATGGCCTCTTCTTCCTGCCGTTCTGCGTGATCTTTTTTGCGGATCCCAACGATCTTGCGCAAGATCTTGGTGTCAAAACCCTTGGCCTTGGCTTCTGAATATACATCGCGAATATCAGAGGCGAGAGCTGCTTTTTCTTCTTCCAGACGCTCGATCCGTTCAATCAGAGCCTTCAGATCATCGGCGGCAACGGAATTTTGCATAAAATCTCTCCTCGATACGGCTTCACATGCTCCGCAAGTGGCTTTCCTCTAACAGACAGGCCCGCGGGTCAAGCCAAAGCAGGCTTGGTGCAAATCTGGCCTGTGGACGAGTGCGGCCCAAGCGTCAAAAAACCGCAGGGGGGTGACCTTTGCCTGCCGATCCCGTAAAGATCAGCCACGCGTCCCTGCCCTCCTGACCATGATCAAGCCCTTGCCGCATCCAAAGCCCCCCAACGCGCTGCCTGCCCCGCTCTACGCCTATTTTTCGCTTGTGATCGGCGCTTTCGGCATGGGCATGTCGCCTCTCTTCGTGCGGTTTGCCGCGGATGCGTCGGTTGGCCCCTATGCCTCGGCTTTTTGGCGGGTTTTTCTGGCTTTGCCGTTTTTGGCAATCTGGGCCAAAATCGAAGAGCGCGGCGGGGAACGCCGCCCGACATTCAAAACACCGATGTTATGGGCCGGCGTGCTCTTTGCGGGTGATTTGTTTTTCTGGCATTTATCGATTTTGAAAACATCCGTTGCCAATGCAACCTTTCTCTCCACCACCGCCCCTGTCTGGGTCATGCTGGTATCCGCCGTTTTTCTAAAAGAGAAAATCAGCCGTGCGGCTTTCATAGGACTGGTTTTATGCCTGCTCGGCGGCTCAACGCTGATTGGTGATACGCTCAGTTTTAATCCGCAGCATTGGCTGGGCGATGTCTTTGGCCTGATCACCGCTTTCTTTTTCGGTCTGTATTTTTTCGGCATCAAAGGAGCCCGCGCATTGGCCGGTGCGGGACGCACGACATTTGCCGCCAGCGCCATTTCCGCAGCCTGTTTGTTGCTTGTGACCGTGATAACGGGGGATCAACTGATCCCGACAACGGTAAATGGTGCTTTGGCTTTGATTGCCATGGCAGCCATTTCGCAAGCCATGGGGCAAGGCTTGCTCAGTGTCGCCTTGGGCCAGTTACCAACGGTTTTCAGCGCGCTGGTTATTTTTTTGGAAGCTGTGGCCGCAGCAGCTCTTGCTTGGCTTGTACTGGACGAAGCCTTGTCGGTTCTGCAAATATTGGGCGGAGGCCTGATCTTGATCGGCATTTTTATTGCACGCCCCAAAATCGAGCCCGGCACCGCAACGGACTATGCTGCACCATCACAGGGATGAAAAGCGTATGAGCGCAGAAAAAGAAACCCTCAATACCCTTTATCTGGCAGCGGTCAACGCCGCCCATCCCTCGACATGTCTGCCGCCTTTTTTACCGCCCCCCCATGCCGAGGGACGCATGATCATTCTCGCAGGCGGCAAAGCAGCCGGTAGCATGGCACATGTCGCCGAAGAGATTTATAAAAACCATTATGGGCTTGGTGCTGACCGTTTGTTAGGCATTGCCATTACCCGCATCGGTTATGCGGAAGCCACCAACTTGATCACGATGATCGAAGCCGGTCATCCCCTCCCCAATGAAGCGGGTTTAAAAGCCACGCAGGATATTTTGGATTTGGCCCGCTCAGCGACCGAAAAAGATCAGGTCTTGGTCTTGCTGTCGGGAGGCGCCTCCGCCAATTGGATTGCACCCGTAAAAGGCCTGTCACTGGCGGACAAGCAAATGATCACGCGCGCCTTGTTGCGATCAGGCGCGCCGATTGATGCGATGAACACCGTGCGCAAGCGGCTGTCCGCGATCAAGGGCGGACGCCTGTGTGTCGCAGCCTATCCAGCAACAGTCACAACGCTTGCCATATCAGACATTCCCGGTGATGACCCCACCCATCTCGGCTCCGGGCCGACGGTACCAGACACCACAACACAGGCTGAAGCCCTGTCGATTTTGAAGCGTTACGCCATCGAGCTCCCCGCGCATGTGCGTGCTTTGTTGGAAGATCCGGCCAATGATACGCCCCGAGCCGATCATCCGGCTTTTGCAGCCAGTCACTTTACATTGATAGCCCGCCCTGCTGATGGCGTGAAAGCCGCAGCGATTCTGGTGCAGGAATTGGGTTATGAGGTTATGGATCTGGGGGCTGATCTTGAGGGGGAAGCGCGGGACGTGGCACAAGCCCATGCCGTGCTTGCTTTGCAGGCCGCAAAGGAAGGTCGCAAGCTGGCTATTCTGTCAGGCGGCGAGCTTACCGTTACCATGCACGGCGAAGGGCGCGGCGGCCCCGGACAAGAATATGCTTTGGCGCTGGCTTTGGCGTTGAAAGGTCATCCCGATATTATTGCTGTGGCAGGCGATACGGATGGCACGGATGGTGGTTCGGGCAAAGCGGATGATCCCGCAGGGGCTTTTGTTTTTTCCGATACGCTAAAACGGGCACAGGCCTTGGGCATTGATGCGCAAGCGCGATTGGACGACAATGATTCCACAGGTTTTTTTGAGGCCATTGGTGATTTGCTGCTGCCCGGACCAACGGGTACCAATATCAATGACATCCGTGTCATATTAATCGGATAACGAGGAACAATGACATCCATGCCTGTTTGTGACCTTCCCATGCTGAGACGCCTGATCCTGTTGATCGGGCTTTGTGCTGTGTCGGGAGTTTTGATGCCCTCTGACGCCCATGCGGATTTGCGTGTGTGCAACCAGACCGCCAGCCGTGTCGGCATTGCAGTGGGATATCGCGACCAACAAGGCTGGGTGAGCGAAGGCTGGTATCTCCTCAAAGGCAATAGTTGCGAAGTGTTGTTGAAGGAAGATCTGACCGCCCGCTATTATTACATTTATGCGCAAGATTATGATCGGGGCGGCGAATGGGCCGGACGCACGCCCTTATGTACGCGCGACAAAGAGTTTCAAATTCGCGGTGTCGAAGACTGTCTGGCGCGCGGCTATGACAGAACCCGCTTTTTTGAAATTGATACGGGCGAGCAAAAAAACTGGACCATTCAACTCGGTGAACCCGAACGCCTGCCGACCGCCCCTAAAAATTGAGGCCGACGGCTCGCAATCCTTCAACGCGTTTCAATGCTGAACGCAATAGCGCATTGAGTGCTTTTACCCTGCGTCTGATCCACGCAATGTCTGCACATAGGCCAGTAAGCCCGCAGTGGACGGCGCCAGCTTTTGCATATCGGCATGGCCTTCAACAAAGGGCTGCAACGAGGTTGCCAATTCTTTGCCCAGTTCAACGCCCCATTGATCAAAGGCATTAATCCCCCAGATCGCAGCCTCGACAAAAACCCGATGCTCATAAAGCGCAATGATGCGGCCCAATGTATAAGGATCGAGTGTCCGATAGGCGATTGTCACGGAGGGACGATTGCCTGCGAATGTT
>Ga0209189_1002960_pt1 | contig 11603 bp, 8 predicted proteins | sample C_130820_EF_Meta_FD_187308 | JGI IMG/M metagenome (GOLD analysis project Ga0209189, IMG submission 187308) | Freshwater microbial communities from Lake Croche, Canada to study carbon cycling - C_130820_EF_MetaG (SPAdes) (version 3) | ecosystem: Environmental > Aquatic > Freshwater > Lake | place...
TACAACAGATGCTCCTGCTCCGTAAAAAAACGGAATAATTTTGTCCCAAAATAAACTTGTACCGTTGTTATTTGCTGCCATTTGTTTAAAAAAGTTAAGAATTAAGCTTTAATTTAAAAGGGAATTTGTTTTTTATTTTTTTTATCTACTTTCAAATAAACATAATAAATGCGAAGTATAAGTCGAAATATTCATGCTGAATACCTCAGAATATACCTCGCAATAATTTTTGATATTATTCTCTTCCTGGAACACTACCTAAACGGTCCATCACACATCGAAAACCGATATATGAGCGACGTTCGCTACGGAATTCATAGGTTCGAGTACCAGTTTCGAGGAAATATGCAACATCTTTCCAAGAACCGCCTTTTATGATTTTACGAGGCTCGTTTTCGTCATTATATACAGGGTTCAAATCCCATGTAACTGGCATGTAAGATTCGGCATAAGCATCTTGACACCATTCAGCCACATTTCCTGCCATATTATACAAACCATAATCATTCGGGTTGAAAGCATTTGATGGGGCAGTATAAGCATAACCGTCCGCACGATAATTTCCTCTCAAGGGTTTGAAGTTTGCTAAGAAACATCCTTTGCCATTGGCTACGTAAGGATTTCCCCAAGGATATTTTGCCCCTTCTTTGCCACCACGAGCGGCCCATTCCCATTCTGCTTCTGAAGGCAAACGATACCGAGGTGATTTGAATAAATTTTTCTGAGATCTATTATCATTCAATAATTTTGTACGCCACTTGCTAAAATAAACGGCTGCATCCCAGCTAATACCCACTACTGGATACGTATCAAAGGCGGGTGACGAGTAGTAATTCTCGGTCATTACGTCACCATTGAAATAGGTAAAATCTTTATTCCAAACTGAAGTATCAGGATAAAGAGATGACATAATAAACTCTTCACCTAAAACGGAAACCGAATCGGTAATCATTGAATTCATAAACTGACGGTACTCATGGTTAGTAACTTCTGTATCATCCATATAAAACGGAACGATGGTTACTCGTTTATTCATTGAGATACGAGCCGACATTACGTCTTCATCGGCTTGTCCCATCATTAACGATCCCGAAGGAATTAGAACCATTCCACGAGGAGCAGTTTGCTTAAATCCTTTACGAGACGTTGCCATGATTTCTCCATCTTGGATACCATTCATGCCATTATTATTGCCTCCACTTTTACTGCTCTTCTTTCCTCCAATCCCCAGTTTACTTAAGGGACTTTTAGAACCGCAACTCTGCATCATTACGATTGGAGCAATCACTAACAGACTTTTCAAAAAGGTACTTAATATTCTCTTGCTCATAGCTGAAAACAAGTTGGTTATCTATTTTTTTAGTATTGACACTTTGGATAATATAGAAACGTGACTTCCGAAATTAATATTGCATTAGTTCACAAAGTTATAAAAAAAAATAAGCTTTTCCGATAACTATACAATTGAAAAGCAATTATTAAGCCAAAATTTCAATTTAAATATTTGGAATAAACTTTCTAACAATTTTTAAGCAGTTATTGTTAAAACAATCAGGTTTTGTTAGGGATAAATAGAAGGGTAAATAAAATAACAATTTTATTAATAAATGGCAAAATCAATAGCAAGATTAGATTTTAGGACATTTTTTGAAATAAAAATGAGTAGTTATTTCATATTTTCTTTGGCAAATTTTTTTTAAAAAAATTTTAATACCTATATCTTGGTGTACGAACAATTGATTTTTTCCCTGCTCTAAGGGCTGCTAGCGAATAGCTCAAAAGTACCTCGTGTGAAATCGGACTTTTAGCATTTTTTCCTCCAATAATTACATCGATGGCATATCCAATTCTCATACTTCCACCTAGCAAATTCGCCCCTACGAGACCCGACACGGCATCGCCTGTTCGATAGCTTGTACCTACCCAATAACGACTATCGTAAGTAGCTATTGCACCCGCTTCAGCAGAAATTGTACTTAAATCTGATTTTATAATCAACATCGGGCTTATGTCAATTGTGTATGAAACACCAATTAGCAAACTTCCCGTCAGATTGGCAGTGCGTTTGAGGGTATTTGTTGCTTTTTCAGTTCCGAGTCCGAATGTTGGTTGATTTATATGATTCATAGATAACCCAACCGTATAAGAGGGGTTGTTTAAGTAAAGACCCGCTCCTAAATCAATAGCAGTTTGGCTAATTCGACCGGTAGCTAAAAGTGGATCATTTTCATCTTTTGCACGCAAACGACTATAATCTATTCCTCTTGAAAAATAACCGCCACTTACACCAATTCCTAAATGACTATTACCAATCGGCATTTGATAAGCATAAGATAATTTAAAATCTCGCAGTGTACTTGCACCAATTTTATCATTAACGAATGTAATTCCGACACCTCCTTTAAGCATTTTAAGCGGAACATTGGCCGAAATCACTTGGGTAACTGGAGCTCCACCATCATCAAAAGTACTTTGATATCCTTGATATTGACTACGGTAAATTGCCTGAAAACGAGTAACATTTTCAGAACCAGCCGTAGCCGGATTTAGAAACAACTGATTGTATATGTAGTGGGTAAACTGTGCATCTTGTTGAGCATGAGCAGTAAAAGATGCAATCAAAGAAACTAAATAATAAATCTTTCTCATAATGGGCGAAAATAGTCGAATAGTCAATAGTCAAGAACTGATACGATTTAAGCTGCGAAAGCAACACATTTTTTATGTCATTTCACTTTACAAAGCAATTTAATTAATTATTTGTATCCTAGCACCAAAACGAAAAAAAATAGGCTAAACTTGCGGTTTAGCCTGTTAACTTATTTTTATTATAAATTGTTTGCCCTTTTTATATAGAGTTCTAAGGCTCCTGTCATTGAAGGTGCGTTGGGTAGCGGAGCTTCAATATCAAGAATAAAGCCTGCATCTCGAATAGCTTTGGCAGTTGTAGGGCCAAAAGCTGCTAAACGTGTATTATTTTGTTTCCAGTCTGGAAAATTAGAAATCAATGATGTAATTCCTGATGGACTATAAAAACAGATAATGTCATAGAAAACCTCTGTCAGATCAGACAAATCAGATGGAACTGTTTCATACATGATTGCCTCTGTTAGGTGCAAATCATTGCGGTTCATCAAATTTGGAATCTCATTACTTCGAATATTTGAGCATGGAAACAAGAATTTTTCATTTTTATGCTTCAAAATCAAAGCTTCTAAGTCAGCAGCAATTTTCTGACCTACAAAAATCTTACGTTTTCTTATAACGATGTATTTCTGCAAATAATTAGCCGTTTGCTCTGAAATACAGAAATATTTCATATCGATTGGGATTTCGATACGCATTTCTTTAGCAATACGAAAGAAATTATCTACCGCATTACGACTTGTAAGAATAATGGCTGAATGAGCCAAAATATCTATTTTTTGACGACGAAAATCACGATGGTCTAGGCCTTTTACTTCAATAAAAGATCGGAAGTCCACTTTTAAATCAAATTTTTTGGACATTTCAAAATACGGAGACTTTTCGTCGGCCGGTCTTGCTTGTGTTACCAAAATACCCTCCACTTTGCGGAGACGGTCTTGAGTTATTTTTTCTGCTACTTCACTCATCCAAATTGCGGGTTTTCAAGTACAAAATTTTGTTTGGTTTTTTTTTAAATGATGAAAATTAAAAAACATCATTATATGGCAAACCTTATTCCGAGAATAACGGGCAATATTTCTACAATACAAAGGTACGAAATTAAATAGAGATTTTGTTTAGGAATGCCACGAATTATGGTGGAATATAGAATGAAAACTCTAATCAAATAAAATGCAACTATTGGTGTAAATAGATATGCTTGCCAATTAAAATCGTTCGGTAAGTATTGCATAAAGAGTATCGATAATAATAAAACTAAAGCCGAGTAAAAAAGACTTGATGCTTGAACAATCTTGAAATAATGCAAATCGACTATTTTTTCGAGGTTAAATAATTGCCCAACTACGCCAATGAAAAAATATTTTATAACCATGAGAACAAACACCGCTAAGGTCAATCGGAAATAGTTTGAAAGCAAAATTCCAAGTGTATCTCCTTCTTGTAAGATTGTTCTTCCTCCAAAAATATTAATATCTTTGCTTTGTAAAAGCATGTAAAACAAACTGATTATCAAGCTCAGTAGTATTATAAACATAACATTCATTCTATTGAGAGGATTGTTTATAAGAGACGATTGATCTCGAGCAAAGGTGTTGAATAAATCTTTAAGGTTAAAGTATCGTTGGAAAGCTCTAACGTATGAGTTAGATAAATATGAGAAGAAAACCAAAATAAACATCGACACCAGTACAATATAATTTCTGTAAGGTGCAGGCGTTCGAGGCTTTGCTGTGATACCTGATTCTGCCAACACTATTGGTTTCTGATTAAGTGAGCGTTTGTAGACCAACATCAATTTTTTATCTTCGATATCATTTGAGCCGTAGAGCGTAATGTAGATTACAGGTTGTTCATAAGCTCGATAAAGACTATCAACATTTAAGACAATCCATTTACCTACTGGGATTTTCTGACGAAGGGAGCCATTAATAAACAAAAAGTTATCGTCTTTTTGGGCATAAACCAAAATATTATAACCTCGATTACTCTGAATATCGCAGAAAACAGTGTGAGAAGGATATCCCAAGTGCTGTTCTGAAATGTACGGAATGTAGGCTTTCATTCGGTCATTATACACTTGCCAATCATCGTGATAATCATGCACCAAGAAGTATTGTTCGTTAGGGCCAACGGTTGTGGCAAACGACTTTGACGATATGAATAACAAAATTATGTAAAGAATCTTCTTCAAAGGTATGCTTTAATTTTTTTGCAAAATTAAGCAAAAAAGGTCAGACTTGTTGAATCTGACCTTTTGTTTTTATAATTAGACCAAAAAGATTTATAAGTTGTTTGAGTTAGATTACTCAAATTTAAGCTCAATATTTACTAAATCTAAATGAATCATCAATTTTGAATTAAGCTTTTCCGAGAGCTTTCAACATTGTTGCACCGATGTCGGCAGGAGAGGCTACTACGAAGATTCCACATTCTTCCATAATTTTCATTTTAGCTGCGGCTGTATCATCATCACCACCGATGATTGCACCTGCGTGACCCATACGGCGTCCTTTAGGAGCTGTTTGACCTGCAATAAAACCAACAACTGGCTTTGTGCCATTTTCTTTAATCCATCGAGCGGCTTCTGCTTCCATTCCACCACCAATTTCACCAATCATAACGATACCTTCAGTCTCTGGGTCGTTCATTAATAATTCAACTGCTTCTTTTGTAGTTGTTCCGATAATTGGGTCACCACCGATACCGATAGCGGTTGTTTGGCCAAGACCTACTTTTGACAATTGGTCAACGGCTTCGTAAGTCAATGTACCAGACTTAGAAACCACACCAATTGTACCTTTTTTGAAGATAAAACCTGGCATGATACCAACTTTACATTCTTCGGCTGTAATGATACCTGGACAATTTGGCCCTATTAGAGTAACATTTTTACCTTGAATATAAGATTTGGCAGTTACCATATCTTTGGTTGGAATACCTTCAGTAATACAAACAATTACTTTGATACCTGCATCGGCTGCTTCCATGATTGCATCGGATGCAAACGCTGGTGGCACGAAAATAATTGAGACATCAGCTCCTGTGCTTACTACTGCTTGCTCAACAGTATTGAAAACAGGGCGGTCAAGGTGCAATTGTCCACCTTTTCCTGGCGTTACACCACCAACGACATTTGTGCCGTATTCAATCATTTGACCTGCATGGAAAGTTCCTTCCGAGCCAGTAAAACCTTGTACGATTACTTTGGAGTTTTTATTAACAAGAACGCTCATTATTTTCGTGTATTTTGAATTTTATGTAAAAGTAGTTTGAAATGAGAAAAGTACAAAATGAAATTAAGAATTACAAATCCCTAACTACTATTTCTATCTATAAATAACTTATAATCAGCTTATTAAATTTTAATTAATTTTTGCTGAAATTTTATAGTTCTTTGAAAACTTTAAAGTGAAGGTCAAATAAACTTCATAATTTATGCCGTTTTTATTCAAAATTTTATTGAGCATGAAATTTAAATTGATTTACATTCATCTCAATACAATTTTTTATTGCTACTTTAATTTATTTGGCAGATTCAAAACTGCATCATATGCAGGTTTTGGCTGTTTATTCCTATCCCAAAGTAATGGATAATTTGTTCGTTTAGGTACTGGATAATTGTTTTTCCAAGACATTCCATCGTGCACTCCCCACAGCGTTACTCTATCTATTTTATCACGTTTTCGGTAGAAAATCTCAAATAACTGAGCATAGCGATTAGCCAATTGGGTTTGCACTTCCGCTGGAAGACCATTGGTGAAAGGGTCAAGAGTTGTTTTAAACTCCTCGTTTTGAAATTGCTTATCGCTCAAACCTTGCCCAACTATTTGTCCATCTTTGGTCAAAGGTAGTACATCAACATCCAGCTCAGTAATCATCACTTTTACTCCTAGAGCCGCATAAGCTTCGATGGCAGCCTCAATATATTGTGTTTTTGGATAATTTAGTCCCCAATGTCCTTGCATGCCGATACCATCTATTTTAATTCCCTCTTTTTGAAGCATCTTCACCATTCTCACGATTCCATCTCGTTTGGTTGGTCGCCAGGCATTAAAATCATTGTAATATAATTCAGTCTTTGGTGCATATTCTGCGGCATATTTAAAGGCCAGTTTCACTAACTCGTCACCGTTGCCAACTCCTTTTACCCAAGTAGTTTGTCGATAATTTCCATCATCATCAATTACTTCATTGACCACATCCCACGCATTGACTTTACCAGCATATCTTCCTGCAATAGTTTTGATATGCTCATGCAAACGCTCAATCACTTCTTCTTTTGTTTTGGGTTTTCCATCTTCATTCTGAAAAAACCAAGCAGGCGTTTGGTTATGCCACACAAGCGTATGGCCCACGATGAACATATTGTTTTTCTTGCCAAACTCAATAAACGCATCAGCGGGTTCGTAATTAAAAACCCCAGGCTTAGGATTGATGCGTTCGGCCTTCATAGAGTTTTCAATCGTGATTGTGTTGAATTGCTTTACTACAATATCTTGCAGGGTTTTATCTTGCCCTGAAACTATGGCATCATTTACGGCAACTCCCATTTTGAAAGCATCTTTGTAGGCTTCCTTGAGCGTTGTCTGTGAAAAACAATAGTTTGATGATAGTAATAATAAAGAATAACGAAGGGTTTTTGAAATAGAAATCATTTGTATAGGGTTGAATTTAAGTTTAAACAAAAAAGCCTCAAATTCATGCGAAAATGGGGCTTTTTGAATAATACAAGACAGTTTAAAATGCCATTGTTAAGTCCAATATTTTATCAAAATAAGCCGCATTTACAATTACTTTTTCGTACAAGCTATTTAGTAAATCATATTGTTCTAAATCTGCATTGTTATTACATCTGACAAAACTTGTCAACACTTTTTGTTCTTCATCATTCTCAATAATCGCAAAATTTAAGCACACACCCTCTTTGCCTTCATTATCTACTACATTATATTTATCTATAATAACGTTTACATTACTAACCTTGCCGTTATTATTAATTTTCATTTCACAATTAAATGTCTTAGGGTTGACATTAGAGTTTTCCCATCTTACAGTATTATTTAAGGTTCGGTCATTGAGAGCCTCAATGAAAACGAATGTTCCTGATGTAGCCATTTTAGTTTCTGATTTGTGAGTTTACTCTTATAAGTTCTTGAATAATTGAGTTGATATCTTTCTTATGAGTTATTTTATCAATTTCTTCTATGGTTCTTTCTTTTATTACATTAGAAAAAGATGTAATGCAGCTATTTATTAATTCTTGGCAATTTTTACAAACTACAGAACCATCGATAGCATGCTTATTCGCATCAATTTCTGTTAGAATATTATTTACTATATGTAATTTATCAATATAACCACTCAAAACTTTTTTATCAAAACTATCTTCTTTTTCAATAATCCCAAATAAATCTTGTAGAATGTTTCTTGCCTTATCAATATAACGAAATGTTGTAATCTTAAATATTTCTTGTTCTATTTCAGCTTTTGTTTTAGCAACTGTTTCTTGTTCAGTTCTTAATTTCCAAAGTTGAAATATTGTTAAAAAGTATCCTATTACTGTAAAAATAGAACCTGCTACAGAGAGCATATCTTGGGAATATTGCCTGATATTATCAACATTGATTGTTTTTACTCTAATCGTACCCAAAAAGTACCAAAACAAAAAAAACAATAGTGCAGAAATTACTATGCTTAAAACAAATAACAATCCAAAACTTTGCCAAATACTATTTTTATTGCCTTTATTTGTGTCAATCATAAGTAATTTGAAACCTTACAACAGTTTAATAATATTCACAAACATAATGATTTTTCTTAGAAAAGTAATAGTTATTCGTTAAATATAATGAAATAAATCAGTGAAAAGTTTTTAAATCTTCTAAAAAAAGACCCCAAACTTTAAGAATTTGGGGTCTTTTCGATTTTTTCCGTTGCCTGAGCGAAGTCGAAAGCAACCTTACACAACTTCTTCAACCAATTCTGCTGTTTTTTTCTTGCGAAACCATTTATCACGTACACGCTCATTGATATAGTACAGGCACGGAACGATAACCAATGTCAGAATGGTCGAGAAACTCAAACCAAAAATGATTGTCCATGCCAATATTCCCCAGAATACAGCACTGTCTCCACCAAAAAACAAGTGCGGATTTAGCTCTGTAAACAAAGTTTCAAAATCAAGACTTACACCAAAAGCCAAAGGTACAAGTCCTAAAATAGCGGCCGATGCTGTCAATAACACAGGCGTTAGACGCACACCACCTGCTTCTACAATCGCTTCTTTGAGGCCATAACCCCTATTACGTAATTCGTCGGTAAACTCAATGAGCAAAATACCGTTTTTCACCACAATACCTGCCAAAGCAATGATACCAACCCCCGACATAAGAACTGAGAAGGTCATTCCAAAAGCCATAAAGCCTAAGAAAACTCCAATAAATGAAAGCAGAATCGTAACAAAAATGATAACAGGCTTAATAACCGAGTTGAATTGAGTTGCTAAAATCAAGTAAATCAATAAAACGGCTGCACCTAATGCTCCTGCCAAGAAGATTCCTGTTTCGGCTTGTTCTTCTTGTTCACCACCCATCTTTACGATATAACCGCTTGGAATTTCCATTCTATCAATAACTTTTTCTTGAATTTCACCAACAATTTCATTGGCATTAAAACCATTCAAAACTTCCGAACCAAGTGTAATGATACGTTGTTGATTTTTACGGTTAATTTGGCTAAAAGTTGTTGAATAACTCACTTTTGCCACCGAATTTAACGGAACTTGACGCAAAACACCGCCCAAATTCATGTCACGATACGTAATATTCAAGCTCAATAATTTTTCAATCTGATTACGGTCATCGGCTTTTAATCTTAGCTGAATCGGGAATTCATCTTTATCATCTCTAAACTTTGAAATTTCTGCACCAAACAAAGCAGTACGAATCGCCATTGCAATTTGTGAGGTACTAATACCTTCTCGTTGTGCTTTTACTTTATCAACATCAATAATGATTTCTGGTTTATTGGTAATCAAATCTGATTTCAATTCTTCAATTCCTTGAATCCCTGCGGCAGTGATACGCTTACGTACATCTTTTTCGATAGCAATCAATTTATCAAAATCATCGCCAGAAATTTCTACCGAAATTGGCTTTCCCGTTGGTGGTCCGTTATTTTCTCTTTGAACCGAAATCTCACTTCCTGGAATTCCCTGAATTTCTTTTCGCATTTCTTCCAAAAGTTTAGCTGAAGAAGTTTCTCCACGGAATTCTTTTTTCACGAACGCAATCGTCACTTTCGATTTCTGAGGCGTTGCCGAACGGTCAGGATTGAATGGGTCACCTGCATTTTTACCAACATTCGAGATTACTGAATTGATGGCCGTTTCGGCTTTATTTTTCTTGATTACCTTAAAAACTTTACTTTCGATAATTCTCGTCACCGAGTCGGTCACACGAGCGTCAGTGCCGACTGGCATTACGTTATACACATAAATATAATCTGGCTCGCCACTTGGGAAGAAAATAACTTTTGGTTTAACTATTCCCAACAAAACGAAAGTCATAATCAAGACGCCAAACATGGCTAAAACCGCAATTACTGGACGATAGCCTGTAATAACCCAAGAAATAAGGTTACGATACGCTTGTTTGAAACGTGGTAAAGCTCCATCTTGGAAAGGTCTGATAATCTTTGGCGTAAGAATAAAGTGGTTGAAAACATATAGCAATGCAAACAAAACTAAAAGGTTACCAATACCAACATTGATCAAATAAGCTGGCAATATTATTATTGCCATAATAATCATTGGACGTTTGATTGTTTTGAAACTTGTGTCTTCGTTATCACCTTCATTATGACGTTTCATAAATGAAATCGCAAAAACTGGGTTGATTACATAAGCTACAACCAAAGACGCCAAAAGTGTATAAATCAAAGTAATAGGCAAATACTTCATAAATTCACCAACGATTCCCGGCCAAAATAATAATGGGAAGAATGGAGCAATAGTAGTAAGTGTTCCTGACAATACAGGCAAGAAAACTTCTGATGCTGCCAATGCCACCGCTTCTTTGATGCTTAAATTTTTGAATCTATTGAACAAACGGTGAGCGTTTTCGATAACCACGATTGCATCATCTACCACGATTCCTAGTCCGAGTAAGAATGCAAAAAGTACGATTGTATTTAGCGTAAAGCCCGAAAACCAAAGCGGAATAAAGGCAATCAAAGCTGAAAGTGGCACCGAGAGACCAACAAAGATGGCATCACGAACACCCATGAAAAACATCAAAACGATTACTACGAAAATAAAACCTAAAACAACTGTATTCACTAAGTCGGCAATCTCACTTTTCACACGCTCCGAAGTATCGGCTGTCACTTTTACTTCCAATCCTTGTGGAAAACGGTCGACTCGGTATTTGTCGAGTAATTGTTCGATACGTTCTGAAGCAGCAATTACATTAGCACCTGCACGCTTCACCACATTAAGCGTAACGGCCGATTTTCCATCTAAACGAGCAAAATCTTGTTGCTCTTCATTGCTATCTCGCACATCAGCTACATCACCCAAACGAACCGTCGCTCCTGTCGAACTACGAATTTGCAAGTCTTGGATTTGCTGAACACTACTAAATTCTCCTTTCACACGAATTGTACGACGTACATTATCGACGTTTAGTTCGCCACCCGAAATATTCACATTTTCGCCTTGAACCGCACTCTGAATATCATAAAATGTAAGACCAGCTCCTTGCATTTTGTACAAATCGAGGTTTATCTGAATCTCACGTTTCAAAGTACCAACAATATCAACTTTCGTGATTTCTGGATAAGACTCAATCTCATCTTGTAATTGTTCGGCGTATCCTTTGAGTTTTTCAAGCGGAAAATTTCCAACCAAGTTGATGTTCATAATCGGAAACTCCGAGAAGTTCACATCTTGGGCA
>Ga0209189_1002962_pt1 | contig 11597 bp, 11 predicted proteins | sample C_130820_EF_Meta_FD_187308 | JGI IMG/M metagenome (GOLD analysis project Ga0209189, IMG submission 187308) | Freshwater microbial communities from Lake Croche, Canada to study carbon cycling - C_130820_EF_MetaG (SPAdes) (version 3) | ecosystem: Environmental > Aquatic > Freshwater > Lake...
TGTGAAAAATTTGGTATCACACGATGAAGGAAAAACATTCGAAATTATTAAGAAGCATTTGACTGACCGAGGATATCATCTTCAATACAAAGTGCTAGATACTGCCAGAGTAACAGGGGTTCCTCATCATAGAGAGCGAATTTACATTGTTGGTATCAAATCCAAAGAAGTATACGATAAATTCTCGCTAGAATTTCCTCTTATCGATAAACAACCTATCAGTGATTTCTTGGAACCAACTGTGCCAGAAAAATATTATTATACGAATAAATCAAGCACCTGGCCTTTAGTGAGTGAAGGTGTGACAAAAAAAAATACAATTTATCAATATAGGCGTGTTTACATAAGAGAGAATAAAAGCGAGGAATGTCCTACCTTAACTGCAAATATGGGCAGTGGAGGACACAATGTTCCCCTTGTTCTAGATGACAAAGGCATCCGTAAACTAACCCCTCGTGAATGTTTCAACTTTCAAGGATTTCCAGCTGCTTACAAGTTGCCAGCAATATCTGATGCAAATTTATATAAACTAGCAGGAAATGCAGTATCTATACCGGTTATTCAGCTCATTGCGAACCGCCTGATAGAGTTGGTTACCAAAGGTTAAGGTCTATCTACAGGAGACCCATATCTTTTTGGAGGATAAATACATTTATCCTCTAATAAAGATTAAGGCTAAATTCTAAACCTTTTATTTGAGCGTGTTTTTTCAAATTATTATCTTCTTATTTTTTAAGAGGAATGTCTTTAGCAATGTATGCAGCACCATTTGATAATGATTCAAGTACCATAAATAATAAAGAATCCGAAAATTCTATTGAGAGAAAGAAGACAACACACAATAAAACCCAACGAAGATATAATAAAGACAATTCAGAAAGAGTCAATTCTGTTTTACAGTCTATTCATAATTTACCTGAAAATGATGACAGCAATGGTCTCGCCGATTTTAATCCACCACCACCTCCTAATTCTGCCGGAAATGAACGCAAACAAGCCCAACCTCTTTCTAATACTGCACCCTATTCCGAAAGTTTGCCAGAAGATGGCCATGAAGGATTTAGTTTTAGCGAAACTGAATATCAAAGTCAAAGTGAACAAGTCAATATGCCCAATAATTCTAAAATTCCTGACAACTATTATCAACGATTCATGCCCAATTATGACAGCATGTTCAAGTCAAATAAATATACACATATCCCTATTCAACGACCAAACTTTCAATCTGACTCAGGAAACACGAATGATGTCTTGATTCAGAAACTAAATTATATGATTAATTTGCTAGAGGAACAAAAAGATGAACGCACTGGAAATGTCACGGAAGAAGTTATTTTGTATTCCTTTTTAGGAATCTTTATTATTTTTATTGTTGACTCCTTTGTCCGTGTAGGAAAATATGTGAGATAAATCATTAGTAAATAGAGACTTTTACTAATTATTTTAATAATTAGTTTTTACATCTTTTAGATTTTCTAGATTTTCTTCTGGATTTCTTAGCTTTCTTAGATTTTCTTCCTTTTCTTCCTTTTCTTCCTTTTCTTCCTTTCCCTTTATCAGATTCCTCCTCTTCATCTTCACCTTCCTCGTCCTCTTCCTCCGATTCATTATATTCTGCTATTATTTCTTCTATAAGGTCTGTAGCAGCTTTATCTTCCATATCTTCATTAAATTCGGCTGCTCTATCACCTAAATTGTTGAAAATATGAATGTTTTTTTTATCATAACTACTTAACTCACCATATTGCTTCATATTTTTGAACACATGATTTGCTCTATAAACAGTTTCCTCTTTATGATGTTTAGAACCTCTCATCAATTTAGGAATATTAAACCATCCTCTTTTATTATCATCGCGCGTTTCAAATAGTTCTTTGACAGTTATATCTCCCGATGACCCATTTGTAGATACATAGGTTACAATTTTATAAGAAGGCGACAACGGTCCTTTGGAAAAGACTAAATAATTATTGCCTTCTACTAAACTTGTAGAACGCATAGGAGGAAATGTATCTCCAATTTCTTTAAATGTTGCTAGCTTAGGTCTTTTAGGTCCTACAACAAACTCTATATTTCCCTTTGTAAAAGGATTTTCCCCCGATTTAGACATATAATAGATATAAATATTATTTTTTTTTATTTTTTTACTCTAGTTTTTTATTCATGTCAAAATCAATGTCTTCTTAGACGAAAAAGTAGGATACGCAAAATTATAGAAAAAATACGCGCAAGGTGTAGTCAAGTCCGGCTTCACTTTAATACTCTCAATGATTTCGCCATTATCGGCGATGTCTTCTATGCCTGCAAACTGAAAGTCCGTCCCAGTGCATAGTTTCCATAGCGCGTTTATATAACCCCTGGCAAATATGGTCTGGGAACCAGAATTGTTAATGGATGTGTATAAGGTTACGACCTCAACACCTTTTTTAATGTAAGTGCACGATTTTCTAAAGAAATAGAGTGCTTGCACTTGATGGTCTTTTAGAATCATATAGATATAAATGGCCTTCACTTTTATTAATTCAAGTAAATTAGCTAGATCTGGAACAATGGTGATATCGAACTTTTTCTGCACTGTGGAGGATTTCATAAAATCTAAGGCATGTTGAATATTAGTGGGTCCAACTTCAATAAGAGGGAGTCTTGGATCTAGAGGTGCCGGCTTTTTCCAAGTAGCCAGATTATATCCATAGAGATTGTAGACACAAAGAGGGACAATTCCAGTAAGTGTCCCTTCTCTCTTGAAGAGAGATACTTGAACCTGTTGGTTTTGTCTTCGTTGATGATACTCGTGCGTTTGTATAAGTTGCTGTGCAATCCCTTTCTTACGATACTCAGTGTCCACGCATAAGTAATCCACATAGTAACAGTCGAAAAACGCGTCTTTCTTCCCGTTATTTATAGTAATTCTTAAAGGCCTTGTTGTCATGCCACCTATAAGGCGTTTTCTCTTTACGGTATCTCCTTCTTTCGAGTCTATTAATAGTTCATCTTCATAATACAAAGAGAGAAATGTTGTTAAATTGTGACCTGTAAAATAAGAGACCAAGTTCTCTTTTGTCGGTAAAAATTGGTTCTCCCCGTTTTGAAGATAACATTTTTTAATAAGATGAAGATATGCATCAATATTGTTTTTTTCTGTCGAGGTAAAGGGTGTAAAGACAATATTTGTATCATTACAATACTTATTTCTCTCTGGTAACTCATTACGGATAATTCCTGGAGGCATTATATAATACCAAAGGTCATAGACATGGAAGACTGGTTGTAAACTCCAGAACCTAAAAGTGATTTTAATATATGCAAAAATAGAGAGAATTATGGCGATGATAAAAGCGAGAGTTCCTAATATAAGAGTTGAATAAGATTGATATATATAACTTGCCCGATTGAAATGGCTTGATGTTATCATTAGAAATCTATGTTTTCACTAGAAAATATAGATTCTTCTTTTACGAAATCATATTAAACGATTTCTACCATATTACAACAATAATACTAATAATATGGCTTTAGAAAATCATCATTACTTAGTTGGTTCCAGTTGCCTTTTTGGGATACCTATTGTTTCATTTCTTTGCAAGCCCGATAAAAATATGATAGAGTCTTTGTTATCCTGTTTACTGATAGTGAATTTAACTTGTTCTGCTCTATTCTGGTATTGTCCTGATATTGGCTCTACTATGCACTATTTGGACGGATATTTTGGCCGTCTTTCTCTCTTATTGTTTACGGTATATATGTTATTTCTAAAAGAAATAGTTTGGTGGATTCTTATGTCATTCTTTCTATGTTTAACTTTTGCAATGCTACTATTCTCCTACAGTAGTCACTATTCTAGCGAATCGTGGTGTTCAGACCATCATATTTTTTGCCATATTTGGTTTCACCTTTTTATTAGTGCTGGATGTCTTTTGGCATTTTCTTAGCTTGCTAGTTACTGGTTAATTCGGCTTCTTCAAAATATATAAATACTGATACTCATACGTGGCCTTGATTAAATCAATCTTGCCCTCTACAATGAACCCGACTTGCTTTGCCATTTCTAAAATATCGGTATCCGTCTCCATATACATTTGGTGCTCCTGTCTTCTAAACGCCTTATCCGTCTGCCTGTTCTTGAATTTTTCGACGAATTTGGCGGTATTATTGGTCTTGTCTAACTCAAAGTTGGCATTGTATTTGAAATCTTTAAAAGTAACATTGGTATGGGTGATTCTCTCTTTGGCATATCGTTGAGGAGTCAACATAGCTAATGGATTTCCAGGTGGGAGAATAGGATTAAACTGGTCCCGTTCTACTAAGTGAACAATGAGAACGCCGGTTGGTTGCAACCAAGTGAAGCAATTCTGTAAGAATGCCATCTTATCTTTCATGTAATAAATAGTGAAATACATGCACAAAATATGAGAGAAGGTGGAACTCTGAAAAGCCATAGGGTCTAAGGCATCGCCATTAATAAACTCAGCTTTGGGATAGTTTTCCTTCGCTTTTTTAATCATGGCTTGAGAATTATCGAGACCAATCACATTGAATCCACGCTCTTCTAAATTTCCGGTATGATGACCTGAACCAGACCCAATATCTAATATTCTACTATCATTTGTAAGTTCTGTTTTATCTATAATTTGTCCTATCTCATAATCATTTTTCACATTGTTATAGACTAAATAGTCATAAATATCGGCATAGAAATCATCATAAATTTCTGCTCCGGACTTCTGTTCAAACTCCTCCGACGTCTGCTGAAATCCTTCATATTTGGGGGTTTTGTTTTTATAATAACCAACTACTGCCAGAGCAAGTAAAACGGCAATTAATACTTTCCCCCATGTAGACATTTTTTTATATGTTTTGCTTAAGGCTACAAAGGGAGCCAAAATTATTTTATCTATATTCACCATTATATACTACTTATATTAAATTATAAGATTGTTTTTTTTATATTTAACTATAAAATAAATACAGTAACATTTCATGGAGTCGGCAGAAATTAATGATATGAGAGAACAATCACTCTTTAAAGGAATCACCTTTTCCAAATTTAAAAAATCAGATGCAAAAAAAGAATTCATTAAAAATCTATCTCTTTCTAAAATTGAACAGGCTTGCTATTGGTCTGCTGAACTTATTTGTGCAGGTCATATTTTAGATGTATGGGATTGTATTTTTCTGTTTTACGGCAAACATATTCATTTAGGGAATCCTAAATTTCCTATTTACTTAGAACTGAAAGTGAAGGCCTTTAAGGAGATTCTTGTAGAAGAAATCATTACAGATGAGCTGAAGCTTCGCAATCACGATAAAATACGAAAACTTTTTTGTGAAATCATTTGTGTCCTTTGCGGTGCTAAGAGAAAACATAGTCTCGATGAAATCAAAATTAAAAAAGAAGATGTCTTTATTAAAGAGCGATTGAAGGCTCCTAGTAATCTTTTTGCCAAAGAGGTATTGCTTAATGATGACCCACAAGAGCTCTTTATTGTGGTTAATGAGCTTTGCTTTAGTTTGTCCGAATCCGGGAAAAATACAATGGATGCTTGTTTTTGGATAGAATGGATACTAGAGTATGAAATTAAATGTGCTAGTAAAAAAGAAAAATGTCTTTGTGAAACTCGCTCGTTTGTTACTGTAGATAATAAATTTAGAAAACATATTGTCTGGCTCCTATGGGATGCCTTGTTAAAAGAATCTGTGAAACGAAGTCCGCCACTTATAAATAAAATCATTTGCAGTCTGTTATCTTTATTTTCTTTGCGTTATACTTCTGGATGCCCTAGAAAAAGACGATATCTTCTTTACTGCGCGGTAGCATTTTTAACAGAGCCGGCACAGTTGGACGAAGAAATTATTAAGGACAAGACTATGGTTACAAACATTATTGGCAAAATAGATTTGGTCTATAAACAAATTAAGCTGAATGAACACAAGCCGAATACAGATTACCTATTGAATCAAGTAGTAAAGAGCAATTTTGATAAAACTATTGAAAAATTAGACAAAATGAACCACTTTGGTGAGACCTTTCTTCCTCGTTTATAATAAATATTTTCTTAAGGTATATAAAAAAAGGAGTATGGAAATAAGTCATTTAGTAAAAGGTATAAAAATTTATATTAAAGAATACTCTAAATTAGCGACAGAATCTGGTATAATACGCCGAGATATTTCTGAATTTTTAAAAATGCAATTAAAGAACATACTAGTAGGGTATACTGAAGAAGAAATTGAATTCATTGTCACTAAATCTAATATTATTTTAACAGATAGTAAATATGCCCATATAATAGAATCTATTAAACAAGATAGTGTTGCTGAAGGAACAATAGAACAAATTATTAACATGTCTGATAGCGTATTAAAAGGATGGAGTGATTCTTATGAAGGGTTAAAATCTATTCCGGGAGGGAAAAAGACAAAAAGACGTTACAAAAGTAAGGCGAAAAAAAGTAAAAAAGTAAAGAAATCTATAAGAAGAACTAGTAAAAAGTCTAAGACTTATAAAAAAATAAAAATATAAGAATAATATAGAATGAAATCTAGGCGACATATTAGGAGACCTATTAGAAAATCTAGTTACAAAAATAGAAACTGGGATTCATTCAAGAGAGATATAGTTATTGAATTTCTAGAATTCTTGAATACTATCAAACTATATCACTGGAAAACCCACAGTTATTCTACACATCAAGCTACTGATGCTCTTTATGAAAAAATGAATAAGTCAATTGATAAATTTGTTGAAGTTCTCTTAGGAAAACATGGAGACCGAGTTCATCTTAATGATGCGAAAACACTCCGTCTGAGAACCTTGAATAGTTCCAGCCAGCTAAAACAGTATCTAACAGAATTCAAGAGTAAGATGGTTGGATTAGACAACTCTTCTGCCTTGACAAGCCAAGGAATGACAAATAGCGACTTGTTAAATATTCGTGATGAAATTTTGGCTGATATTAACCAATTTTTGTATTTGCTAACATTTAAATAAAAAGTGATAATATATATAAATGAAACATTTTATAAATAAAAATACATCAAGAAAAATGAATAAGAAAACTAGTAGAAAAGTATTTAGAAATAACAAAAAAAAGAGCTATAAAAAAAGAAGAAGTATTAAAAAAAAATATCAACGAGGTGGAGAGAGAAATAGTGCCGATTATCTTATTGAACATTTAATGGAAATGCAGAAAATTACATATATGCTTGATTTATTAATTAAAAGAATAAAAGAAATAAATCCTTCTGTAGAAATGAAACAAAGACAACTACAACAAAAAATACATGAAAATGAACGTAAATTAGGGGAAAAATATTCAACTATTATTAGAATTATTTCAGCTGACCCCCAAGCTCTAAATACATTAGCAGAAGGAGGACAACTACCACTAATTTATTTAGTTGAAAATACTACCGATTTAAAAAGTTCCATTCACATTATTAACAGCATACTTCTTGTATTAAAAGATGCTACAGCAGGTACAGAAGCAAATGTTAGTGATTTTGTTGATTTAAATAAACCAGGGAAAAATGGAAAAACTTTATTGTATGTTGCTAATAAACAAATTATGAGACAGGTAATGGATGTAGCAAAATCTAAGGCTGGAATAGAACAAATTAATATGATTTTAAGAGAAGTAGCTGTATTAATAGATGGAGGAGCTATTGAACCTATTGAACTAGCTATTAATTTTTATGATACTTATATTGATGATGCTGAAGTTATTTCTAAAGAAGATTACACACGAGTTATGGAAAAATTAGTAGCTCATCGTGATGCGAAAGAAGAATCACATTCTGCTGCTAGTGAAGCAGTAGGAAGTGTTGTTGAAGAACAAGATGCATTATTAGGAGAAAAACCAGCAGCAGCTGATGGAGGACAAGATTCCGCTAGTGAAGAACAACAGGCCTCTACCTCTTTGAGAACTAATTTTATGGGTCAGCAACTATTGAAGGCATTATCAGGAAAAGAACCCGCACTAGCATCAAGGAATTTATTGTCTTCTTATTCTAGGGCTGTAATACCTCCTGACCATCCATCCATAGTGGGTTTACATAATAATCTAAGAGACATGTATATTGGAGCTGTCAATGAAAAGAATGGTAAACGTGTGAATTTATTAGAAAGACATGGCGAGGAACGTCCATGGCTTGCCGAAGCTAAAGCCACCATTGGCAGATAATAAAATAAGAAGTAATCTGTAAAATAATCAAATTAGTTCTATAATAAAAATTTAATATATATATTTTTATTATAAGTCTATGGACAATAGCAATTCAATGAAAAGTTCACCAGAATCGGGTTCCCTTTTCAACTCTTTTTTTTCATCATCAGCTGAAGCGAAACCCGCTCCTGGAGGGTTTAAATTAGGCTCTGGCTCTCCGTCATTACCTCAAGGGTTGTATTCAGGCTCTTCTGCAACAAATGATTCTTCGTGGATCATCTATCTTATCGGTGGGGTTGTCCTCCTCAGTATTTTAGGAGCTATTGCTTACTATTACTATTTACAACAACAGGGAAAAGTGCCTCCTATGATGCAATTAGGACAGAGTTACTTAGCAAAGCTTAGTAATCAATTTTCCAGTTTAGCATCTGGCACTACTGATACACAACCAGCAACAATAGTAAAATCCACTGAACCTGTAAACACGCAGGAGCAATATAATGAGCAAATAGAACAGCAACAAAATGAGTTGAACCAAACCTTAAATAGTGCACAAGTAGAGACACAAGTGTATGAGGCCGATGAGTCTTCTAGCAGTATTCAAGCTTCTAAAGCCGGAAACAAATCAGGCTGGTGTTATATAGGCGAAGACCGTGGTTTCCGCAGTTGTATCAAGGTTGGAGAACAAGATACCTGCATGTCGGGCGATATTTTCCCCAGTCAAGACATATGTGTAAATCCTAGTTTAAGGCAATAAATAGAAAAATCTAGAATCTTTAGGAATGTATAATTTTAAATAAATTACTATTTTTGTTAAAAATAATAATCCTTGTGAATATTATAACCATGGCCACTCTTCCTTTCGACAAGCAGGCAAACGAATACTCTTTTGCTTCTATTAACATGGAACTTTCCGAGCTCAACTTTTCTCTTGAACCAACTGCAACTACATTACCATCAACCATAACTGATGCTATTTCCGATTATCAAACAGTTGTAACATATGATATTAGCACCAAGATAATGAGAGATTTGTTTAAAATCTCTAGTGATTACACATACACCAATGAAATTCAGGGAAATAGTATTTTTTACAATGACGCTAGTCACGTTAAGTTGTTGCTAGGAAATACCGATGCCTCTGCAAGTAATGGTCTTTATGCTTTAGATGTTCTTTCTAAATTTTTTGGTTATCCCGAGTTACTTAAGGTTTCTAGCTCTGATTTATCAAACAGTCAATTTAACAGCAAGTCTCAACCAATTTCATCTGAATATGTAGGTTATTTGGCCCAACTTATTTTGAATGATTCTAATAAGGCATCTGTATTCCGCAACACAAATGCAGTTACAATGGATATAGACAGTAAAATACATAAGCATATGAATGCCAGGGGTGATACAAGTAATGCTCCTTCTTTGAACTTGTTCAATAGTGTATATGCTGGACTTACTGCACACGAATTATTATCCTTCAAAGATACAGTTCTTTACGCACTAGATTTGTCGTGTTCCAATGTTGGTAACAATACTGAAGGTGCAAAAGTTGCTATTGACCGCGCAATTGCAACAACTAACTCACTCAAAGGAAGTATTTCTCAGGTTGTTTCTAGTAATTGTGTTTTCGACAAAAAATATTCATTAAATACAACAAATAACAGCATAACAGATATCAACAGCACTTTATATTACAATTACCAAGACCTTTCTGCTTCGATGATTTTTATTTCTAATAAATTAAATGATATTTCAGGTGCCGTGTTGAAAGATGCTACTAATAATAGTGATGCCAGTTATAATACAGCTCTTCAAGTGAGACAAGCCGTTGCTGATTTGTTTTACACTGAGGCATTTTGCTTGACATATGCCCATCAAATCTATACCGATAGAGCTAATACATTGAATACTATCTATAAAACAATGGTAAACAAGGTAGCCACTTATCAAGATGTCTTCCTTGCCAAACAGGCTGCTCTTGCTACTTTAGTTGATGTTTCTAACAACTATACCGCTTATTCAAGTAAATTTACCAATTCCTACTTGGATACTAATTCTCCATTTTCCAGGGATACTGGTGGTTCCATTATTGATGTATCAAATGTTATAATGAAAACTTTATACCAAGATATTAGTGGCCTCAACTTAACAGTATCCAGTGGTGGTTACAATAGTCAGATAGTTGGCACTTTATCATCTGATGCTTCTAGAAATGGTCTTGTTAATATTATTGCTAGTATGACAAATGACCTTTTTTCAAGTCACTTACAAAGTTTGTACAATGCTGTTGGACCTGCTAATATCACCACTGACCAATATTCCGTTAATTTGCGCCCAAAACTGCAGCAGTATTTCAATAGTCATAATCTTGATGTATCATGCGTAACCGGATTTTTCGAACTTGCTAATGTTCCTGGTGCTGTTAATGTTGAATCCCTTCAAGCATTGCAAGCAAATGCAGGAGGACCTAGCTCATACATCTCAGACCAATTTACAGTTCCTTTTCCACCCGTAGGAAGTATTGGAACTAGTGCTATCGTGTGTAATTTAACTACCAGTGTTATTTCTAGTGGTCAGTATAATACACCATATTCAAATGTCGGAGTAGAGAAAGTTCACTATGGTTCAAGTTATGTAAGTAATACTAATCCTAATACTCCCAAATACTTCAGAAATATTCCTTGGTTCATTTATAAGAATATGCATGCTCAAGCTCCTCAACGATTTACTGGTTTGTTGAGTAATATTGACCCTACCAATGATGGCGATGCTTATTACAAATGGCAAACATTTTCTATGCCTTTCCAAGTTGGAGATAGCATTGAATATGCTATTCAAATAACACCCAATCCTCAGCAAATGCATGTTGGACATTCACCTATGAGCCGAAAATGTTTGTTCAAGCTTAACTTGGTATAAGTTTATTATAATAAATAATAATAGTTTATTAGATAGTTGAATATTTATCCTTACGAATCAAGTAAGGATAAATAATTTTTTTTATACACCTTTCATACCAAGGTTAACCTATGTTCTCCAAACTGTCCTTAATTAAGGACATTTTGAAGAATTAGGCGTGCCTTTACATATTTTTCTTACCGTATATGGTAAGAAAAATATTATTATCTCCAGGTCATTTTGACCTGGAGATTAAAGGTTAATCTATACAAACTGTGTGTGAATTTTGTTCTATTAATGCGGTTAGCTTAGGAATATCATATATTTCATTTGGTGGTGTTCCATACATTTTTTTATACGATTCTATTCCTTGCAAGATACCTCCCAACAATTCAGGGTTATAAACACCATTTTCAGGCACTCCATATATTTCTATGTAAGAATATATAACTGGGTCGATTTCTAATGCCATTGGCTCGATTAAAAAGTTTCCACCAATGATATCGGTTGAAATACGGTATAAATATTCGAGCGCTTCAACTG
>Ga0209189_1002963_pt1 | contig 11593 bp, 13 predicted proteins | sample C_130820_EF_Meta_FD_187308 | JGI IMG/M metagenome (GOLD analysis project Ga0209189, IMG submission 187308) | Freshwater microbial communities from Lake Croche, Canada to study carbon cycling - C_130820_EF_MetaG (SPAdes) (version 3) | ecosystem: Environmental > Aquatic > Freshwater > Lake...
CCGCCGGAGGCGCACCTGAGGTGGCCCCGAACGAGATGAAGAAACCGCGTGGCGCCAGACAATCGAGCGTGATCTCGAAGGTGGCTTTGCCGATGGAGTCGAACACCACCGGAAGCATTTTGCCGCCGGTGATTTCTTTCACCCGCGCCAGAATATCCTCGCAAGTGCGGTCGATCACCACATGATAACCATTGGCCAGCGCCAGCGCGCATTTGTCCTTGCCAGCCGCCACACCGATCAGTTTAATGCCGCGCGCTTTGGCCCACTGCCCCGCCAACAGGCCGACACCGCCAGCCGCCGCATACATCAGCGCGAAATCACCGGCCTTGAGCGAGACCGAGCGATCAAGCAGATATTCGACGGTCATCCCCTTCAGCATCACGGCAGCGGCCTGTTCGTCGGTCACGGCAGCGGGGATAGGGAACAGACGTGCGGCCGCCATCACGCGGCGGGTTGCGTAAGAGCCGATATCGCCGCCCTGATAAGCCACCCGGTCACCGACCTTGAGATGGGTGACATCCGGTCCGACCGCTTCCACCACGCCGGCCCCCTCGCTGCCGATCCGGCTGGGCAGCGGCAAAGGATAGACCCCGGCGCGATGGTAGACATCGAGATAGTTGACTCCGACAGCCGTCTGCCGCACGACGGCCTGACCGGCGCCGGGCGCGCCGACCTCGACCTCTTCGAGCACCATTACCTCGGGCTTGCCCTGGCTTTGCATCACGATCGCATGGGATTTCATGGTCTTCTCTCCGTCAGATTAGGGAACAATGGTCGGGTGTTCGAGGGTTTCAAGCACGATCCGCTTGGCGCCTTCGACATGGTCTTTGGCAAGGGACAACGCGTGGCGGCGATCACGATGCTGGATCGCCTCGATCATTGCCACATGTTCGTCCACGAATTGCGAGGGGCCTTTGGGGCCGGACAGCGACACGCTGGTATAGGTCAGCCGGTCGAACTGCTCGATCACATCGCGGGCCACAGCGGCCAGACGGGCATTGCCGCACAGATCGGCAATCGCGATATGGAAATGGCGGTTATAGGCGATCCAGTCCGACAGATCGTCGCTGTCAGGTCCCCGGCGATAGGCATCGAGCCCTTTTAAATGCGCATCGGACTGGTCCATTGCCCGCGAGGCACATTCGCGTTCGAGGATCACCCGCATATCATAGAGTTCGCGCGCATCGGTCAGCGAGACGGGCTTGACGCGATAGCCCTTGCGCGGCAAAATCTCGATCAGGTTTTGCTCCTCCAGTTTCAGCAAGGCATCCCGGATGGGAGATTTGGAGACCGCAAAACGTTCGATCAGCTCGCGTTCCTGGATTTGTGAGCCCGGCCGCAGCGAACATGACAAAATATCGGCCCGCAACTGCCGATAGATTGTGGTTCTCGCCAATTCCGTTGTCTCGGCCACGCGGTCCGGCCTCCCTGTTGCGCCATACCGGCAGCATGTTACGGTCATTCTAGGCACTCGGGGGGTGATACTGCTCCCTCCCAATCCCGCCTTGCGCCAAGATCAGCAAGCAGATCCGGATCGAAACGGCCCGAAACGCTCCCTGCTTGATATTTCAGTTGAACGGCTCACGTCAATATTGGCAAGACACTTCTTGGCAGACCAGCCATGAGCATCGGGAAGTATTGACAATGATCGGCACTATTGTGGAATATCAGATTGTTTACAATCCATCATGGAGACCCACGTTCGATCGCTGGCACCGTAAACTGAGGGACCCGGCCACTGGGGCAACCGTGATGGATCGGGACAAAACTGCCAGCTATGTGATTTTCCCACTAACCAATTCTGCCGGATCGTTTTAAGGACGGTCTGTCCTGTCCGATCGGAAGGCTTGACCCTTCCGGCACCCTATTTTTGAGCGAGTTGACGATCATGGCCAAAGCGAATTTCTCCGGTGTTCTGGTTCCTGCCATTACACCCTATAAACCCGATCTGTCAGTCGATAGCCCCCTGTTCCAGAAGGTCTGTCATTGGCTGATGGCCCAGGGCGCCAATGGTCTGGCCGTGTTCGGCACCACCTCGGAAGCCAATTCGCTGACCAATGCCGAGCGCAAATCATTGCTGGAAGATCTGGTGGCCAGCGGGATAGACCCCTCCGTGCTGCTGCCCGGCACCGGCGAATGTTCGCTGATGGATACGGTCGATATGACCAGACATGCGGTGTCGCTGGGCTGCGGCGGCGTGTTGATGCTGCCGCCGTTCTATTACAAGCCGGTTTCGGATGACGGGCTGTTTGCCTTCTATGCGGAAGTGATCGAGCGGGTCGGATCGTCCGAATTGGGCCTGTGGCTCTACCACATTCCGCAAATGGCCGGCGTCGGCGTGCCGCATGACGTGATCGAGCGGCTGATCAAGCGCTACCCGACCACCGTGCTCGGCATCAAGGATTCCTCGGGCAACTGGGAGAATACCGAAACCATGCTGAAGCGGTTCCCCGGCTTCAAGATCTTCCCGAGTTCGGAAGGCGTGCTGGTCAAGGCGATGCGGCTGGGCGCGGCGGGCTGCATCACCGCGTCGGGCAATATCAATGCTGCCAATATCCGCCATCTGGTTGATCACTGGCAGGATGGAAATGCCGACGAATTGCAGAAGCCCGTGGCATTGGTTCGCGATCTCTTCTCGAAATTCCCGCTGATCCCTGCCGCCAAGGCCTTCCTGTCGGCGGAATTGGGCCAGTCTGGTCTGGCCACCCTGCGGCCGCCGCTGATGGCGCTGTCTCAGGCCCAAACGGACGAATTGCGCAGCAGTCTGAAAGGGGCGGGCCACAGTTTTGCGCCCGCAACCTTCTGAACAGCCATCGGGGTGGATGGATCCGCCCCGCCACCAATGCCAGCCTTCCAACAGGAGAATGACAAGATGTCAGCTTATTGGGTATCCCGTGTGCATGTGACCGATGCCGAAACCTATGGCAAATATGCCGCACTGGCCGGTCCGGCCATCGAGAAGCATGGTGGCGTGTTTCTGGCACGCGGTGGAGCGCAGGTTATTCTTGAAGGCGGCGCCTATGAGCGGACAGTGGTGGCCCGTTTCCCGAGCCTTGAAGCGGCCACAACCTGCTATAATTCGCCCGAATACCAGGCCGCAAAAGTGTTTACGATCGGTTCGTCCGAACGTCATGTGGTGGCGGTTGAAGGTCTGGATTAAGACGGACTCATCAGGTCTGCCCCCGCAAAAGCAAAAAGGCTGGTTAAACCAGCCTTTATTATTGCGACGCTTGCCATCAGATCCCCTATTCCGGGAATTATTGGGACATCCGCACCGGCTGGCTGCGGCTGATGAAGGAGAAACTGGCGGGGCCGGACGAGCCCAGCACCAAAGCTTCCATCATCGGCTCGGGCACAGGAGCGGCCGCCGCCCAATCGAGCAGAATACTGCCCCCGCGGCCGCCACGTAAGCCCACGCTCTGTTCGGTGATCGGAATGAACACCTCGATGGTTGCCATCGGCTTGAGCGTAAAGGCCTGGCCTGCCAGATCGGCAACCAATTCGCCCGAACGATCGAAATAACGGGCAGAAATGACCACAAGAGGCTGGTCCGGCGAGATGTTGCGCAGGGTTACATTGGCTCCCAAATGAACAGTTGTAGCGCCTCCCCCCAAGGCAACCGAGGAGTAAAGCGGAAGATAGCTCTGTTTCTTGATCGAGAGGCTGGAAACAGTCGGATTGACCGTAATCGCTGCCTTGGCGCGATCGGAGTTCAGATCAAACCGCAACGCATTATCGGCCGCGTGGGCTGCAAACCCGATAAATGCCTGCAGGCACATGCCACACAACGCCGCCCCAAAACTCATTTTCATACGCATCATCACGGTCTCCCAAGGCCATGTGCGCCGCACGATGCCTTGCCTCGATTGCTCCTGTCCAGACACGAACGAGGGTGCCAAAAGGCATGTTCATTCGTGTAGGCAGTAGTGATTATAGCATTTCCCGAAATAAACAGGGAGAATTATTATTGCCAGCCTCCAAGAGCGGCAATGATCTCTTTCAACAGGATTGGAATTGCTGGAATGGCCCAGCTAATTGGGCCGTATCCGGAAAATCAACTTAGGCCGCCTGCACCAGTGAGCGCGAGAAGCCGATGACGGTATTTTTCACCGGCTCGGCATTTTTGGGCGGATCCATCGCTTTTTCGCGCAAGGCAATCGAACCACGGATAAAGGCCGCCCAGGCTGCCTGCATCGAGGGCAGATCACCGCGGTCCACCGCCCGTTTCAGGCTCTGGAAATCGGGATTGCTCAACAGCTTGTCGGCGCTGGAAATGGCCGAAGAGAGTGATTTATTACCGGTCAGCGGCTTTCCGATGGCGATCTCTTTGGAGGTCGGGCTGGCAGAATTCAGAGCCGCCATCTGCTGCAACTCGTCAAACATCTGCTGCATCAGGGCCTTGGCCAGTTTGGCATTGCCCGAATTGATCGCGCTGCTCAACTGCAGGGCCTGGCCCATCCCGTTGCTGACTTCGATCTGGTAGCCCTTGTTGCTGTCCTTGACACTGCTGACAGAGCCTGTCGTGCCGATCCGGTCATTATATCCGCTGCGTCCGGCCATGGCGGCACGGGCGGCATCGATATCGTCGCTTTGCAGGGCCTTGCCGACTTTGGTCAGCGGATTGTTGGGATCGCTCAGCACACCCTTAGGCAGACGGGTCGCAAGCTTGTCAAACGCCTCTTTCGCCGCATTCAAATCACCGGATTGCAACGCGCGTGACAGCGAATCGGGTTCGTGATCCCCCTTGCGGCCTGCCAACGACGATGTGTTGGTTTGATAGGCCGAGACGGCTGTCCCGCTGCCAATATCCAACGCCATGACTGATCCCTTTCACAACGAATACACCATCCGTTGCAGGATACCGAGCAAATATCGGGCCAACTGGCGATATGGCCGCGAAAGAGATCAAATGGGAGCCAGAACGATCAAAGATCCGCCGATTGCGGAAGTTTTGCCAGATCGGCCGAAGCAAGGATTTTGCGGCATTCGTCGATCCGTTCAAGTGCCTGGCGCAGGACTTCGCGGTCCTTGGCACTCAACCCCTCGTCGCCCATACCCTCGAACAAAGCGAGTTGCTTAGGCTTGACTTTACGCGGCGGCACCACCGGCTCAAGAGGTTCGGGCGCAAACAGGGCATGATCGGGCGATGGAGCGGCAAAACTCGGTTCCTGACGGCTTTGGCCCGCAAGTGGCGCATGCAAGGGCTCAGGTGCATTCTCGCGCCCAAAGCCTGACGCTGGCCCGGCACCGGAACCACCGAAGGCCGGTTCTATACGGCGTGGCGTTGCTACCGGTTCAAGAGAGGATGGATGGACAGGCTGCTGGACAACCGCAGGAACGGCCTCGTCCAACCCGTCGGGCATATCATCGAAGCCGGCATCAGCGGAAAAACTGTCAGCGGACTGGTCATGGCCGGTTTGTTCGCCAGACGGCGGTATCCGTCCCTCGCGGCCGACGGTCTGGACGAAGCGCGGATTTTCCTCGCGCAGGATCCGTTGCACCCCTTTGATGGTGTAGCCTTCCGCATAGAGCAAATGCTTGATGCCACGCAGCAGATCAACATCATCGGGACGGTAATAACGGCGTCCGCCGCCCCGCTTGACCGGTTTGATTTGGGTGAATCGGGTTTCCCAGAACCTCAGCACATGCTGGGGCAAGTCGAGATCTTCCCCGACTTCACTGATCGTGCGAAACGCGTCTGCGTCTTTTTCCACGATCAGGCTCCTGCTCAGGCGTTCTCAGCCGTCTTGTTGATGCGCTGCTTGAGAATGTTGGAAGGCTTGAAAGAGAGAACCCGACGTGGCTCGATCGGCACTTCGATGCCGGTTTTCGGATTGCGGCCCACGCGTGCGCCCTTGTCGCGCACCACGAAGGAACCGAACGACGAGAGTTTCACGGTCTCGCCTGCAGCCAGAGTGTCAGAAATTTCACGCAAGACCAGCTCAACCAGCTCGGATGAATCCGTGCGGGACAGGCCGATGCGTTGATAAACAGCTTCACTCAATTCGGCACGCGTAATTGTGCGTTGTGTCATTTTGATCCTCCACGAACCGCCATCCGCCCCCAACGGAAAGACAGGCTGTTTCCAATGTTGTTTGAGAAAATCACGACTTTCTGAACCTTGAACGCGGACCATTCAAATCTGGAAATCACTCTCTCGTCAATTTGACGTTAACGTGTTGATAAGGATTTGAAAAGTCACATTGATATCAGAAGTTGGTTTGATATCCGGTTTTTACCATCTGATCAGAGCCGATCCCCATGTGAACCCGCCACCCATCGCTTCGACCAGCACCACATCCCCCTGCTTGATCCGTCCGTCATGACAGGCTGTCGACAAGGCCAGCGGGATCGAGGCGGCCGATGTATTGCCATGATTTTGGACTGTGATCACGACTTTTGCGGGATCAATGGAGAGTTTACGGGCCGTTGCCTCGATAATCCGGCGATTGGCCTGATGCGGCACGAACCAGTCGACATCGGCCGCGGTCAGGCCGGTGGCCGCAAAGGCCTCCTCGATAATCTCGGCCAGAAAATTGACGGCGTAACGGAACACTTCCTTGCCTTCCATCCGCAACATGCCGGTGGTTTTGGTGGAAGACGGGCCGCCGTCGACATAGAGTTTTTCGACATGGCGACCATCTGAACGCAGATGCGTGGACAAAATCCCGCGATCGGTCAGATCGCCCCGCCCCTCTTGCGCTTCGAGCACAACAGCCCCTGCCCCGTCACCGAACAGCACACAGGTGCCACGGTCGTCCCAATCCAGGATCCGCGAAAAGGTTTCCGCACCGATCACCAGCGCGCGCTTGTGCGAACCCGATTGCAGGAACTTGTCGGCTGTCGTCAAAGCAAAGACAAAGCCCGAGCAGACCGCCTGCACATCGAAGGCTGCGCCCTGGGTAATGCCCAGAGCGGCCTGCACCTGCGTGGCCGTCGAGGGAAAGGTATAGTCCGGGGTGGCCGTTGCCAGCACGATCAGATCAATGTCGGACGGCTTCAATCCGGCACTGTCCAATGCCATTTCGGCGGCTTTGGAGGCCAGATGCGAGGTGTTCTCGCCCTCGGCGGCAATATGGCGGTTATGGATACCGGTGCGTTCGACAATCCATTCATCGGATGTATCGACCATTTTGGCCAGTTCAGCATTGCCGAGAACCCGCTGCGGCAGATAATGGCCGCACCCCACGATGACAGAGCGCCGAACAGTCATTCTTCAATTTCCTCGATCGGATGCGCCGGCACACTATCGTCGCGTGCCAGAGTTTCCGTAATTTTTGACAGAAGCTGGTATTTGACCATGTCATAGCCAAGATCGACCGCAGATGCGAACCCCAACGCATCGGTGCCGCCATGGCTTTTGATGACAATGCCGTTCAGGCCCAGAAACACCCCGCCATTGGATTTGCGCGGATCGAGTTTCTCGCGAAGGGCATGGAAGGCCGAGCGGGCCAGAATATAGCCCAGTCGGGTCATCCACGTGCGTTTCATGGCATCGCGAAGGAAACTGGCCAGCTGCTTGGCCGTGCCTTCCGCCGTCTTGAGGGCGATATTGCCGGCAAACCCTTCGGTGACGACCACATCGACAGTGCCATGACCGATGTCATCGCCTTCGACAAAGCCGTGATAGACCATGTTGGGGTAATCGTTTTCGCGCAGCATGCGGGCGGCGAGTTTGACGTCCTCGACCCCCTTCATATCCTCGACCCCGACATTGAGAAGTCCAACCGAGGGGCGCTCGATGTGGAACAGGATACGCGCCATAGCCGCACCCATCACCGCCAGATCGACAAGATGGCGGGCATCGGCCCCGATGGTGGCACCGACATCCAGCACAATGCTTTCGCCGCGCGTGGTCGGCCAGATCCCGGCAATGGCAGGCCGGTCGATCCGTGCCAGCGTGCGCAGGCAGAAGGTCGACATCGCCATCAGCGCGCCGGTATTGCCCGCCGAAATCGCCACATCGGCCTCGCCGAGTTTGACCGCCTCGATCGCACGCCACATCGACGACACGCCGCGGCCATGCCGCAAGGCCATACCGGGCTTGGCATCCATGGCAATCGAGACATCGCAATGGTGGAAGGTGGTGGCCTTGGCCAATTGGGGATGGGCTTCGAGCAAAGGCAGGCACAGGGCGGAATCGCCATACATCACAAAGACAACGCCGGGATGGCGCTGCAGTGTCAAAGCCGCTCCGGGGATCACGACAGAGGGGCCGTGGTCACCGCCCATGGCATCGAGGGCAATCCTAACCTGATGTTGCATCGTTGCGTATCACATATCACTGGCGACCAGCGACCGAAGGCCATCCTGTCGGATCACATTCGTGCACAAAGCCGGATGAGGCGCAACATGCGCCTTTCGCATGGGACAATAGACGAGGGCGCGCCCGAGGCAACCAAGAAATCACGATTGCCACATCAATCGGTCCGATTTCACGCGCATATCGGCAATTATGTCAGCTTTTTCAGGGCTGCGAAGGGATGCTCTTCCTCCGTGTCAAGTTCGAAAGAGAATTCGACACCGGGTTTGCGCGGATAGGGATCGAGACTCAGGGCCAGAAATTCAGCCAGCAGCGAGCCCAGGTCAATCATGCCGTTAACGATCGGATCGGGGGAGTCGAGTGGCGCCTCCTCGTCGTCCAGATCGGGCGCATCCGGAGAAAACCGCAGATCGATCTCCTCGACCACATCGGTTTCGAACGGATCGAGCGAAACCACACAGATCTGTTCGATATGCGCCTTCACCTCGCCTTTGGCGACAACCTCGCGTCCCTTGCGCTTGAGGCTGAAATGCCCGGTCAGCGAGGCGATATCGGCCAGATTGAACACTTTGGCCAGCCGTTTGCGGTCGGTTTCGGGCACGTCTATGGTAATATCCATCCCGCGGTCGGGAATATCGTCAACGCGGATCGGATGGGAGAAAAACGGCTCATCGGTCATGGCAGCACCTTGTTGGTCACAGATCGGGGTGTGGTCAGGCAGGATCGGGAAACAGATGGTCGGCCAGAATGATCCGGTCAAGATCACACTGGCTCAATGCCGCGCTCACTTGCGCCAGATAATCGATCCAAAAGCGTTGTTGGGCAAGACTGGCCTGCTCGCCCAGCAGATTGCGGCGCAGGACAGCGGCCAGAGCCTCCCCTTCACCCGAGATCATGGCCTCCTCATAGGCCTTGGCGCGCCCCAGAAAGGCGGCCGCTATATTTTTCATCCGCTTGGGGATAACCACATCGCCGACCCCCAATTCGCGCAAGGCCTCCTCGAAGCCAAGAAACAGCCGGTCCACCACATCATTGGCCAGCTCGTCCGCCGGTTTCGGCAAAGCCTGCATCCGCTGCATCAGCAGGACCGCATGCAGGGTCACGCAATCGAAGCGGCCATCCAGCGTATCGGGCACACCCCATTGCGCATAGAAAGCAGGCCGACGTGCAGCTTCCACCACCGCCTGATGCAGCCGGTCGACAATCTCGCGATTGCCGCTTCTGCGCCCCATAAAACCCAACAGCCTGCCCAACATCTCGCTATCTCCCGATCATCGCCGCCACCCCGAACCAGCACGGACACACCGGCAGGGAAAGGAGCTGTTCTTGCTTTTAACGCAGTGGCGGGTTAGGGCAAGGTTAAGAGGTATAAACCTTCGGAAGTCAAAGTGTGAATTGATGGCGATGGTGATATTCACATTCCTTGAATTCCCTGCCATGAGTATGATGCCACTATTGGTCTGAACGGTATAGCTGCGACGCAAACGGAGACAATGACGATGAAACGCTCTGGAAACCTTCATCCCAAGCCCTGTGCTGCGTCCACAAGCCGCTCCCTGTCCTCGCGCATGCTTGGCAAGGCTCTCGCTTTGACGCTGCTGGCCTCCACCAGCGCTTTCACCCTCGCCGGTTGCGCCGGAGAACAATTGACGCAGGGCTACCTGCTCGATGAAGTCCAGTTGGCCAAGCTGAAGCCGGGCATGGATGCCCAGGCGGTGCTGCAAACCATGGGTTCGCCATCCACCGTCTCGACCGTGGGTAGCCAGACCTGGTATTACGTCTCCGAGAAGATGGAAGTCGGCCTGCGCTTCATGGGCCCCAAAGTGGTAGACCGCCATGTGGTGGTTATTAACTTCACCAAAAACAACAAGGTGGAAAAAATCGCCAATTACGGCTTGCAGGATGGCGTGGTGTTCGATTTCGTCTCGCGCACCACTCCGACAGGCGGCAACGAGCCCACCTTGCTGCGCCAGTTGCTGCGCGCCACCGGCCAGATGCCGTCTTGATCGGCTTTTCCTGATCTTCTGCTTTATTCCAGCAGCAACCCATAAAAAAAGCCCCGCCGAAGCGGGGCTTTTCTTTTCTCACGTCGATCAAGCCATATGGGCCAGGACGGCAATCAGCAGCAAGGCCACGATATTGGTGATCTTGATCGCCGGATTGACCGCCGGGCCAGCAGTGTCCTTGTAGGGGTCGCCGACGGTATCGCCGGTCACCGAGGCCTTGTGCGCCTCCGAGCCTTTGAGATGGGTCACGCCGTCTTTGTCGATGAAGCCGTCTTCAAAGCTCTTTTTGGCATTGTCCCATGCCCCGCCGCCCGATGTCATGGAAATCGCGACGAACAGGCCGTTGACGATCACGCCGAGCAGCATGGCGCCCAGAGCCGCGAAAGCCGAAGCCTTCGAGCCGGAAATCGCCAGCACGCCGAAATAGGCCACCAGAGGTGCCAGAACCGGCAGCAGGGACGGGATGATCATTTCATGGATCGCCGCCTTGGTCAGCATGTCCACCGCACGGGCATAGTCAGGCTTGTCGGTGCCCAGCATGATCCCCGGCTTTTCCTTGAACTGGCGGCGTACTTCTTCCACCACCGAACCGGCAGCGCGGCCCACGGCGGTCATCGCAATGCCCCCGAACAGATAGGGGATCAACCCGCCGAAGATCAGACCAGCCACCACATAGGGGTTGGACAGATCGAACGAGACCTTGCCGACATCCTTGAAATAGGCCGCACCCGACTTGGAAAAGGCCTCCAGATCGTTGGTATAGGCTGCAAACAGCACCAGAGCCCCCAGACCGGCCGAACCGATGGCATAGCCTTTGGTGACCGCCTTGGTGGTGTTGCCGACCGCATCGAGCGCGTCGGTCGAGTGACGCACTTCCTTGGGCAGACCGGCCATTTCGGCAATGCCGCCGGCATTGTCGGTGACGGGACCGAAGGCATCGAGGGCCACGATCATGCCGGCCAGACCGAGCATGGTTGTCACCGCAATCGCGGTGCCGAACAAGCCGGCCAGCTGGTAGGTCGAGATGATCCCGGCCACAATCGCCATGGCAGGCAGAGCGGTCGATTCAAGCGACACGGCCAGACCCTGAATGACGTTGGTCCCGTGCCCGGTCACCGAAGCCTGGGCGATGGAGACCACAGGACGCTTGCCCGTTGCGGTATAGTATTCTGTGATCCAGACGATCAGACCTGTCACAATCAGGCCAACCACACCGCACAGGAACAGGTTCTTGCCGGTGATGACCATGCCAGAGACGGTCCCGATGCTGTCCCAACCGACCACATAATGGGTAGCGGCAGCCAGACCGAACAGCGACAGGATG
>Ga0209189_1002968_pt1 | contig 11582 bp, 14 predicted proteins | sample C_130820_EF_Meta_FD_187308 | JGI IMG/M metagenome (GOLD analysis project Ga0209189, IMG submission 187308) | Freshwater microbial communities from Lake Croche, Canada to study carbon cycling - C_130820_EF_MetaG (SPAdes) (version 3) | ecosystem: Environmental > Aquatic > Freshwater > Lake...
GTGTAATTTATCCATGGGTTCACAGTATACGATTCGTGAGTGGTCGGCACTGTCCCGCCCTCCTTGGTGGTTGTGCTGTAGCGGCTGATCTCAAAAGAAAAATGTACCGGCAAAGTAGATGGATTCCGGTGTGCGCACTCGCCACCTCAAGGCCAAGATCCTTGCACAGCTTCATCCTACCACGGTCGGGGGCTACGAAAAGCTAGATCGCAAAGACTCTCTGACCAGAGGCTTTTATAATAGTATTACAGTACGAGGTAATTATACAGCACCTAGTGTAGTTGGCTGTATCCCGTGTAATAGTTTTACGCCGATCCTCATCCCGTGTGGCCCAGGCGGCTGCGTCCAGCAGTTTTGCGCCCGTCATCAATTCTAAGCGCACAGTAGATGGCCGAAGCATTGGTAGCCGCCGAATCAATTCTGGCCCTGACACCCATCATTATTAAAAAGACACCCCTGGATCCGCTATCTGCCATATGGTCGCGGCTCCTGAGTACAGCAGTGCTCGGTTATGGACTAGCAGATGACCAGCGTATCGGGCTACGTGAGATGGGGGGTGCCCTCGCTCTAGGCTATGCGAATCTCCTCCACGTGGCCTCTAGTTATGAGTCCTTTCGGCATCTGCCCGCAGGCCAGGCCATGAGTATTCTCTACACCTATCCGCTCTTGAATCTACTCTTCGTCGCGCATTTCAATAATGAAACAATCACGCCACGTGAATACGGCCTCATTGCATCTGCCGCAGTTGGCTCTATATTATTGAATCTCAATCCCGGTAAGACAGCACCTCCAGTATCAGGCGGAGACGTCAATCCCCTGTGGGGTCTGGCCATGGCGATTGTCATGACGCTCACCGAGTCAGGCATGCACACCATTCTGCGTATTATGGCATGGAAAGATGCAGCCAAGGCCGTGTGGATTGTGAACTCTAGTGCGTCTCTGTGGCTGGGTGGTGCCATGCTCGTCCAGGGCTTTATTGAGTCCGAACGCCCGCCCTGGTCCGGTACATGGTGGGACCGATTTCTGCTTACCAGCTATCACTCTATTTCGGTATTTGCCGGTTACTGGCTGCGCTATTATGCCGTACCCCGTCTATCGTCATCGGTCTATTCTATGCTCAGTTACTCCGGTCTTCTGGCCGCCTATGTCTTCGGTATCGTATTTCTGGGAGAAGTCCCTGGTTGGCAGTCTGCCGTCGGTGCGTTCATCATCGTATGCGCGGGCTTGGCGTTACAATTAGAGACAGCGAAATAATTTTCTCATGTTAAAGTATAATATGAGTGTGTGCGACAGCCCTGGTTGCAGTCTGCTAAAGCACACCAACCCGGCTAATAATGGGGGTAACTATTGCTGTGCACGGTGTAAGGGCAGCCCCAATGAGCACGGCCCTAGGTGTCAAACGCGTTTAAATGTCCGTGCCGCTAAATCCTATCTTATTGCCAATTCTGTTAAGCTGGCAAAGGATACCGCAACAGGACCTACGGCGCTTATATTGACATGGAGGACGACGAATATAACCACGTGTTGCGATATCAACATTAAAGGTAAGCTCGCCGACAATACTCCGCTAAATCTGACGTATAGTGTAGAGGCTGAAAACGGAGTATACTCTGTTAATTTGTTTTTGGCTAATCAAATTCCTGCAAAAAAAAGCAAGATTGTTTGTAAATTTCAGCCACTTGACCCCAATAGCCCCGCTAACGCTCCCCCCCTTCCTCTTGGTAAACCATTAACGCTTACATTAATGAATCCGTACAAATAATGGGCTAAACGGAAACGTCTCTAAGCGGTAGAGATGTCCTCAATAAAACGTCTTGTGGATCTCGTGAACCGCGGCCCAAAAGACGCTTTTTTTACACCGTTGGAAGCCAGCGAGACTGTGTTTCACCGTCGCACTGAACGCTATCACAATGTTGTGCCCGAAATTAGAGAAATCGGGTTCAAGGGATCGGCGACGTGGGGCGGACGCATCACGATTCCGCTGACCCGACAGGATTCCGGTGACCTCCTTCAATGGCTAGCAGTGCGGCTGGAGCCCGGCTCGATCTATGGTGCCGCCGTCGATAATCGGCTGCGGGAGGACTGGACATTCGCCGATATCAGTGGCTCATGGCGGTACACGGATTCGCTGGGCACGGCCGCCATCGCGCTCGTGGAGTTCGAAATCGGTGATACCCTCGTGGAGACGTGGCCGGGCGAGTGGATGGATGTGTGGTCGCGGACCTGGATTGACGCGGGACGCGCGGGCGTGTGGGACACGGATATCTTTGGACTAACGAATGTGGCTAATGGTGTCTACTGTTGGCTGCCACTCGCGCTGCTGCGACGGGTCGGCACGGCCTTTCCGCTGCTTTCCGTAAACCAGGAGATCCGTGTACATGTGACCTTCCGACCGTACGCCGACGTGGTTCGCATGGTGGACCGTGACCGCACGACACCCTGCGAGGTGCCGACCAGCGTCACACTGCTAGACCTATCGGGATCGCCCGTGACATTTCCAGTATCCGGAACACCCACGTTCACCACCAAGATACTAGCAGGTGTGACGTTGACGGAGGATCCGCTTCGCAACGGCTATCTGAGGGCGCCCCTAGAGCTTCTATATGAACCGGTGTCCTATTCGCGGTTTGACATGCCGCTTTCGGTTACGGGAAAATGGTCGGCGCAGTTTCCGCTGACGTTCAATGGGCCGCTGCGCGAGATCGCCTTCTTTTTGCGGCGCAAAGATGTGTGGAAACGATCTACGTGGACCGACTATAGTCGGACCGGATCGGCCGCCGTCAACAGCGAAAACGCACTGCTAGTTTCGGCACGGCTCTGGGTAGATAATGCAGTGTGGCGCGAGGATTCGGAGGCGTGGTGGCGAGTAGAATATGGGCGCTGCCATCGCGGCGGTGTGCGACTCGCCGCGGGATTTGTCTATGGGCTCGTGTTTGGTGGCTCCTTGGGTGCCGAAGAGCTGCAGCCGGGTGCCACGATCAATGCCTCTAGGGCCAAGCTGCGTCTGGAACTGACGATGAAGGGTGAGGGGAACTGGGATCTCCATGTCTTTGGAATAGGACTCAACTGGATGCGTTTTTTGCAAGGCATGGCCGTGCCGCTGTTCAGGGATTAAAGCCAGTGCAAAAAAGGAAGGATATATGCAGATCTTTGTGAAGACCCTGACTGGCAAGACCATTACCCTTGATGTGGAGGGTTCGGACACGATTGAGGGCATCAAGGCCAAGATTCAGGACAAGGAGGGCATCCCGCCAGACCAGCAGCGTCTCATCTTTGCAGGCAAGCAGCTGGAGGACGGTCGCACTCTGAGCGACTACAACATTCAGAAGGAGTCTACGCTTCACTTGGTGCTCTAAGTCCAGTCAATGATGAGGACCTGTATTTGTTGTCCTGGGAAACCGATAAACTCGGGGTCAAGCGTGCTGGACATGGTTCCGTTATGTACGCGCAGAGTGATGGTAGAATCTGGAAAGAGCTCTTGAAGACCGGCTACGATGTCTAGCATGTTGGGGGAATAGAAGTCGTTAAATATTCCAGGGAGATGCGCTGACATGAAATGATGGCTGAATGTTGTATCTGCGCTGCGTGATGCTTGGTTAATAACTTGGGAATAGATGTAGTTCACAATCTCCCTTACTTTCCTCACGCGTTCCTCCTCTTGCTTCTTGGCATAGAGACCGCGTAACTCGTCGCGAGTGACCTGTCTTGAGGTCATGGTACACCGTAAATACGAATGGGTTATAGCATCAAGTTTTTGTGTGTAGTCCTTGTCTAAACACAAAAACAGCGCGTTACATAGAATAAATGTCAACCTGGCGCCCAAGTGCAGCAGTCTTGGCAGAAATACAGAGACTAAATCCCGGTGGCATTGTGCCATACAGCGCACCGTCCGGACCAGCACCATTGTTGGATCCTGAAGGAAGGGGAGCCCTTGGAAAAGCGGCCAAACCGACGGGCAAAGCTGGTCCTGGCCCGCGAGGGACATATGGAGGCCCGAATAGATTTGGACAAGGCGGAGGAAGGCGCACCAAGCACAGGCGTAAGCGTACTACCCGTAAACGCGGTCGCACACTGGTGAGACGTTCGCCGCCCCAACTAAGGTAATGTGGACAGTCATACTCTTTCTGCTAGTCCTCCTTGGGCTCAACTGGTGGGATTATAGCACGACGGTCCAGGAATATACGATTTCGCAGCCCAAACACGGCGACGAGGTGGCGGCGATTATTGGAGACAAGACCCCGATAGTGGTGGAAATTCCCGTGGCCAAAGACGATGTTGAGGTGGGTCTGGCCGATCTGGAGTCGGCCCGGCGTTGGTGGTGGTTGCCGCTCAGTTGTTACGAGGCCAAAACGGGACTAGCATGGGTCAGTGCGGAGCGTGAGTGGGTCGGCTCGGTAGACGGTGAAAAGACGGTGTGGCTGGTGCATCCGAGGTATCGGCGGTTTTTGCCAGAGGAACCCGTGGATCCCTGGGCGCTAACGAAGGAGACGACGCCCTATATTGGCAGGGTCCAGTATATTGAAGTTCTGTTGAAGCCCGGCTGGTGTCTCGGTGTGCCGGCACACTGGGGCTACGCCATGCGGGGTGCCGGTGCTTCCTGGCGGGCTGAGCAGAACTCGCCTGTGTCCTATCTGCGGCAGCTGTTTACACCGAAAACCGAGGAGGACGAATAATGGACTCGCTCGTGCTCGGGCTCTGCACGGACAATGTGGTCACCGTGCTTCATCCGTCATCTACAATTGAATGTAGTAGCAGCAATATCCAGACCGGAACGGTCGCACTCGGTACGTCCTTCTTCGTGCCCGCACCCACACTCGTCACTGGCTATATTACGGCCACTGTAGTCACGGGAACGGTCACTGTGACCCTGAACGGAACGACGATCAATACGCCATATGTTGTGGCACCGACCGCGACCATTCCCTTCACCTTCTTCTCATCCGGGAATGTCATACTGGCTATCGCCGGTGCAACAGGGACCGTCACATATCAGTATCTGACCTAAGGGTTCCGCCGTATATCTTAGGAGGTATGTCCGAACCAGAATCAGAGTATGAGACCGACTCCGACGTCACTGCTAGTACCGAGGAGTCCGTATTTCAGGGCGGCGATGGCCAGATGGAGGCCATGGATCACTGGCGGCTAGCCGCCCACGAACTCGTGCCGCCACCAGGACAGGCCGCCACGTCTCCGCCTTCGGCGGATCATCATGGTGATGAGCCCATACAACCCCGTGGTGGCTTTGAAGAACGTTCTGAGGTCAATGTGGTCATGGTCTCCAGTCTTGACCGCGACCAACAAGTCTATCCGCTACCGACGCAGCTCCGACTGAATCTGCCCCGTATCTATCGCAACGTGACCCGTATTGACATTATTCAAGTCAAGTTCTTCTGCGGCCTCTATGCCATAGCAGCGGCCCGACGGAATACTACGCTGAAATTCAAGGTCGGAGCTACGACCTATACGATCACGGTGCCAGATGGCACATATTCACTGACCGCGCTCATGAACGAGGTGACGAGCCGAATGACCAGCGCTGCGGGGAGTCCGTATACGGTGACGTATAACCAGGTCACGGGCCGTATTACTATCACCGGCGCCGCATTCACACTGTTATTCCGATCAGGTCTGCCCGCCTTTTACAAGAAGCCGCCCTATAGCGAGTGGGGCCTCGGCTGGGTGCTGGGCTGGAACACGCCCGCTGATATCTCTGGGGTGTCTATAACGGCCGACGCATTTCCCCGAATCCAGGACGACTACATCTTCCTCCAATTAAATGAGACCGAGTATATGAATGAGGTGGACCACACTGATATAGAAACGGGACTAGCACAAAGGTCCACTGGTCAGGTCTCCCATTATTTCGGCAAGCTGTTGCTTAATAACTTCGGCTGTTGGGCCCAGACATTTATTGAGGCTCCCAAGCGCTTCCAGCCCGTGTTAGGACGCCTGGATCGTCTGAGCTTTACCTGGACGGACAGACATGGTGATCCGCTGATCGGGGTGAATGCGGCTTCGTGTGACTGGCACATGACGCTGCGCATCATTGAAATTGTGGATGCGCCGACTGCCGCGTCAACAGTGGGGCTGCCGCTAGAAAACGCCGGCCTTAGGTAGATGGAGGACTTTGCGAAAGCACCGCCAGATACCTCTGGTTGGTATCAGACGCAGTATGGCTGTCTGCGCACAGACCCCACGCTGATCGCCCGATTCTATGCTTTTCCCGATGTGGTGCTGCCGATTGCGCCACTCACGCCGGCCCCCGCCTCGCAGGTGTGCGGCTCTGCCTTGTGCCGGCCGTCCTCAGGACAGCAGGTGAATTGTGTCCAGTATGATACTGCGTGGCCCATGGAACGAGTGGACTCGGCGCCCATCGTGACCGCGTCGCTGAATCATCCGCAGTTCGCTTTTCACACATGGGGTCCTGCTACTCCCGCCCAGATGGACATGGAGAGCTCTCTGCGCGGCCTGGGCCTACCGATTTCCAAAAATCAGGCAGTGCTGCCACTCAATGGGCCGCTCTTTCAGAGCATGGCTCCGCCACCTGTGACCGGTCTGCCCGAGGGTGTCCAGAATGCATGTAATCCGGTGGCCGCGATGGTTCATGGTCGCGACAGGTATCGTGAGTCTGAGGATGCTGCTGCGTCCGCAGCATCTAGTCGCCTATTCCATAATTCTACGCTGCTGGATACGGCCAAGCTGCGGCCTCGTAGGCTGCCGGATCGCGGACAGGATTATTATAGTTAGCGTAGAGTCGGCGGCTTCATTGGCTGCATAAAATCAAGGGGCAGCGTGATACGAAGCACGCCGGTATCGTTCTTCCGAACAAACGTGATATCCAGACCCTCCATACGTTGACGGAGCGCATCTATATAGGAAGGCGCGCCGCTGACTTCTGTCCAGGTGTTTGACGAGTTTACCAGATAGTATTTACCTGTGAGGAGACTAACATTGTCGCCGCGAAAGCCTGGATACAGATGGGTATGGACGCCGTATTCTATAGTATTTTTTCCGGCGGAGCATGCCGCCATCATATCTTCCTCGATGGTTGTCATTGTCACATGGCGGATGCGGCCCTTTTGTTCTACATAGAGCGGCAGCGTGCCCGCAATGTAGCGCTTCAGTTCCTCGTTGGCTTTTGTGAAGAGTTCATGGACTCGTTCTACCACAGTCGGTTGCGCCGGCTGTGGTGGTGCGACAGCATTTCTGTAACGCTCTTGAAGAATACGAAGCATACTATTGCTAACGTCCCGCATGAGCTGTCATATTTTGCTGACTAAAGTAGATGTGGCGACTGATACGACGTGTCGTGTATCTGCCGGGCTCACAGAATACACTGGAGGTCTGGGGCGTTAATCGGCCTATTCCTGGACTGCGCACAGTGGCGGCGCCGCCGTTTACTGATGCAGATGATCCGTTACGGTCTAGTTGTAGCCTAGTGCTGAAGCTAGGCGACGACTATGTGACGTGGGACAATATGGATGAATTTTTGGGCGTGGCCGAAGCGGCCGGATATACGGTCAGTGGGTTTAACGATCCTTATTCAACGATCGTTTTACGATTTACCGTTAAAAAATAGTAGCCTAGTATGTAATGCACGGGTTAGTGCATTTGGTTCTGACTTCTTGTTAAGATTCTTAGGCTTCTTGGGCTTCTTGGTAGTGGTTGGCTTCGTAGTGGTTGGCTTCTTGGACTTCTTGCGTTTGGTTGTGGTAGTTGTGGTAGTTGTGGTTGCTGGCAGCGTTGTAGTTGGCAGCGTTGTAGTTGGCCCAGAAGGAGTTATAATTTTTGCTGTAGCATAAGTAGGATCATTTAGATCTCCAAACCCAGAGAATATGAAATACTCCGTATTTCCTCTAAGTCCTACAAATGTATATGGGTTAGTACCAGTACAGTATATTAGTATATTCCCATCAAAAAGCGTTGGTGTATAATGCGTAGCATCAGGAAACGTAACCGTAAGTTCACTATCTGTGATATTGGTTACAGTAATAATGTAACCATCTAATAGAGTAACAGATCCTAAGGGCGTTGGTTCCTTTGGTGGCTGCGTTGTGGTTGTGGTTGCAGGCTGAGTGGTTGCCTCAGTGGTTGTGGTTGCCTCAGTGGTTGTGGTTGTGGTTGCAGGCTGAGTGGTTGTGGTTGTGGTTGCAGGCTGAGTGGTTGTGGTTGTGGTTGCAGGCTGAGTGGTTGTGGTTGTAGGCTGAGTGGTTGCCTCCGTGGTTGTGGTTGTGGTTGTGGTTATGGTTGTGGTTGTGGTAGTTGGTCCTAGATTTGAAATATTAATACTACCACCCATGCTTGAATGAAATTGACAAACATAATATAAAGTACTAGGAGCATCAAATGGAACAGAAAATGTTAGTACACCAGTCGCTGTACCATTATTAGTTATACCTGTATTATATACGTTATTAGAATTATATGGTCTTTCCACAGTTTGAATCCAGAATGGATGTCCAGATGCATTTACATTAAAATTATATGTAGACCCGCGTAATAAATTTAAGGTTGGATTTGATGAACCATCAATAACATAATTACCAGCTGAATTATTAGTAACAAAATATGTTGTTGGCTGTGTTGTCAATGGCTGCGTGGTTGTTGTGGTTGATGGCTCCATGGTTGTTGCCTGCGTTGTTGTGGTTGTTGCCTGCGTTGTTGTGGTTGTTGGCTGCGTGGTTGTTGTAGTTGCCTGCGTTGTTGTAGTTGCCTGCGTTGTTGTAGTTGCCTGCGTTGTTGTGGTTGCCTGCGTTGTTGTGGTTGTTGGCTCCGTGGTTGTTGTGATTGCAGACTCTGAAGGCGTTACCAGAATAAAGCCTCCAGTAATATTGTTATACAAAATCCTCACACTATACGCAGAATTAGCACTAAGTCCTGAAAAGATATATGGATTATTACCAGTAGGGGAAATTTTGGTACCCTCATTATAATCAAGTGTGGGTACAACACTCGGAGTATCAGGCAAAGTCAATGTAAACCCGTTCGACGACAAATTATCAATAAAAACGGTATAAGAATCAGTCAGCATAACACTATTAGGAGGGAATGGAGTTATGACTACAGGCGTAGGACCAGGTGTTACAAATTGTCCTCTATTTAACCCATTATCACCAGTCACATCAAATACTATAGTATATTCTGTACTCGGAGTGAGTCCAATAAATGTAGAATACTGTTCTACAGAGTCCCTAGGGTTCCCACCATAGCCATAAATATCACTACTTTTCACATATGGTTTTGGAAATAGTCGTGGATACCGCATTCTGTCATCGCTCCACGTAATGGTCACTCCATTTTCTGTTATATCTGACGCATATGCAACATAAGTATACCCAGACAGATTAGTTCCCAAAGAACTAATTAGATTTATTGTAGCCGTCGTTACATCAGGGGGTGTAGCCGCGGCAGGGGATGTGTATGTTCCTGTAGTAGGAACATTTGTAGTACCTACTGTAACCACACTAAAGATAACTGTAAATGTTGTGCCGGGAGGAAGACCAGAAAAGCGTGCTAGGCCAGTATCAAGAACACTAGGCCGATATATCACACCATTTGCATTGAGTCTAGGATCTGAATATAAATATGTTGAATCTTGCCACTTAAGTGATACAGCAGTCCTAGATATATTCGTAGCTTCTACAATATATCCAGTTCCTAGAGTGATATCTACCTTAGTAGGCATTTGGAATACCGCCATTTCTATAAAGGCTATTTATTTTTGAACGCGCGTAGCAAAAAAGAGTAACCTGGCGTGCAGTGCGCTACGCTTCTTGGGCTTCTTGGGCTTCTTGGGCTTCTTGGACTTCTTACGTTTGGTTGTCGGCTTGGTTGTTGGCGTGGTTGTTGTGGATGTAATTGGCGTAGTCGTCGGCTTGGTTGTTGTGGTTGTTGTGGATGTAATTGGCGTAGTCGTCGGCTTGGTTGTTGTGGTTGTTGTGGATGTAATTGGCGTAGTCGTCGGCTTGGTTGTTGTGGTTGTTGTGGTTGTTGTGGTTGTGGTTGTTTGGTTGATTGTTAATACAAAAGGTATGTTTGAACCGACCGACGTCCATATTTCACCTGTACCAGGAGTCATTATAGGAAACCCTGTAAGATACTGGATGGCAGCACTATCTGACCAACCATTTGATGAGCCACAGTTGTTAGTTATTATGGCTGAGTGTGGACGTACCCCCACTATCCCGCCAGCGCCAGAGCCAATAGTCCCCGTATTATAACAATTAGTGATTGTTCCTTTAGCGCCAGCTCCTATAATCCCGCCACCATCTGTGTCTATAGCCCCCGTATTATAACAATTTATGACGGTGTTGTTGCCGGTAGGGTTTAATCCCATAATTCCACCAGCGCCAACGCCAATAGCCCCTGTATTATAACAGTTTACAGCAGTTCCATTAGCCTGATATCCATAAATTCCGCCGCCCGTTTCTCCAATAGCCGCCGTATTATAACAGTTTGTGGCAGTTCCGTTAGAATAATTCCCCATAATTCCGCTAGCTCTGAAACCAATAACTCCCGTATTATAACAGTTTGTAGCTGTGCCTCTAGCATTGGGCCCGAAAATCCCACCACCGTGCTTACTAATAGCTCCACTATTAGAACAGCGTAAGGCAGTTCCATTAGAAGCATACCCAAAAATTCCACCACCGTCCTCACCAATTGGCCCCTTATTAGTACAGTTCGTAGCTGTTCCGTCTATACGTGATCCAAAAAACCATCCTGGACCATCACCTGCTTTTAAGCTACTGCCGGAAGAATCCATTCCCAGATTATTCACGGACACATCGCAGGGAAATAGGCCATTCCAGTTCGGGTTACTGACTGCAGTAATGGTAAACCCATTGCCATTAAACACGATGTTCGTGCCAGATGTATCGCTACAACTGAACCCTGTGCTTAAGTTCAAGTTACTGGTCAGGTTATATGTAGTATTTTTCACGAGTACACCGTTGAATGTAGCGCCTACATTAACTGCCATTTCTATAAAGGCTATTTATTTTTGAACGCGCGTAGCAAAAAAGAGTAACCTGGCATGCAGTGCGCTACGCTTCTTGGGCTTCTTGGGCCGCCTAGGCTTCCTGCGTCTGTTTTTCTTGGTTGTCGTGGTCGGTTGCGTCGTCGCCTGCGTTGTTGCCTGTGTTGTTGCCTGCGTTGTTGCCTGTGTAGTTGTGGTCACCTGCGTTGTCGCTTGCGTTGTTGCCTGTGTTGTTGCCTGCGTTGTTGCCTGTGTAGTTGTGGTCACCTGCGTTGTCGCTTGCGTTGTTGTGGTTGTTGTGGTTGTGGTTGTGGTTTGGTTGATTGTTAATACAAAAGGTATGTTTGAACCGACCGACGTCCATATTTCACCTGTACCAGGAGTCATTATAGGAAACCCTGTAAGATACTGGATGGCAGCACTATCTGACCAACCGGCACTTGAGCCGCTATTGACAAGTACGCTTTTTGCGTTAGGCACCACGATCCCGCCAGCGCCAGAGGCAACAGCTCCTGCATTATAACAATTAGTGATTGGGACATTTCCAGTGCTAAAAAGCCCCAAAATCCCGCCTCCTCCACTAATATCTCCCGTATTATAACAATTC
>Ga0209189_1002971_pt1 | contig 11579 bp, 14 predicted proteins | sample C_130820_EF_Meta_FD_187308 | JGI IMG/M metagenome (GOLD analysis project Ga0209189, IMG submission 187308) | Freshwater microbial communities from Lake Croche, Canada to study carbon cycling - C_130820_EF_MetaG (SPAdes) (version 3) | ecosystem: Environmental > Aquatic > Freshwater > Lake...
ACAGCAATTGTATCACCAGTAGAGTTAAATGCGACGACGTTTCCCTGGCCTGTTGGCAATGTTGCTGGGTCAGCGTATTTAGTTCCAAATCCAGAAGCTGACCATGGATAGGCTGAAACAAATGGTGTTGTCCCACAAGCAACAGCAATAGCGGAACTGCTGGGACTAAAAGCGACGCCATTCCCAAAGCCTGTTGGTAACGTCGTCGGATCGGCATACTTGGTTCCAAAGCCAGAGCCTGACCATGGATAAGTTGAAACAAATGGCGTTATGTCATGAGCAACAGCAATAGCAGAGCCATCTGGACTAAATGCTACGCCACGCCCAGTACCTGTCGGCAATGTGGCCGGGTTAGCATACTTAGTTCCAAATCCAGAACCTGACCATGGATACGCAGATACAAATGGTGACGTATTGTGGCTGACAGCAATTGTATCACCAGTAGAGTTAAATGCTACGCCACGCCCAGTGCCTGTTGGTAACGTCGTCGGATTGGCATACTTGGTGCCAAATCCAGAGCCTGACCATGGATATGCCGACACAAACGGCGTTGTGAGGTGAGCAACAGCAATAGCGGAACTGTCGGGACTGAAGGCAATGCCAATTCCAGTGCCTGTCGGTAATGTTGATGGGTTGGCATATTTAGTTCCAAAGCCAGAGCCTGACCATGGATAAGTTGAAACAAATGGCGTTGTGCTGTGAGCGACAGCAATAGCAGAGCCATTTGGACTAAATGCTACACCATTCCCCTGGTCTGTCGGTAAAGTTGCTGGATTAGCATACTTAGTTCCAAACCCACTAGAAGACCAAGGATACGCCGTCACATACGGAGATGAATCGTGAGCAACAGCAATCTGCTGAGCCGGATACCCGCCGGATGTGAAGGCGACGGCATAACCATCGCTGCTCACGGCGGTTGATGGATTGGCGTATTTCGCCCCGAAGCCGCTTGAGGACCACGCATAGACTGCGATGTTGGGGCTGGTACTATGCGCCACAGCAAGGGCTGTAGCGTCTCCGCTAAAAGCAACGCCGCGCCCCGTGCTGGTGGGAAGCGTGGATGGGTTTGCGTATTTGGTTCCAAAGCCGCTTGATGACCATGGATACGCATATATATATGGTGTTGCGTCTGTTGTCACAGCAATAGCGTCGTTGTTAGGGCTAAAAGCCACGCCATTTCCATTAAATCCACCCGGCAAAGTTGCAGGGTCAGAGTATTTAGTTCCAAAACCAGAGCCTGACCATGGGTATGCTGTTATGTAGGGGCTGGCATCGTGCGCGACAGCTATTGCGGTTCCAGAAGGACTGAATGCGACGCTCCTGCCAGTGTCTGTTGGCAAAGTTGCAGGGTTAGAGTATTTAGTTCCAAAACCAGAACCTGACCATTGGTAAGCTGAGATGTTGGGGCTACTGCCATGCGCCACAGCAATTGCAGAGCCGTTTGGGCTGAATGCAACGCCATAGCTACTGTTTGTTAGCAAAGTTGCAGGGTCAGAGTATTTAGTTCCAAAACCAGAACCTGACCATGGGTATGCTGTTATGAAGGGGCTGTCAAGGTGCGCTACGGCAATTGCAGAACCATCAGGACTAAATGCGACGCCATAAGCATAGAGTGCCGGTAACGTCGCTGGATTAGAATATTTAACTCCATAACCATTACCTGACCACGGATACGCATAAATATAAGGGCTTGAGTCTGTACCCACAGCAATTGCCGATCCAGTCGGGCTGAAAGTTACAGAAAAATTAGTTCCAGCAGGAGGAGAGGTGGGATTAGTATACCTTGCTCCAAACCCACTGGCATTGGTCCACGGATACGCAAAAACGCCCGTCGAACTGCCACACACAGCAATCGTCCGAGACGCCACTAGGTTTGGCGTGAAGCCTGCGACCTGAGTTGTATTCGCGCTAAACATTACAGGTAATTCTGCCCAGCAACTGAACCCAGCCAATTCGTCCCGTCAGCGGTGAACACAAACTTATCCCCCTTACTGGCTGTCGCCGTGATCGTCGGCGCTGTTGAGGAAGGCCACTTAACCGCAGCAGGCCACGTCACAGTTCTAGAACCTGTGGCATCTTGCTTGAGGAACATCATGAAGGATTGCCCAGCAGTGGCGGTCGGGAACGTGAACGTGCAGTTGCCGGTCAGCGTAAGGATTTGAAATGTGCCGTTCGCCAGAGAGACTGTGTAAGCTGTGCTGGTGTTGGCGGTGACCGTCTCTTCAGTGTAGCCGTCATTGATGGTCACACCAGACAGCGTAAAGCTGGTGAAAGTGTTGGTGTTACCCAACGTGCCGGCATTGTTATACAGAGCATAACCAGACGTGCCGCTGGCAACGGTCGTGGTGCCAACCGTGAGCGAGTTAGGCCCGGTTGCGCCGGTAGGCCCAGTAGGTCCTGTGGGGCCAGTAGGGCCAGCAACGGTAGAAGCTGCACCAGTCGCGCCAGTGGGCCCTGTGGGGCCAGTAGGCCCAGCCACAGTCGATGCCGCACCAGTAGGCCCTGTGGGGCCAGTGGGACCAGTCAAACCAGTGCTGCCGGTAGGCCCTGTGGGGCCAGTAGGACCAGTTAAGCCAGTGCTGCCAGTAGGCCCTGTGGGGCCAGTTAAACCAGTGCTGCCAGTAGGCCCTGTGGGGCCAGTTAAACCAGTGCTGCCAGTAGGACCCGTGGGGCCAGTAGGTCCAGCCACAGTTGAAGCAGCGCCAGTTGAACCCGTTGGCCCTGTAGGGCCTGTGCCTGTAGGCCCCGTAGGGCCAGCCACAGTGGATGCAGCGCCCGTGGGGCCAGTAGGACCAGTGCCTGTAGGCCCAGTAGGCCCAGCAACCGTAGACGCCGCCCCAGTGCTTCCTGTGGGGCCCGTAGGCCCCGTGGGGCCAGTAGGCCCAGCAACCGTAGATGCAGCACCAGTAGAACCCGTTGGGCCTGTAGGGCCTGTAGGGCCAGTGGCACCAGTAGGGCCAGCCACAGTGGATGCTGCGCCCGTGCTACCAGTAGGGCCTGTAGGGCCATTAACGCCAGCACCACCAGTCGGCCCAGTGGGGCCTACAGGGCCTCCAGAGGGGCCTGTGGGGCCCAACCCGCCTGTTGGGCCAGTGGGGCCGGTCGGACCCGTTGGACCAGTCGGACCAGTCGGGCCAAGCGTACCAGGAGTGCCCTGAGCGCCAGTCACACCAGTGGGGCCGGTGGGACCTACAGAACCAGCACTACCAGTCGGGCCAGAGTTACCTTGAGCGCCAGTCGCGCCTGTTGGCCCAGTAGCGCCAGTTAAACCAGTGTTACCCGTAGGGCCAACAATTCCGTTAGCCCCCTGCGCGCCCGTAGGGCCCGTGGCACCAGTAGGGCCAGCAGAACCTGTCGGGCCAGACTGGCCGGCAATACCTTGCGCGCCTTGGGGGCCAGTGGGGCCAGTTCGCCCAGTAGGGCCAGTGGGGCCAGCAGCACCCTGCGGCCCAGTGGCACCTTGAGGGCCAGGGTTCAATCCAGCAATCTGAGACGAAGTAACGCGAACAGAAGTGCCAGCCTGCACAGCCTCAAGCTGCTCAGTGCCATTCAAAGAGGTGGCAACAGGCAAATTCGGGATCTGAACATTCGACATTTATAGCGGCCCCGTCTTTGGTACTTCCGTATTGTTGTATGGCAGACCTGGGTCGTTATTTCCAGGGGCATTTGGATCAGTGCCGGGCCGTTGGTTCTTACCACCCGGCGGCTCACCAGTCTGCTGCGTCACACGGTTCTTATCGTCCTGCGTAATACGGGTATTGCCGCCAGGAACCGGGATGCCAGTCTGAGCATTCACCGTGTTCTGCCCGGAGGTAACACGAGTGCTTGTCTCAGCCGTCACAAAGTCCTGAATGCGCGGGTTGATGACGGGCATGGGATCAGCAGGGACAATGATGGCCCTCAACTGGTTTTGCGGGTCATCATAGCACACTCGACACACCAAGATCCGCTTGTTGATCATCGATGCGCCGGCCCAGTCGTATTGCCAGCTAAGATTGACGAGATTTTGCCGAAACCCGCACCTGTCGCAGATGGCATGCGCCTGGGGGCTGGTGGCGCTGGTTCTAGCCCGGCCAGATTGTGAGGCGTAAGCCATGCAAAGCCTCCACTAGGGCCGGAAATAGCCAGACAGCATCGGGCTGATGTACTGGGCAGCCGTTTCTACGTTCTGTTCCGCAGCCACGTTGTAGCTCTCGTCAGAAACCGCTTTAAGCCCCTGAGCCATCTGGGGGGCCCAAACTTTTGAAAGGCGGTACGCAAGCCCGTCAGCAAACGCCTCAAGCCAGAAATACGGGATTTCCACATTCTGGCCGCTCGTGAAATTAGAATCTTGAACTTGGCGCGTCTTATAATACACCAGATACTGAGCGCTGTAGCCATCCGGCACAGGCCAGAGTTTAACACTGCCGTTGATGAGGCGATCCTGCCAGTAAACTGTCGGAAAGCCCTGCTGCTCCTTGTTCGGATAGCTCGCATATTCCGTGCGGCTGATCGGCAGGATGATGCGATCAATCGGGTTAGAGTTTCCATTGTCGATCCTGATGTAGGTGTCCAGCATAACCACCGTGTTGGGATCAATCGTGTATGTTGATTGCCCCGCCACCAGCGGCACAGAAATCCTCTCAACGGTCCAGAGGTTCACACCATTGTTGGACCAGTTGGCCAGCATCATGTTGGCGGCAATACGCGCCGACTCCATATGCTCCTGGGTCAGCGAGGTGTTGCGGATGCCGATCAGATTGTAGGCATACAGAACCAGTTCGCCTAGCGACGGATCGAAATTGTATGTGCCGCTAGTGGTCATGGTTTACCCCTAAGCGTTGGCGTCGTTTTGGATGTAGATCACATGGAACTCGCCAGTGACAGAACTGCCGGCGGTGCTTGATGCCGCCCGCATTTCAATGTCTGTCTTTTCTGAAATTTGCAACGCAGTATCAAAATGGCGGTCAAATGAATTGCCAGCCAGCATCTTGCATGTGGACTGCACCGCAAACACACCACCAAGCGGCCTGATGTTCAACGAGCCAGTGACGATGATGTTTGCAGTTGTGTTGGCAGAAGTCCAAGCAGCGGAGGTAAGATACGCCGTGTAGCCGGCAGGGACCGTCCAGAAGGCTTGGTCAGATACGTTGTATCCAAGCGGCACCTGTCCATAAATCGTTGCCGGAACGCCAGTCGTCACCACACCAACGCCAGCATACAAAATGCCAGCAGCCGTGCCGCCAGAACCAGCAGTCACAACCAGCATTTCATTAAACCGAATATAGCTGTTTACAGTGTTAACAGCCGTCTGTCCGTTCAGCGCAACAGTTTCAGAAATTTCGTTATAATTGGCATCAAGCCCATAAACGATAACCGTCCTAGCACCAGTGCCGGCAGCAGTGTCGCTTGCGCTGGCGCTGGAGATCTTCAGGACGGTGGCAGAAGTTGGGTATGTGTAAAGGCCTGAGCTTCCGCCAGCCCAAATGGTTGAGAAGCCCGTTCCCACGTTCGTGTTCGTGCCAAACTGGAACAGCCGCTTGTGCCAGGAGATTTGGCCTCGAGCCACCTGAAGCTCAAAAGGCTCATAACGACCACTCTGGGTAATCGACCAAGCTGTAGTGGGCATTATGCTTTATCCTTCTTCCGTCCAGCGCGCATAGCAGTGACGTTATCTACCAGATTGGGCCAGGGCCTGCCAGCAGCGCGAGCGCTGGCCTTGGCCGCAGTCACCTGCTTCCGGCTCATGTGCTTGTCGCCAGAATCTTTCGGCGCTTCTTTTTCCCAGAAAGCCTTCTTCATCAATTGCAATCCCACTTCCGCAGGGCCTTGTTGATCCTGCTGTTTGGATCATGCGCCGTCTTAGCGCCAGTCAAATGCTTACGCATACCCTCCATCCGGGAACAGAAGTTATGCCGGCGGGATGCAGCGACCTCACTATGCTTCGCTGCTTCACGTGAAACAGGCGGCTTGATGTTGTGCCCTTCGGCACGCAATGACGCGCGGCCTTTTGCATTTAGGCCACCAGAGGCGCTCTTGCCTTCCTTGCGGGTCCAGGCACCAGCCATCACAGCCTCCTTGCTTGCAAAGAAAAGATGGGGGCCGAAGCCCCCACCGGATCAGTCGATATCGACCGTATGACGGCCCTTGGCCGGCGTGCCGCTGTGGGCGCTGGAGAGGGGGCTGCTGTCAGCACCCACGCGGCCACCGGCCTTGCGGGGCTTGCGGCCCATGTGCATCTTAGCGGCCATACCAGCCACCTTGCCAACGGCCTTACCACCACGCTTGCGCTCTTCAGCAGCCTTGGTGATCTTCGGCGCGTTAACCCGGCTTTCTGGGTTGCTGCTAAGATCCTGTTCATACTCACGAGCGCCCATGCTGGGGGAGTCCATCCCACCGCCAGAAGCGCGATTCTTACGACCCTTCATGAGGTGTCTCCCTATTGCTGCGCGTAAATGACAGTCACTTCCACATAGCCGGCAGTGGCAGCAGTGCCGACCGGAGTGACAGTGACAACAACCGGCGCTGACGTTGCCGCCGTAACGCCGAGAACAGTTACACCAGACATCGCCGCAAGCTGCGCGGCAGTGAAGGTGATAGCTTTCCGGCCAGTGCTTGTGACACTGATGCTGCCAACATACTGCGTACCAGCAGCGGCAGTGCCAATGCTCAAAGTCGCAGACGTGCCAGAGTTGAACGCCGTCAGAACGTCGATGTTGAAGTCGATGATCTGCGAGCCAGCCGGAATGTAGATGGTAGACGAAACGGCATTGGTGCCATTCTGAGTAATCGACGTAGTCTGGACGAGGGTCACATAGCCCTGGTTGGGGCCGTTAGTCTCACCAGACTGAAGATCACCAGACAGAACCGGGCCGCTAAAGTGGGTAGCCGCCATTTTAGCCTCCTTTTGGGTTAAAACCCCTCCCTTTTCGGGGGAGGGGCGGTTCTGTTGTTAGGTCGGAAAGCTGCCGTAGATTGCACGGAAGTTATAATATCCGAAGCTGTACCTCTCGTAGCCCTTCACCAGGAGGTTATCCGTGACGAAGTCGACCTGCATATCCGTCTCAAACTTGATGCGCTCCATGTAGGAGAGGCCATCAATGTTCGTGAGCAGGAACCAAGCGCGGCTCGACGTGAGGAAGTCGTTCACCATGTACGACTCTGGCAGGCCGCCAGCGGTCATCATGATTGCATTGACATCGTTGTCGGCAGTGCCAGGACGCAGTTCGGTCTTGGTCAGGCGGATAGCAACCGGCTCAAGCTGGGGCGGAACCACCAGCTTGCGAGCGCGGGCGAAGACCTTCAGGCCGGCCTGATCCTTGAAGTTCGTACGAACGGCGATCATGCCGTTCAGCAGCGTGGCTTCATTCAGGTCAACGTCAGTCGTCGGGCGGTTTGCAACCGTGCCACCGTCAATCGAGTGGTCGGTGGCGCACAGAGCCTTGCCGTCACCACCAATCGACGCATTGTAGGTCGTGGCAGTGTTCAGCACGTTCGCGCCGTAGATTTCCTTGGTCTGCTGGAAGGACTCGATCAGACCGAGGTTCGACGGGTGGAACTGCGTCTTGTACAGGTTGTCGTCAATCGCCTTGCGGGTGATAGCATACCCCAGGGCGATTTCGGTGTGTTCCTGGTTGTACACAAAACGCTCACCAGCGCCCGAGTCGAATGCAGTCTGACCACCTTCGGTCTTCAACTGCGCGAGGCCCAAGTACCGCATTTCGGCAGTACGTTCGAGGGCCATCTTCGAGTCGTGCTTGGTGAACACCTTGTCGTACTGCGACGGGATCATCTCATACTTGCCCTCGACACCGCGAAGGCCGGGCAGGAGAAGATCCTTAATGGCACTAAGATTAACAGCCATGGTTCTTGCTCCTTACGAGATGCCGGTCGGGCCAGCGCCGTTAGCGCGCAGCCACTCGTTGTTGAAGCCAACCACCACCCAGTTATAGGCAGAGGTCGGGTCGGTGCCAGGGCCACCCGGAGGCTGCGTGATCACATCGGTCACGACAAACGGGAAGGTAACCGTGGTGCCCAGGCTGTTCAGGTATGCACCCGAAATGCCGGTGGAGGTGTTGCCCGTACCAATGGCAAACTGAGCATACTGACCAACAGGGCTGCTGGTGAAGGTGCTGAGCGTGCCGCTGATGTTGAACGTGGTGCTGTTGCCCTGCACCACAAAGCGGGTGTTGGGGTCATCAATCACATACGCTTCAACGTCGCCGGTCGCATCAGAGCCGGGCCAGTAGTTGCTGAACACCGGGCGCTTCTGCGAGGTGGACAGATACTTGCAGCCCACGAAGATGCCAGCCAGCGTGGTCGTGCCGGGCGAGGCCTGCGTGATGTAGCCGTTGGCGGTGCTAACGACCGGCATAACCGGGTCGCCATAATAAATGGCCGTGGTGTTGCCAGCGGCAATACGGCGGGCAGTCTGAGCGAAGGTCGGTGCGCCACCAGCCCCACCCTGATACTGCCGGAAACCAAACGGTGCATTGGTATTTGGCACTGTTTGTGATCCTTATACTAAGCGCATCATCGCACGCCGGGGCGATTCAGGGCTGGGACATCGTTTTACCCTTCCGCCGGGGAAGGACATATCGGCCTTATAAGACCAAGCGAATAATGATTGCCAGCATTTTTTGTAAAAGAAAAGGGCAAACCTTTTACAAGGCTTGCCCTTATGTAAAGAAAACCCGGTTTTCTTAACAATCAGTCCTGCGGAATTGGCATAGGCTCATAACCACGGCTGATTTTCGGCTTTACCTGGGCGTGGTCACGCCCAAATTGACCTTCAGGCGCTGAACCAAGCTGCGCCTCCTTGTGCTTCACCTGCTCCTTGGCATTGCGCTGGTCAATGTTGCGGAACTGCTCGGTGATCACCTTGGGCCGCATCATAAGCTGCATGCCCTTACGCTCAATGGTGTGATAATTGCCGTTGACCGGCATCATCTCAGGGTGACGGCTGGCCGGGACAGTCTCCCAGCCGGCGCGTGCCAGTTGGACCTGATACGCAGGGTCTTCCTGGTTGTAGATGGTCTTGCGCTTCCACTCATAGCTCCAACCATCAGGGATCTTGTGGGGCTCGATGTAGAAGTCGTCAGTGCCCTCATCCAGGCCGCCCAGGTGCTGCATAATCTCAGCAGCACGGCGGCTGGCGGATGCACGAGGGTCTTCCTCACGCATAGCTGGGCGCATGGCAGGGCGAGAGACAGCAGCCTCCTGCTCAGGCGCTACAGCCTGCTCAAGAACTTCGCCTTCAACCCCATCAACGGGGAGAATGCGACGGGGGCGGCCACGCCGGCCACGAATAGGAGCTTCCATGTTCTATTTCCTTCTCAGTGCAACTTGCCTTCGCGCTTCAAGGCAATCTTGTTGCGCGCGTAATCTTCGGGCGACATGCCCATCATGCTAGCCATCTCACGCTCTTCGGAACTGAGCCTCACAACATTAGGCCGGGTGCCAGATGCCGTGCCAGAACGAGACACAGGAGCAGCAGCAGGGGCCGATCGACGTTGTGCCGGCGCGGAAGCAGAAGACAGGGCGGATTCCTGCTCAACCACTGGCGCGCCAATACCCAGAACCTTCTCGACCGAAGCAAAATACTCGGGCGTATCAGACGCAATGCCGTCAGCGGTCACAAGATTGTGCGCTGCGATCATCTTCTGGGTCAGGCGAGGCGTGCGGGCATACTCAGGATGGGCCCGAACCCACGCAGCAGAAGGCGCAGACAGTTGAGAAGCCATTAGCTCAACCGGATCCGTATGCTGCACCTGCTGAACAGGCTGCCTTGACTGAGCCTCCATGGCAGACATGCCATTTTCAAGCTGAAGCAGCTTGGCGCGGGCGTCAGCCATAGCCTCCTGGTACTCGGCGGCAGCGTCAAAGTCGCCAACAGCCATCGCCTGCTTGTAATTACCCTTCAGGATATCCCCTTCGCGCTTCATCGTGTCGATGGCAGTGCGAACAAGCTGAAGATTAGAGCTATCCACCTCGCTGCGGGCCTGCTGGGCCTGCGAAGTAGCCTGATGAGCGCGATATTCTGCCTCTTCGCGGCCCTTGCGCTCAACTTCTAGCCGGCGGCGCAGTTCTTCCACGCCATCTTCGGCGGAAATAACCGGCTTTGCCTCAGTTTCAACGACAACATCAGGCGTTTCGGTTACAGGCTCATCAACCTGAACCTCAATTTCTTCGGTTTCTTTGGCGTCAGACATGAATTTTTCTCCTTACCAGACCTGATCGGGCGCAATAATTTTGCCGCGCACTGCCGTATCTTCCAAAATGCGGCACATCAGGTTGTTGATGGTGATGCCCCAGCCGTCAGACGGGCGAAAAATCACCCAGTCGCCCTCATCCACCTCAATATCGGTGAACCACTGCTCGCTGGCATCGACAAAGGCCATCGGGCCCTTCTTCACCACAAGCCCAACCTTGCCCTGGATCTTATCCTCGGCCACGGTGGCGTCAGGAAGGTAAATCCCGCTCTTGGTTTTTGTCGGGCGCACGTAAATTGCGACCAGAACCTGATTGTTAAACAGTTCAATGGTCGAAAGATCGCCAATATCCTCCAGGATACCGGCCTTTGGATCATTGACATGATCCATGGTCATAAACGGCATTGTTTTTCCCCTACCGATTGCTCTGACTAGACCGAATTTTCGCCTCTTCGATCAAGTCATCCATATTGCGAAGTGCCATTATTGCACCTTGCACATATGTTATACTACCATTTCCGGCTTGAGTGATAGGTGTGCTTACAAGCAACTCCTTCAGTCTCTCGATCTCTTCGGAAATGAGTCGATTTATCTCTTTTTCAAACATTGCTGCATTGGTCAGCATGTCCAGATCCTCTCCTCTGGCCTCTCGCCTTGATTGCCGGGCCGGGAAGGTGGGAGAGGAGACACCTTCCCGGCCCCATTCGCGCGCCTCTGTGCGGAGGGTCAGCGCGCGAAGGTCTTACTTACCGGGCGGCTTCAACCCGTAAGCATCAATCTTCTCCAGGCGGCCTTCGCCGCTGCCGGCACCAGCGTGCATCTTCGGGTAGATGCGACCGCCATCCTTACGGGCAGGGGGCTTCAGGCCGTAGGCCTCGATTTTCTCCAGCCGCCCTTCGCCGCTACCCGCACCAGCGTGCATCTTCGGGTAGATGCGGCCACCGGCCTTGCGGGCAATCGGAGGCATCATGCCCTCTGGGCCACCAGGAGGGGGCGGCATTGGCATGGGAGGCATACCACCACCACCAGGGGGAGGCGGCATGGGCATCGGAGGCATGCCACCAGGAGGGCCACCGGGGCCGCCAGGAGGCATGGGAGGCGGAACAGGGATAGGAAGGCCCTGAGGCGGGCGGGGCGGCATAGCGCCCGGCTGCTGGCCACCAGCGTTGATGCTGATAACGATGTTCGTCTTGCCCTTGCCGCCCTTGGCAGGCTTCTTCTTGGTGCTGCCAAATAGGCCACCACCATAGGCGCGGGCCTCACGGCCACCAGTCGGGCGAGTGCCGCCAGTGTAGTTGATCTCGCCGCCGTGAGCCTTGGCCGTCTTCTTGGCCTTGCCGCCGCGCTTCATGCCCTCAAGGCCGGCCTCACGAGCAAGCTGCGCGCGAC
>Ga0209189_1002973_pt1 | contig 11578 bp, 5 predicted proteins | sample C_130820_EF_Meta_FD_187308 | JGI IMG/M metagenome (GOLD analysis project Ga0209189, IMG submission 187308) | Freshwater microbial communities from Lake Croche, Canada to study carbon cycling - C_130820_EF_MetaG (SPAdes) (version 3) | ecosystem: Environmental > Aquatic > Freshwater > Lake | place...
CTCGAGCCAGGCGAGCTGCCGCGGCCCGAGCAGTTCGAGCCCCGGCCTGTCGACGCTCGCCCGGTCGTAGGCGGGATCGGTGACGTGGTCGGGCCGCGGGCCCTGCTGCGGGATCGCGCCGAACGGACCGGTCTTGAACTTACGGTCCTCGAGGATCGCGCAGTCGAGGCCGCCGACGACGAGCCGCGTGAAGAAGACGCCGATGCCCCGGGCGACCGGCACGGGATCGACGGGATCGGGGAGATGCCACGTCTGCTGCCGCTGCACCATGTTCACGTAAGCGGCGGGGTAGAAGTAGCCCCCGTCGGACCCGTCCTTCCGCTCGGCCCGCTTGCCGCCGGCGCCCCAGAGATTCGGATGACCGACGTCGTGGTCGTCGGGGATCGTGACGGTCGGCCGGTCGCGGAGCACGTCGCGGAACTGCAGGCCGAACTCGATCCAGCCGACGGTGTGCTGCGTGTGGCGGTAGGTCTGGTCGCCGGCGAAGAAGAGCAGGTCGGGGTCCGCCTTCCGCAGGCTCGCGACCAGCTCCGCGCGGGGCCCGGGGGTGCTCGAGGAGTTGCACGACATCACGGCGACGGTGACCGCGGGCTTGTCGGCCGGGTCGCGGCGGACGAGCCCCGTGAAGGCGGCCTCCGCGCCGTGCCGCACGCGGTAGGGCCGGTCCTCTGACGCATCCCAGTCCTCGACGCGGAAGTGGACGTCCCAGCCGGGATACTGGACTTCGGCGCGGGCGACCTCGACCCACGCGTCTCCCCGTCGGATCTCGAGCCGGGCCTCGCGCGGCTCGTCCGGCAGGAGCGGGAAGAGCTGCGCGGTGAGCTTGAGCGTGCCGCGAGCTTCCGGCCGCACCGTCACGGTGTAGAGGGCGAAGGCGACGACGTCGCCCCGCGGCACGTCGAGCGCGAAGGGCTTGGCCCCCTTGGCCCCGGGCTGCGCGGGAGCCGGCGACTTCCACCACTCGCCGACGGCCCAGCCGTCGAGCCCCGGCCACTCGGCGCCGAAGGGGCGGGGATCGGTGACGCCGACGGCGGGCGATTCGGCGGCCGCGGCGAGGCACGGCGCGAGGGCGGCCATGACCGCGACGACGACATTGCGGGCGAGCGTGTGCATCGGGATGCCGCTTTCGGAGAGGGTCGTCCAGGACTGACCGTGGTGCGCCGCCGACCCCGGTGACACAATATCCGCCGCCTCCGGCCGGTTCACAAGCCGACGGCGGCGGCACGTGACGCGGCACGATCGTCGCGGGCCGTCATGGGCCCGGCATCACGGCCGGATCATCGCGATCGATCATCGGCGTTCCGGCGCCCGGGCATCCGCCGAGGGGAACCACCGCATGGCGTCTTCTGCACGGCATCATGGACGGATCATCGCGATACTCCTGCTCGCGTGGAGCCACGCGGCGGCGGGGAGCGCCGCGGAGGCGGCGCGGCCCGCGGCCCGCAACGTCGTCCTCATCGTGTCCGACGATCAGCACTGGCGCGACTACGGCTTCATGGGGCACCCGCACCTGCGCACGCCCCACCTCGACCGGCTCGCCCGCGAGAGCCTCGTCTTCCCCCGCGGCTACGTGACGAGCAGCCTCTGCTGCCCGAGCCTCGCCTCGATCATCACGGGCCGCTTTCCGCACGAGCACCGCATCGTCGGCAACGATCCGCCGGAGACGCCCGGCGTGCCGCGGAAGAGTCCGCAGGGCCAGGCCGCGTTCGCCGCCGGCCGCGAGCGGATGAACGCCCACCTCGCCGAATGGCCGACGCTCCCCGGCCTCCTCGGGGCCGCGGGCTTCCAGAGCCTGCAGACCGGCAAGTGGTGGCAGGGGGATTTTTCGCGCGGAGGCTTCAGCGAAGGCATGACGAAGGGGGCACGGCACGGCGACGAGGGCCTCGCCATCGGACGAAAGTCGATGGAGCCGCTCTTCGAGTTCGTCGGGCGGCAGGCCGGCGCCGAGCGGCCGTTCTTCGTCTGGTACGCGCCGATGCTGCCGCACGACCCCCACGACCCGCCGGCCGACCTGGTCGAGCACTATTCTTCCCGCACCGACAGCGTGCACGTGGCCCGCTACTGGGGCAACGTCGAGCGGTTCGACCGCACGGTGGGAGAGCTGCTCGACCACCTCGACCGCACGGGGCTCTCCCGCGACACGCTCGTCGTCTACGTCACCGACAACGGCTGGATCCAGGATCCCGCCAGCCCGCGGTTCGCCCCGCGGTCGAAGCTCTCCCCCGCCGACGGCGGCCTGCGCACGCCGATCATGCTGCGGCAGCCGGGCACGATACCGCCGGGCACGAGCGACGAGCTGGCGAGCGCCGTCGACATCATGCCCACCGTGCTCGCCGCCTGCGGCGTCGCCGCCCCCGCCGGACTGCCGGGCGTGAACCTGCTCGACGCGGCGGCCGTGGCCGCGCGGCGGCAGGTCTTCGGCGAGTGCTACACGCACACGCTCGTCGACCTCGACGATCCCGCGCAGAGCCTGCTCTGGCGGTGGACCGTCCGCGACCGCGTCGTCGACGGCCGGCGCGAGCGCTGGAAGCTGATCCTGCCGTCGGCGACGAAGCCCTTCCCCACGGCGGCGGCCGGCAACGTGGATCCCGAGTCGCGCGGCCGGCACGAGCGCGGCGAGGTCGAGCTTTTTGAACTTGCCGCCGATCCCGACGAATCAAAAAACCTCGCCGCGGCGCGGCCGGAGCTCGTCGCCGAGCTCGCACGGAGCCTCGACGGCTTCTGGCCGGGGCTGCCGCTGACCAACGCCGGCGTTAACCCCAACGTCAACGCCGGCGCCGCCGCCCCGGCGAGCCCACCGGAGAAGCCGCGTCGGCCGCCGAACCTGCTCGTGTTTCTCGCCGACGATCTCGGGGCGCACGATCTCGGCTGCACGGGCAGCACGTTTTACCGCACGCCGACGATCGACCGGCTGGCGGCGGAGGGCATGCGGTTTACCCGCGGCTACGCCGCCTGCCCGGTCTGCTCGCCCACCCGCGCGGCGCTCATGACGGGCCGGCATCCGGCCCGCGTGCGGATCACGAACTTCATCGGGGGCGACCGGCGTGGAAAACTCCTGCCGGCCGAGTACCTCCGCAGCCTGCCCGACGAGGAGGTGACGATCGCCGAGCGGTTTCGCGACCGCGGCTACGCCTGCGGCGTGTTCGGCAAGTGGCACCTCGGCTCCCCCGCCGACATCGAGCGGCACGGCTTCGACACGCAGGGCTCGACGAAGGTGGGGCCCGGCAGCGGGCCGCTCGACGATCCGCTCCACGCCCGCGCCATCGCGGCGGCGGCGGCGGCGTTCGTCGAGGCGCACCGCGACGGGCCCTTCTTCTGCTACGTGCCGCTGCATTCGCCGCACGTGCCGCTCGTGACCCGGCCCGATCTCTTGGCCGAGGAGGCCCGCCGCGCCGTGGGCGTCGGCCCCCGGTTCGACCCGCCGCCGCAGCATCCGGGCGATCCCGCCACCCGCGTCGTGCAGGACCACCCGGTCTACTCGGGCATGATCCGCGAGATGGACGAAGCGGTGGCGACGGTGCTCGCGGCGGTCGAGCGGGCGGGCGCGGCCGGAAACACGCTCGTGGTCTTCTCGAGCGACAACGGCGGCCTCTCCACGGCCGAGGGCGCGCCCACCTCGAATCTGCCGCTGCGGGCGGGCAAGGGGTTTGTGTACGAGGGGGGCATCCGCGTGCCGCTGCTCGTGCGCTGGCCCGGCGTCGTCGCCCCGGGCGGCACGTCGGCAACGCCGGTGACGACGCTCGACGTCGCGGCCACGCTGCTCGACGCGGCCGGCTGCCTGCCAGGCGCCCCCGCCGCCACCGGCGCCGCCGCCGACAGCGGGCGACTCGACGCACTCGACGGTGCGAGCCTGCGGCCGCTGCTCGCCGGCACCGGGGGCCTGCCGGCACGGGATCTCGTCTGGCACTATCCCCACTATTCCAATCAGGGAGGACGACCGGCCGCGGCCCTCATCGCCGGCGACGGCACGAAGCCCGGCACGGAAAAACTCGTCGAGCACTTCGAGGATGGTCGGATCGAACTCTTCGACCTCGCCGCCGACCCCGGCGAATACCACGACCTCGCGGCCGAGCGGCCGGCGCGGGCGGCCGAACTGTCGGCCCGTCTCGCGGCCTGGCGGAAGACCGTCGCGGCGGCGATGCCCACGCCGAACCCCGAGCCGGTCGAGCCGTTCGGTCCCGCGGGCGGCCGTCAGCGGATGAGCCCGCTACGCCCGGCCAGCCCGTTGTGACGCCCCCCTCCGCGCCGTATCGTGGGTCGTCCGTGGTCCGTTGTGGCCGTGCACCCGCCGTGGTCATGCATCGTCGCCCGACCCTGGTGCAGACCCGCGCGATGCGAAACGACCAGTCCATCTACCGCACCCATGCGCCCCACTGGTGGGACGGGTCGCGCCGGTTCCTGCGCGTCCTGCACAACCTCGTGCCCGCGCGGCTTGCCCTCTTCGACGGGATCATCGGCGCGTGGCGCGGCATGACCGTCCTCGACCTGGGATGCGGCGGCGGCTTCATGGCCGAGGCGCTCGCGCGCCGCGGGGCGGCCGTGATCGGCGTCGACCCCGTCGCGGAGGTGGTCGCCGCCGCCCGGGAGCACGCCCTCCTTGCCGGGCTCGCGATCGACTACCGCGTCGGCGTCGGCGAGGCGATCCCGCTCGCCGACGGCCGCGTCGACCACGTCGTCTGCGTCGACGTCCTCGAGCATGTCGCCGACCTCGACCGGGTGCTCGACGAGATCGTCCGCGTGCTCAGACCGGGGGGCCTGTTCCTCTTCGACACCGTCAATCGCACGCTGCTCGCCACGCTCGTCGTCGTGCACCTCGGCGAAGGCGTGCTGCGGCTGCTGCCATGCGGCACGCACGATCCGGCGCGATTCATCCGGCCGGCCGAGCTGCGGGCCAAGCTCGTGGCAAGGGGCCTGCACGTCGGCCCGTTCCTCGGGTTCGGCCCCCGCGGGCTCGACAGGCGTCTCGATCTCACGTTCGGCCGGGTTCCCACGACGCAGATCATGTACCTGGGGCACGCCCGCGCACCTGACCGCTGACCACCCCTGGCGCCGGGTCCGTGGTCGACGCGCCCCGCCGCCGCAGCGGCGATGCCCAGCCACCGCCGGCATCGCCGGACGTCACGGGTTTTCCGCCGGGTCGTGCCGTCGGCGGCACGTTTTCAAGGCTCCACCGCCCCCCGCGGCGGTGCGATACACTCTCCGTTGTCGGCATGCAGGTCTGGCAGGCCTTCGAAAGCGCGGACAGACGGCCTGCCGCACCGCCGGGATTGTTGTCCGGTGGCAGCCAGTGGAAGAACGTCCGCCGGACCGTTTTCCAGGGCTGTCGGGGTGGAACGGCGTGCAAGCGGTGGAAGCGGACGAACGGATCACGACACGCGGGAGCAGTGAGATGACACGCGTCGGGCGAGCCGGACTGTGCATCGGGAAACGTCGGCCGGCGGTGCTGGCCACGGTGATGCTGGCCACGGCGGTGCTGGCGGCCGCAGCAGCGCGGGCCGACAACTGGCCCAACTGGCGCGGGCCGACGGACAACGGCGTCGCCGGCGGCGGCGGCGGCTATGCCACCTCCTGGAGCCAGACCGACCGGGTGCTCTGGCGGGTGAAGCTGCCGGGCCTGGGCGCGAGCACGCCGGCCGTGTGGGGCGACCGGATCGTCGTCACCTGCGTGATCGACGGCAAGGACGCGGCGGTCGCGTTCGACCGCGCGGGCAAGGAGGCGTGGCGGCAGCTGCTCGGCGAGGCCAAGCCGGGCAAGCACAAGAAGGCCACGGGCTCCAACTCCTCGCCGGTCACCGACGGCCGGCACGTCTGGGTGTATTTCAAGAGCGGCGAGCTGGCCTGCCTCGACCTCGGCGACGGCGCCGTCGTCTGGAAGACGAACCTGCAGCAGCAGTTCGGCGAGGACACGCTCTGGTGGGATCTCGGCACCTCCCCCGTGCTCACCGAGAAGGGGGTGGTCGTGGCGGTGATGCAGACCGGCCCGAGCTACCTGGCGGCCTTCGACCGTGGCACCGGGAAGCTGCTCTGGAAGCACGACCGCATGCTCGACGCGCCCGAGGAGGCGGCGCAGAGCTATTCCACGCCGGTCGTCGCCCGGGGCGACACCGCCAAGGGGGAGCCCGCCGAGGTGCTCTTCGTGCTCGGCGCCGACCACGTCACGGCCCACGACGCGGCCGACGGCCGCGAGCTCTGGCGGGTGGGCGGCCTCAATCCCACGGGCCACAAGTATTTCCGCTCCATCGCCTCGCCGGTCGTCGCCGGCGACCTCGTGATCGCCCCCTACGCGCGGGGCGCGACGATCACCGCGGTCCGCCGCGGCGGCAAGGGGGACGTGACCTCGAGCCACGTCGCCTGGGTCCGCGACGACCTCGGCGCCGACGTGCCGACGCCCGCCGCGAAGGACGGCCGCGTGGTCGTCTGCACCGACAAGGGGCGGGTGGAGCTGCTCGACGCGGCCACCGGCAAGACGCTCGCCAAGAACGAGCTGCCCAAGAACCGCAACGCCTACAGCGCCTCCCCCGTGGTCGTCGACGGGAAGATCATCGTCACCCGCGAGGACGGCCAGTCGAGCGTGCTCGAGTGGCCCGCCGCGGCCGGCGGCGACGCGAAGCTCCTCGGCGAGGGCATGGTCGACGAGATGACCGTGGCCACGCCCGTGTGCATCGACGGCCGGGTGCTCCTGCGCACGCACGACTCGCTCTGGTGCATCGGCGGCCAGTGACCGCCGGCCGCACCCCCGCCGCCGGCGGCATCCGCCGCGGCGTGCATCCCCGTATTCCCCGGGCCACTTCCTCGAAAGGATCCGCTCCATGACCCGTGTCCCCCGCACCGTCTCCCTCCACTCCGTCCGTCACGTCGCGGCCCTGATGGCGATCGTCCTGGTCGGCGGCGCCGCGTTCGCGGCCGATCCGGCCAAGCCCGCCCGGCTCCTCGTGGTGACCGTCACCAACGGCTTCCGCCACGGGTCGATCGCCACGGCGGAGCCCGTGCTCGAGGAGATCGGCCGCACGAGCGGCCTCTACCACCTCGACTACCTGCGGATGCCCGACGGGCGGCCGCCCCAGCCGAAGCAGCCCAAGCGGGCCGACGGCACGAGCGACGACGACTGGAAGAAGCAGGAGGAGGCCTTCAAGAAGGAGCAGGAGGCTTTCCGCGCCGCCGACGCGGTCTGGCAGCAGGGGCTCAAGGCGCAGTTCGCCAAGGCGTTCGCGCCCGAGGCGCTCGCCGCGTTCGACGGCATCATCTTCGCGAGCACGACCGGCGAGCTGCCGATCCCGGACCTGCCGCGGATGCTCGACTGGGTGAAGTCGGGCAAGGCCTTCATCGGCTTCCACGCGGCCACCGACACGCTCAAGAGTTCCGACGCCTACTGCGACATGATCGGCGGCCACTTCGCCGGCCATCCCTGGAACGCCGGCGGCGAGCACGCCTTCGTCGTGCACGAGCCGGGCCACCGCGTGGCGGCGATGTTTCCCGAGCGGTTCCGCTGGAAGGACGAGATCTACCAGTACGACCCGCGGTACAAGCCGGAGAATCTCCGCGTGCTCGTGAGCATCGACATGCAGGCCAGCAAGCCGCAGGAGCCCTGGCACGTGCCGGTGTCATGGGTCCGCGACTACGGCGCCGGCCGCGTCTTCTATTCGAACTTCGGCCACAACGACGCCACCTGGAAGGAGCCGATGTTCCAGAAGCACATCGCCGAGGGGATCGCCTGGGCGCTCAAGCGGTTCGACGCCCCGGCGGCGGCCAACCCCGAGGTGCAGGCGGCGGAGTACGTCCGCAGCGTGATCGCGGCCGCCGCCGCGGCCACCGGCGCCAACGCCGACGAGCTGCGGGCCAAGGCCGACGCGCGGATCAAGGCCGACCCGGCCTGGGCAGTGGGGCTGCGGCCGCGGCTGCTCGAGCTCCGCCCGCTCGCCCCCCCGGCCCGCGGCGAGGCCTACGGCAAGCTGATCGCCGAGATCCAAAAGCCCTGACGACACGCGACCGGCCGCGGACCCGAACCAACCGCAGAAGGGAATGACCCCATGCGTGGAAGCATCGCGCCGGCCGCCGGCCGGCGGCTGGCGCACATCCTGCTCGCCGGCGTGGTCGCGGCCGCGGGCGTCGGTGCCGTGTGTGCCGCGCTTGCCGCCGATCCCGCCGCGACGGCCGACGCCGCCGCGCGGCCGAACGTGCTCTTCGTGATCTGCGACGACCTCTGCTGCGCGCTCGGCTGCTACGGCGACGGCACGGCGCTCACGCCGAACATCGACCGGCTGGCGGCGCGGGGCGTGCGGTTCGAGCGGGCCTACTGCCAGTTTCCGCTCTGCAACCCCAGCCGCTCGAGCCTGCTCACCGGCCGGCGGCCCGACCGCACCGGCGTCCGCGACAACGCGCGGCGGTTTCGCGACGGCGATCCCGCCACCGTGACGCTCCCGCAGGCCTTCCGGCTGGCCGGCGTGCGCACGGAGCGGATCGGCAAGCTCTACCACTACGGCGTGCCCTCCGACATCGGCACCTCCGGCCTCGACGACCCGCCGAGCTGGGACGCCGTCACGAACCCCAAGGGCCGCGACGTCTTCGACGAGCCGCTCATCTTCTCGCTCGAGCCGGGCAAGTTCGGCGGCACGGTGAGCTGGCTGGCGGCCGACGGCCTCGACGCCGAGCAGACCGACGCGATCGCCGCCGCCCACGCCGTCGGTCTGCTCGAGGGCTTCGCCCGCGACCGCCGGCGGTTCTTCCTCGCCGTGGGCTTCTACCGGCCGCACACGCCCTACGTGGCGCCGAAGGGGTGGTTCGACCGCCACCCGCTCGCCTCGGTCACGCTGCCGGCCGTGCCCGCCGACCACGACGCGGGCGTGCCGCGGGCGGCGCTCGCGAGCCGCAAGCCGGAGCAGGATCGGCTCGTCGACGATCTCGGCCGGCGGGCCCTGCAGGCCTACCGGGCGAGCGTGTCGTTCGTCGACGCGCAGGTGGGCACGGTGCTCGACGCCCTCGAGCGGCTCGGCCTCGCCGACGACACGATCGTCGTCTTCACGAGCGACCACGGCTACCACCTCGGCGACCACGGCCTCTGGCAGAAGATGAGCCTCTTCGAAGAAAGCGCCCGCGTGCCGCTCCTGATCGCTGCGCCGGGCGGCCGCCGCGGCGCGGCCGATCCCCACACCGTCGAGCTCGTCGACGTCTGCCCCACGCTCTGCGACCTCGCCGGCGTGCCCGTGCCGGCCGACGTCGACGGCCGCAGCCTCGCGCCGCTCGTGCGGGCCGGGGGTGACGCCGCGGCGTTTCCCGACCGGCCCGCCTTCACGGAGGTGTTTCGTGCCGCCGGGCCGAGGCAGCCGCCCGGGAAGGGCGTGCGGGGCTTGAGCATGCGGAGCGGCCGCTGGCGGTACACCCTGTGGAACGACGGCGACGCCGGCCGACAGCTCTACGACCACGAGACCGATCCGGGCGAGCTTGTGAACCTCGCCGACCGGCCGGAGCACGCGGCGACGCAGGCGCGGCTCGACGCCGAGCTGCGGCGGTTCGTCGCCGCAAGGGAGGCACGATGACGACGCACGCGGCGGCCCGGGGCCGGGGTTCCAGCGGTTTTATCTGGCCGTGGAAGTGGAAAAAGTCCTCCGGGACTTTTTCCAGGCACGAAAACCTCCGGTTTTCACGGGAGCTGCGCTCCCGCGATCGCATCCATGCGACCGAGCAGGCTGTGTATCCACAGCCTGCTACCTGGCCGTGGAAAAAGTCCTCCGGGACTTTTTCCAGGCACGAAAACCTCCGGTTTTCACGGGAGCTGCGCTCCCGCGATCGCATCCATGCGACCGAGCAGGCTGTGTATCCACAGCCTGCGATCGGGGCGATCGCCCGCCGCCTGATCGCGGTGGCGGTCGCGGTCGCCGCGGCGCACGCGGCCGCCGCGGCGATCGCCGCGGCCCCCAACGTGGTCGTGATCCTCGCCGACGACCTCGGCTTCTCCGATCTGGGCGCGTACGGCGGCGAGATCGACACGCCGCACCTCGACCGGCTCGCCGCCGGCGGCCTGCGGTTTACGCAGGGCTACAACACGGCCCGCTGCTGGCCCACCCGCGGGGCGCTGCTCACCGGCTATCACGCGCAGGCGATCCGCCGCGACGCCCTGCCGCGCGCGGGGCGGGGCGGCGCGAAGGGGAGCAAGGGGGGCGCCCAGGGCACGCGGCCCGCGTGGGCCACGCTCCTCCCCGCGCGGCTGGCCGCCGCCGGCTACCGCTCCTACCACTCGGGCAAGTGGCACATCGACGGCGACCCGCGGGAGCAGGGCTTCGCCCGGTCGCTGCGGATCGAGGGGGGACAGAACGACTACTTCGACCCCGACGGCATCACGGTCGACGGCGCGCCGATCGCGGCGGACGCCGACTTCTACGTCACCACCGCCGTCGGCGATCATGCGGTCGAGTGCCTCGAGGAACACGCCGCGAACCACGCCGGCAGCCCCTTCTTCCAGTACGTCGCCTTCACCGCGCCCCACTTCCCGCTGCAGGCGCCGCCGGAGCTGGTGGAGAAATACCGCGACCGCTACCGGGCCGGCTGGAACGCCGTGCAGCGGGCCCGCTTCGAGCGGCTCGTCCGCGGCGGCCTCGTGCCCACCGACACGGCCGCCGGCGGGCCGGCGGCGATGGAACGCGACGTCGGGCCCCCCTACCAGCCGAGCGGCGAGACGCTCGCGCGGCTCGGACCCGGCGAGGTCGACCGGCCGCTGCCGTGGGACGAGCTCGGCCCGGAGCAGCGGGAGTTCCAGGCGACGAAGATGGCGATCCACGCCGCGATGATCGAGTCGATGGACCGGGCCGTGGGGAGGATCGTGGCCCAACTCGAGGCCATGCACGCCCTCGAGAACACGCTCGTGCTCTTCGCCAGCGACAACGGCGCCTCGGCCGAGATCATGGTCCGCGGCAAGGGGCACGATCCGGCGCTGCGGCCCGGCGGCTCGGGCACGTATCTCTGCCTCGGGCCCGGCTGGTCGAGCTGCGCGAACACCCCCTTCCGCCGCCACAAGACCTGGGTGCACGAGGGGGGCATCGCCACGCCCTTCATCGTCCACTGGCCGAAGGGCATCGCCGACAAGGGGGCCCTGCGCCGCCAGCCGGTGCACGTGATCGACGTGGCGCCGACGGTCCTCGACCTGGCGGGCCTCGCACCCGACGGGCCGGCACAGCCCGCCGCGCCGCCGCCGCACGGCCGCAGCTTCGCCGAGGCGCTCGCCGACCCCGCCGCGGCCCCGGCGCACGACACCCTCTGGTGGTGCCACGACGGCCACCGTGCCGTCCGCGTGGGCGATTGGAAGCTCGTCGCGGTCCAAGGCCGACCGTGGGAGCTGTACGACCTCGCCCATGACCGCTGTGAGACCGCCGACCTCGCGGCGGCGCAGCCGGCCCGCGTCGCCGACCTCGAGCGCCGCTGGCTCGCCATCGCCGCCGAGTGCGCGGCGCTCGCCGGCGAGCCGCAGGCCGACGCCGCACCGGCTCCGGACGCGGGCGGTGCCACGACGGGCAGTACCAACGCTGGCGGTGCCGACGCGGGCGGTGCCGGCGCGGGCAATGCCGCCCCGGGCGGCCCGCGGCCGCCC